>Ga0247611_10005072_pt1 | contig 17795 bp, 9 predicted proteins | sample 177DNAGHGhighgp2_FD_192422 | JGI IMG/M metagenome (GOLD analysis project Ga0247611, IMG submission 192422) | Sheep rumen microbial communities from Palmerston North, Manawatu-Wanganui, New Zealand - 1770 DNA GHGhigh gp2 | ecosystem: Host-associated > Mammals > Digestive system > Stomach > Rumen ... | reverse complement strand
GCTTTTTCGAAGCAAGTATGGTATACTGCAAACGGAACGTTCTATTCTTCGCGCGTCAAAAACAGAGTGACGTCCGGTGACTATGACGACGACGGGATAGACGAGATCGCTACGATGTACTACTACGATAACTTGTCCATGAAAATATTCGTATTCAATCCGGTACAGAGCGGAAATACATGGTCCATGAGTGGTTCTCCGTGGTATTCTGCCGGTGCGGGTACGTTTGATTCGAGCAAAGTGACGGGACGCTTTGTTTCCGGCGATTTTGACGGCGACGGGGTAGACGAGATCGCGGCGATGTATGACAAGGGCAGTTATTCGATGGATACATACGTGTTCAAAAAGAATAGCGGCACAAATACATTTACGCGTGAGACGTGGCTCACGGCAGGAAATGGAGTTTTCGGAGCGGAATTTGTTACGGGAACGCTTATCGCCGGAAATTTTGTGGGAGACTCAAAAGACGACCTCGCGATGATCTACCATTATTCGAGTTGTGCAAAAATACTCGTTTGTAAATCGCTCGGAACGTCGTTCGATCATTGGTATCAAAAGCACAACGGAAACGGAAATTACACATTTGAGGGAATGCAGTACAGAGTCTTCGGAGGAAATATCGACGGCTCGGGCTTCGACGAGATAGTCGCCATGCACAAGCAGGGCGCCAAAGCGTTCTCAATATTCACGTTCAAAATCACGTCCTCATCGCAGTTCGAACTTGACAACGGAGTATGGAATTCACAAGCTGTCGTCGATACAACCTCATCAGCGACAACCACGAGGGTTGCTACGGAGAAGATCGGCAGCGATACGTATGCGTATACATACGACGTACTCGGAAACATAACCGAGATCAAAAAGAACGGATCGGACTGGAGATCATATGAGTACGACGATCTCGGAGAACTGATAAGGGAGAACAATGTCGATATAGATCTGACGTATATTTATACCTATGACAACGGAGGCAACATTCTCACTAAAGAGGTGTATTCATACACGACCGGAGAGGTATCGGGAGACCCGGAAGCTGCAGTCGATTACACATATAGTACCGGGGAATGGCGCGATCTTCTGACGTCGTTCAACGGAGACAGTATTACTTACGACGCGATAGGAAATCCGACGTCGTATCTCGGTCATACTCTTACATGGACGGAGGGCAGGCGGCTGTCGTCCATACAGGGAGTCGCGTCATACAATTACAATTCCGACGGGATCCTCGTGTCAAAGACGGTCGGGAATACCACACACAAGTATTACCTCGACGGCTCGAAGATCATCTGCGAGGAGAGGTCTGACGGTATCATTCTGCACTTCTTCTATGATGAGTCCGGAAATCTGTTTGCATTCGAGAACGGAAGCACAAGATACTACTACGTCAGAAACATTCTCGGAGAGATAATCGGTATCATCGATACCACAGGCGCGTACGTTGCAAGATACACCTACGACGCATGGGGCAATCCGATAGAGATCACCGACGGTTCCGGTAATGATGTCTCAAGCAATTCTTCTCACATTGCAAACATTAATCCGTTCAGATACAAGGGATATTACTACGATGCAGAGATAGGGTTCTATTACCTCCAAAGCAGATATTATGATCCTCAAGTCGGGAGATGGATCACACCTGAACCAAATGTGCTAAACGGTGAATTTGATAGCGGCGCTTCAATAATAGCGTGTAATGTTTTTGCATATTGCGCTAATAAACCGATAATTAATTTTGACTCGAATGGAGAGTTTATTCTGACGGCAATTATTATCGGAGTGTGTGCTGGAGCTGTTATAGGCGGGACAATAGGAGGAGTTTCCGCGTATAATTCTGCAAAGGAATCCGGGGAAACAGGTTCAGATCTATTCTTATCTACAATAAAGGGTTTTGGCAAAGGTGTTCTAATTGGAGGAATAGGAGGAGGACTTGTTGCAGGGACTGGAGGTGCGATTGCCGCATATGGGGTTTCTTCAGTTATTTCAACAGCTATGATAACGACTACTATATCAGTTGGAGCAAAAGCAACTGAGGTTGGAGTATTACAATATAAGAAAAGCAAAAATGAAGGATTAAGTGGTTGGAAGATTGCAAACAATTGTGTTGATTCTATATTTCATAATAGCCCAAGCATTTTTTCTCCTGTAGCAACAAAAACCGCTACAACATCTGCTTCGTATTTCATAACAGACATAGCTAAGTATAAGGTTGTACCACTAAAGTATAAGTCTTACTTATCTTTTTCAAGTAAGATTTGGCCTTTATCATATATCTTTCCTGCTTTGAACCTATATGGCATGGGAGTATCATTTTTCTGCGAGGATCCGTTAATAAGAGCGAAAGAAAGGGGTTATTTCTTAAAATGAAGGATGCTATTCATGTAGTGCTTTTTATTGTGCGAATAGTTGCTTTTTTGATCACGGGAGCTTTTGCATTATTTCTTATATATAATGAAATAATGGGGTCTTATAAAGCGACAAAACTATTAGAACAGATTAAGTTTCCGTTAAACTATCATCAAGTTATGATAGTTGGATTTATTGCTATATTGGTGCTTGCTGTTGTTACGTTTATAATTCACCGCAATAAGATTTGATTAAGACAGGGGACGGTTAGCGTGAAAACGAAGTGTAGGATCGAGAAAAAAAGAGCGCAAAAACCAAGCCCTGCATAATAGAGCTGAAAGAAATATGAGCACAATATCAATTTGTTCATAAGATATGGGACGTCTTGAAACCACTGAAGAAGTCAGATATTATCGATCCGTTCCCCTACTTACGACGGCAAGGACGAGATAGTTGCGCTTTACGTCTATGATAGCGGTAGAAATATTCTGACAAAGTGACAGTACGCATATGCGGCTCAGGTAACTCCTGTGATAGGTGCCGGAGAAAGCATTTGATTTTCTGTTCTGCCATTTAGTCCGCTACATACCCACCGGGTTCAAATCCGGTGGGTTTTACATATCTATAAGAAAGAGATTATTATTTCATTATGAATTCTATTGTATATCACCGTAATTAGAATAATAATCACTTGCTACATATCTCATATATGCAAATTGATTACGCCAATGTTATCCGCTATGATAAGCGACCGTTTGCGGATGTAGATGAAATGAACAGTGCGATTATTGATAACTGGAACAGTTGTGTGAAGGAGGACATAATGTGTACATCTTCGGCGATTTTAATTGAGCAAAGGATAATAAGCGGGCCAACTATGTGGAGTTGCTTGCCGGAAACTAGGTGCTTATACGCGGCAATCATGATGCGAGGCAGTTCAGGATTTCAACAAAGCGGATGTTTCAGGATATAACCAACCTAAAGAAGATTAAGGATAACAGTCGACACGTCGCTATATGCCACTATCCGATACTATTATTCAGAGCTGGATTCGCTTCGTCATCTTTTATGCTGTACGGTCACGTTCATCAGGTGCGTGAATCGTAAGATCATAAAGGCAATTTCAATAGGATATGGCACACCAAATGGAAACTAAAGAGTCAGCATGGCATTGACGTAAATGAACTGCATTTAGAACTATCTCTTTATTCTAAAGATTTATTGCCGATTAAGCCACAACAGAAGCGACAGCACAAAAGACATCAAATAATAACTTCAATAAAGATATCAAGTAAATAGAAAGAGTCGCACGGGAAACCGTGCCGGTTGGATTTGAAATGATGCAATATTAATTGATGAATTGATAGCCAAACAAGAAGTTAATTATCCCAAAGTATGTGGATTATCCCTTCCCATTGACATTTGAAATTCAACATAATATATTAGAATTATAAGTAGAAATTGTAAGCAGAACCAACAATAAGCATTCGTATTCAAAATTTGGAGGAAAAAATGAAAAGAATCATTAAACTATTTGCGTTTTTATTGGCATTTTTGATGCTCACAATCAGCACACAAATTGTTTCATTTGCAGTTAATACAGACCGTGGTATTAACTTTATTACTGATAAAAGTGACTCTAATAGTGAGCATAATGGATTCATTTTCGATATTAATGAGGAATTTGAAGATAACGTCATTATGGTCACTTTTAAAAAAGAATATAGTGACGCAAAGAAAAATGTAACAAAAGATATGTTCCCGGAACTGAATGTTAAAAGCATCAGCAATTATATCATTTCTGATCCGGGTGAAAACTTTACGCGAGACATCTCAATAACTATTGACGAGCACAGCAAAGAAAAAGTCATTTCTATTTGCGAAGAATTATCCAAAAGGGACGATGTTTTAAGGGTAAGTCCTTCATATGTTTACGAGTGTGAAACTTGTCAAGTTCCTTCAGATCCAAAGTATTCTTCACATAGCACCCCATATACCAAAATTAATGCACCGTCTGCGTGGAATATAACAACTGGCTCTTCTGATGTAAAAGTAGCGGTTATTGATTCAAAAGTTGATAATCATCAGGACTTTGGAAGCAATTTGACAGTCGGATTTGATGCCGAGAATCAAAATACAGTTACAAACGATTGTATTTGCGACCACGGCACTAGCGTTGCTAGTATTATTGGCGCAAAAGCTAATAATGATATGAATTCTGTAGGGGTTTGTTGGAATGTGTCAATAGTACCTATTCAGATTCACGATTCATATTATCATAACGATACAGGATACCATTTTACCATTGGAACAAATGCGTTGGCCAGAACTTTCTCACATATGAAACAAAATGGGATCACTATTGCCAACTGTAGTTGGGGTGGAGGTACATGGACAGACGGAGAAATAAACAATTTTAAATACTTAGTTGATGATTGGGGAGGTATTCTTGTTGTTTCTGCGGGAAACAATTATACAAATATTGATACCGCACCTTATTATCCAGCTTGTATTGACTCAGACAATATTATTACTGTTGCTGCAGCTAATGCAAATTGCACAAACATAGCGACTGCAACAGATTGGGGTTGGACAGCAGGAAGTTCGCACGGCTCTAACTATGGTGTGAATAGTGTTGATATAGTTGCTCCTGGTACAGGTATTTATGTTCTCAAGGAGTCAAATGGAGAATACGATAACGGATGCGGAACATCATTTGCGTCTCCATTTGTATCAGGAACCGCTGCACTATTAAAAGCTAAATATCCGGCTGCAACAAGTTCGGAGATAATTATGGCGATACAACAAGGCGCGGTTTCGTATACTTGGACTGAAGATAAGGTAAAGTATGGCTTTTTGAATGTAAATAATAGCCTTATTGCCTTAGGTAATATATTAAACAATCAAAGAACAGTCGAAGACGGTACGTACATTTTGGGAGCATCAGAAAATGCCTTTCAAGTAATAGATATAGTTAATTCTTCAACACTTAATAATGCCGCAAGCACAATATATGAATCGAACGGCTCAGATTCGCAAAAATATGTAGTTAAATACGAATTGGGAGATTTGGGGAATAATTATTACACCATACAAAATCTAAACTCCGGAAAATACCTTGAAGCGACAAACGGAGGAACATCACCGGGAACGTTGGTAAAACAAAACCAGTGGAATGGCACTAATGCTCAAAAGTGGAAAATAGTTGAGAGTTCATCCGGAGTATACAAAATAATTAATAAAGCCAGCGGTTTGGCGATTGATTTTGGTGTAAGCAGACCGGGAAACAACCAATCAATAACACTTCAATCATCTGCAAATGTTGCAAAGCAAAAATTCAGATTTATTGTTTCCGGAAATAAAGTAAATGTTCCAGATGGGTTATATACAATTGGATTCAAAGCGAATTCTAGTCTTTCCATTTGCGAAAACAACGGAAATGCCGAATTAGGAAGCTCAGATATTTATAGGGTTCAAAATGAAGACGGATTCTGCTATATTAGCAAATTGTTTGGAAACAAAGCACTAGATCTTACTAATGGAGGAACGTCAAGCAACACAAACATACAACTTATAACCGAAGATGAATCCAGCAATAATCAAAAATGGATTATAAAAGATGGCGGAGACGGGTACTCGTATATCGTTTCTTATTTGACAGGTAATACTATAGGGGCTCAAAATGAAGGAACGGTTGCAGGGACAAATGTTGTATCAAATATCCCGACCGGCAGCGATTCTCAGAGGTTCTTATTTAAGGAACTTGATCGTAATAATGCTTTTGCGTTTCCCGGTATGACATTGAGAGGTTACTGCTACGCAATGGATACAGTTCAAGTGAATGGTATTGATATTGCGACTAATACGTTGTATAATCTAAATGATATTGATTATTTAAATCATCATGTCTGCTTTAACAGAGAACTATATGGCTTGTATACCATCAGGGATGTTGTAACCGGAGAATTATTACAGGTTAGCAGTAACGGTACTGTTGTGTTTGAGATTGCCGATGGATCTGAAAGACAATTGTGGAATATAACATATACATCTGGGGTGTATTATTTTGAAAATGTTTATACAGGAAGATTTTTAAAGTATATAGTTAATCAAGATAATAGTATAGACATTACAACATGTGTTGATCCTTACGATTCAGATTATAACAATATTGTGTTCTATAATTACTCTAACATTCAAGAGGATATCGACTATTTGATTATACCGAAAAATGATCCCGGAAAAGCGGTTACACTTGATGACTCTTCTGTGACAACTAACATTCCATTGGTTTTGGATGCAATTGATTATAGTAATGAAGCTCAAAAGTATCAATTCTGTTATGATACATATGGCTACTATAAAATCATTAGTTCAGAGTACAGCAATCTTAACATACATACTACAATGGGTTCCCCTGCAGTATTATCAACAGGTCGATCATTGTATACAGTTAATCAAACAGAAGACGGCTATTATAAGTTCTGTACTATAAGTAATCGTACAATCGAATATGGTAATAACACTATTTATCTGAACGACAATAAAATTGAGAACGATGACTCTCAGAAGTTTATGCTCGTTCCTGTAACGGATACCATTACAAACGGTACATATCAAATTCTATTGAATGATGACCAAACAAAAGCAGTTTCAGTCGGTAATTCTATGGATGAGAACAGCAGTATATCAGTTGAAACTTCAAATAGTACTGATAATTCACAGCTGTTTTATGTATACAAATGCGGAGACGGGTACAGGATTGTTAGCCTTTATTCGGGCAACTCAATATGTTTGACAGGAAATTTCAACTCTATTACACAAAAGCATTTTTCCAGTAATGACATGTCTCAGATATGGCAGCTTTTGAATACTACTTCATCAAATGCGAATTATACTACTAAAATTGTATCACATCGTACAGGAGATTATTTGTGGTCAAATAGCAATTCGATTAACACAGCATATTTTGACAATAGAACTGACCAGCTGTTTGTTTTAAATCGAGTTGTTCAAGCGGAATATATTGCTATTGGAGAGGTTGTGTCTAACTCTGATACAACAAAAGACCTTTCTATAAGCGGAACTGACGCGATTCTCTCGAGCATTACAAATAACGGTCGAACGACATTGAGATTCACTTGCGATACTAATGGTTTTTGGTCAATTGTTGAAAGAACAAACGATAAAGTATTGGATTATTCAAATGGTACTCTATCGTTCAATACGTCTACTGGAAGTGATACTCAAAAATGGATTATCAGAAAGGTCTCGACCGGAAACTATGCTATTATTAATTTGGAAACAGGAAAAGCTTTAACAAATAACAATGGTAGTTTGACACTTGATTTCTATTCAGGTCAACAAGCACAAAAGTTCAATATACTAATTAAAGGCGATATAAATTGTGATGGATCTATCGCTTCTGCCGATTTGTTGATGCTAAGACGATTTGTTGCTGGAATCATTGATTTCACAGAAGAAGAAGTATATTGCGGAGATATCAATGAGGACGGGAATATAACTATGGTTGACATACTTATGCTAAGACGATATTTAGTAGGGGACATAGAGCTCAGATCTGGAATAACTGTTGATTCTGATATATCGAGAAGAGTCGATTCTTCTGTAATAACCGAAGAAGCTCTTCTTGATATGACTGATGAAGAGTTCTTAAGGTTTTTGTTCGGTGATATTGATTATTCTTCGCTTCAACTCGTAATATTTGATTAACAAGTATATTTAGGAGGATGATAATAATGAAAAAAGCCATAATAGTATTAGTATCATTTATCTTAACGTTCACAATTATGACTTTAAATATCATGGCAATAGATGATAAAAAAGAAGACTGGGAGATTTACGAAAGCTATCTCTATTACAATAATGACGGAACGAAGACATCCGGGTATACGATAGATAAAATAAAATTCCAGCTTACGAGTGAGTTTCTTGACGATCACTTTCTTGAAGTGATCGATGCTTCGTATTTCCCGGAAATTGCCGACCGTATCGTAAAGCTCGAGTTCATTGAATTTTATGAATATAATATCATATTCCGCGAACCCGATCCGGAGTTTTCTGAGAAAAAGCCTGTCTATACAGAAGAAGAGATCGACGAGTATATAGGCTTTCTGAAGTACGTCAAAGATCTCGACTTCGTATTAGTTATTATGCCGGAAAAAACCACTATCGAACCTTTTGATCCCGTCGAAGACTGGGAAAAGTACGAGAACTATATAGATTATAAAAACGACGGGACAAAAGGGCATGGATATAGTATTAATTATATAAACGTCGATATTTCTTCGGAGTATCTGAGCGAGAACGAAGTGACTCCGTCAACTTTCCCGGAGATCAAAGACCGTATAGTCAGAATAATGCCGCCGGATCAATATTCCTCAAGTCAAAACAGATACAGGATAGATTTTGTCGTTAACGACCCATATGTAGCGCACGATCCGGCTGTTTATACCGAAGAGGAGATTGACGAGTTTATTGCCGCTGCAAAATATCTCAACAGTTTGGATTTTGTTATATCCGCAAAGCCTGATGAAGTTGTTCGCGTTACACTTGACGATCCCGAACCAAACGAGACGGAATCGACCGCTGGCGGCCAAACTACTGAACAGGCGCCCGCGGAAAGTGCTGATACATCCGAGCAGACGGACGTGCCTAAGAAGGCGGAAGAATCGGATGTTCCCGAGGCGGATAAAGCTAACAACAATACGAAAAATAGCGCACAAACGGGAGATCCGTTAGTTACTTATATGATTATAGCGATATTAACTGTTATATGCGGAAGTGCTTTGATAATTTATGCTAAAAAGAAAGCATGGAGATAAAACCCAAATACGTTATAGAGAAGTAAATTTAAAGCGCATTCTTGACAATTACAACATACCCGCCGGGGAAACTCGGCGGGTTTTTACATATCAAAAAAAGGAGAATAAAAAATGAGAAACGACATCAAAAAAATCGACAACATCACAAAAGAAATGGAGGTGAATAATAAACTGTATTATGAAATGTTAGACGATGTTTATGAGAATGTGCTTAATTTTTTCTATGCAGGCGAGGATGAAAAGGTTATAGAAACCTTTGAAACCCTGTATTTCAAACGTCGCATATTGTCTGTAATGGAAAAGAACGATCTCCCATTCAAAGCAGCAATAGGGTTGTTTTGCCATAAGAACTGCATGGATTTAATCTGCAAGTATAGGGATGCATACATTGAAGATGAGGACTCTGATTTAGATATATATAATTATATTATTGATCTTGGTTATCGATTCTATCAGAGTATATGGTATCTTGGTGCAGATGATTATGAAGTTTATGAAGAGATAAAACATCGGCGCAAAATAGAAGAAGAAAAACTTTCAGACCTATTAAATAATCGAAGCCATTCTTGAACGTATCAAAGGACCAAATCGAAAGAGCAAGAAAGGTAGAGCTTGTAACATATCTAAAAACATTTGAACCGGACAACCTTGTAAAAATCAGCGAAGGTACTTACTGTACCAAAGAGCACGACTCACTCAAAATATCCAACGGAATGTGGAATTGGTTTTCTCATCATATAGGATGCAAAGGCGCCATTGACTATCTTTTGAAAGTCAAGGCTTTTTCTTTTGTTCAGGCGGTACAACTTCTTTCAGCCTGAGAAGCATGGGGAGGTGTTTTAAATGGTTATAACAACAATAAGGTCAAACGGTTTTACAGCCATGTTAGTTCGGCAGGCTCTTTGGGAATATTTTGACATTGAGATAACAAGAAATCAGCACAGCCCGGACGGAGAAAATGTATTTGTAGATCTCACTCTTCACCCTAAAGGCTCATTGCCGGTTGAGAAACCGCAAAAGCGAAAACGTAGAAAACACATGAGATAATAGATCCCAAAAGGCAGGAAAGATTGTAAATAAAGACAAGGACAAAAAGCGGCACGGGAAACCGTGCCGGTTGGATTTGAAGCAACTCAATATTAAATAACGGCGAATAGGTAGTAAAAAGCCTTAGATTATCCCAAAACGTGTCAAATATCCCTTTCTATTGACATTTGCATTTTTTCATAATATATTTATATAAAAGGAAACGTTTGCATGCACTATTACAAGCAGAAAACGAAATAGCATTGATTTAATCAAACAGAGAGGTGTTGTTTTACTATCAAGTTGTTAAAACTATATAATTATGCTTGGCTTTAACAAATATAATGTATGGATTCCTCGTTTAAAGAATTCATATAAATTATTATAGATTATAATAGAATAGTTTAAGTAATTTTTGGAACAGGTATATAAAGTAATAAAAGTGTTTTTGACTTATATTTTTTTATTTAGCATTATTGGCGACTGATAGATATTCAAAACGAGTGTCTATTACAGTCGTTTTTTTATTCAATTATAAAGTGTTCTATTTCTGTTGCACTTTTCCAAGTGTTCTTAATAAATTGAATCAAATACTGTTGCTTCAACTGTGCGCACATTATGAAGCGGAAGTCGGAATATCAGTTTTTTAATCTTTTAATGACTGAAATTTGGCATCCGTCTTTTAGTTGCGCTTTTTTCAACTAATTGATTTCCACTTCCGCTTCTTAAACAAGCGGAAAGGAAATAATGAAAAAAAACAACAAACACTTTGATCGTAAAAGTAAATACAACAAGGAGCGTAGTTCATATTTGGATTCATCATTTAATTATGTTTACGAACACGATGGGAAACGGGAAATCATTCCTTATCGCGATGAATTGCGCGAATTGTTTGAATATCTTGATGAGAGCGATCATGAAATGGATCTGCAAGATCGACGCGAAAGAGAAAACAGGATTTTGGAAATAATGACTACAGAAGACAAGAATACATCGGCTTTAAAAATAGTAGAAAGAGTTGTTGATGAATATTGTACAGAAATTAGTAGTTCTGAAAGCGAAGAATCTGCAGATGACTTCAAACTTGAATTCGAAGAGTGGATAACAACACTCCCGGATAGTCAACAGGATCTCATATACAAGCACTTTGGCATGGGAATGTCATTTGAAGAAATACGACTTGAAGAGGAAAGAAACGGTAAGTATGTAACAAAGCAAGCAATACATAATCGTTGGAAAAAAATCCAGGAAAAAATAAAGAAAAAGTTTGGATGCTACTTTCCTAACTGACAGGGGGTTGACTTTTTCGGTATGAAATAGAAGCAAAAATATATGCTTCTTATCGAAATCAACCTTCATTTGTTCAGAAAGGAAAGGTGAGCAAAATGACGTAGCTTTATATCTAACTATTTACGCATGCGTTATAAACAACTATATTTCTTTATCAAATTCTTATGGAGGAAAAACAAATGAAAAAACTTCTTTCAATCATTCTTTGCCTTTCATTCGTATTCTCTTTGCTTCCTTGTGTCAACATTCCTTCTTATGCAGAGGGAGAAACGTCGGGCTCGTGTGGCAGTGCGCTTTACTGGAGTTTCGATGATACCACCGGAGAACTCTCTATTACCGGTTCCGGGGAGATGACATCATCCCCTTGGAACGAATACAGCGATGATATCCTATCGCTAAGTATTGCTTATGGCATTACAGAAATTGCTGAAAACGCTTTTTCGGAGTTGCCTTACATAACAGAAGTTGAGCTCCCTAACAGTATAACGACTGTTGGAGACAATGCTTTTGAAAACTGTATTAGTTTATGCAGTGTGACTTTCCCCAATGGAAGCGTTACCATTGGAGATGATGTCTTTTCAGGATGTGATTCTTTGAATGAATTAATCATCGAAAACGGTTTTATGCATCGATACATTTTTGACGGTGTTGTCAATAATTTCAGTTATACTGTTACATATGATGCATGGGAAGAAGAAGGACATGTAGAAATCAAAAACTATTATGGAGATGACCCATTTGTTAGCATTCCGGGAACAGTTTTAGGCTTTCCTGTAACTATTGTCAGTGGGTTTAATTATAATACGACACTGGAAACAATTGTCTTCCCGGATAGCGTTGAAAACATTGGCATGGAAGCCTTTAAGGGATGTTCTAATCTTCAAATAATCCAATATCCAAATAGTTCATTTATAATATCATCTTATGCTTTTTCTTACTGTCCTAGGATCAAACAGATCATCTTTTCACCGAACACACTAACTGCCCAAGTAAACGATCACGCATTTGAGAACAGTTTCAATTACAATCATTATTCGCACTATTATAACGACATTAAATACAAAATTGTTGTAGGCGATTATGATACTTACGTTCAAATCGAGGCATATGAAGGAGATGAAACCGAACTCATTATTCCCGATTTGCTCGACGGATATGCTGTTAAAGAAATATGTAGCAATGCATTTTGTAATAACAGCACAATTGAAAGCGTAATCTTACCCGACACCGTCACACTAATAGGGGAATCCGCATTTGAAGGATGTACAAATCTTAATTATATCAAGCTTCCTGGTGACAGCGTCTCTATAGGAAACGATGCGTTTACGAACTGTACCAGCCTTGTTTGCATAGAAAAAGAAGACGTTGACTCTTTCAACAATTATTCCTTTAGTGGATCACTCAATGGGTTTAACTATGATGTGGAGTTCAGCTTTTCAAGCTGGGACACTTTCGATGAAGAGATGTGCGCATTCATAACTGGATATACAGGTAATGAAAGCATCGTTTGTATTCCAAGTAGTATATACGGTTTTCCTGTTGTCTCTGTAACTGGTTTTTACGGCAGCAGTACTCTTGAAGCTGTTTATTTGTCGGAAACCATTAGGACAATAGAACCAGAAGCATTTAAACTGTGTGCAAATCTTCAGTATGTGCAGTATCCTGATAATACGTTCAACATAGGTAGTTACGCATTCGCATATTGTCCAAGGTTGGACGCGACTGTAACATCTCCCAATACACTTATATATAGTATTTCCGATCATGTATTTAAAGATAGTTTTTTAAGTCCGGTACAATACCATTATATTGATGGATTTAAATATCATTTGAATAATACTAATTCGGGACAACAGGCAGAGATTGTTTCATATCTAGGAACAGGTTCTGAACTTATTATTCCGAATGTTATCAATGGTGTTCCTGTTACGCGTATTGCAGACAATGCATTTTATGGGAAAACTAATATCACTTCCGTAACCATACCGGCCAATGTTTCAGAAATAGGTTCACATGCGTTCACAAATTGCTCTCAGTTAACAAATGTTACTTTTGCGACCTCCAATGTTACTATTGGACGTGAAGCTTTTTGGGGATGTGATTTTGACTCTGTAAATCCTAATTCAACGCTTGCTAATTGCACAAATGAGATGGCCAAATCACAAACAGTAACATTCAATGCCCTTGATAACAATAAAGTTTGTAGGTATACCTTTTATCAAGTCGGATCCAGTTCTGATACATTTGTTACCACGGGAGATCCGTTAAGAACAGAGTTTTCTTTCAGTGTTTCTTTACCCGGAACATACGTTTTTATCGCAGAAGACCTGTGTGGTAATAGGTCCGATCCAGTTTACGTAACTTTTTACAAGACAACACTTAATCCAAACAAAGGAAAACTGGATGTGGATCTTGAATACATTATTACCAAATCCGGAAACCGTGCTTCTTTTCCTACTGCAACAAGGAGAAATCTGGTTTCTACAAACAAATGGTCAACAGAACCTAATGCATCAAGCGGAGTTACATCGTTTATTCCTACATCAAATAAAACATATTATGCAACTTGGAAAGTAAGTCCCAATGCTCCTACATTTACTTCGTTAAAGTATTCTTTTATCAATAGCCGTTCAGATTTAGGCTATTCGAGCGGTGCTAAAATAAGCAAAGAAAGCTTCTATAGAATTTTCGGAAAAAGCGAAAAAACTAATAAGATCATTAGTTCTATAGAAAAGGAATACGGACTGACATGGGGCGGAAGTTGTTTTGGAATTTGCTTGTCAGCTTCTTTGTTCTATATTAATGAGTATAATCAGCTTACCGTTAAAAAGTTCAAATCGTCTGCGCAGCATAACTCTGATTTAGGTGTTAATGATTCAGCAGGTTTAACAATAAACGGGTATAATAATTCACAACAGTTCAATATCTCTTTAAGAGATTTGATCGAAGCACTTCATGTTTCACAGTTTGCATATATATCGACTCAGGCGGGATGGAATAATCGCAACAACTATAATGGATTGATTGATGCTGTAGAAACAGTACAATATAGCGGCAAGCCTGTTATAATTAGTATCGCACATAGAGTGGATGCAAAAACTGTAAAAGGCCACGCTGTGTTGGGATATGCTGTGAAAAAATACTCGGATCGAGTTGAAATCAGTGTTTACGACCCCAATAATAAAACATCTGAAAAGACTTTAACCCTAACAAAAACGCAAGGCGAAGTCACGGGCTGGAGTTTTCCTATGAGCTCAGGAACATGGACAAATGTGGGTTCTGAAGACAACAGTATTTATTTCGAAGAGTATTCGACTTATTCTTATCTGTGGAACAATATTAAATATATTCATGATCAGAGTTTTGATCACACAGACTACTATAAAGAAAGTGTCGATATGATTATCACAAATAGCAACGATTATGAGCTTTATCAAGCAGAGGAGTTGGTAGCTACAGTTTGTGATGGCGTTCTTTCTACTGAAAACGAAAAAATAGTTGCTGTTGTTGAGGTTAACGATGGCGAATCAACTTCAGAAGACAATGCATATTCAATGATTTATGTTCCTGCTGGAGAATACACTTTTAGGAACACAGATGAAAACATTGAAGAAGTAGAACTGATTGTGACAGATACAGATAGAAGTGCAACAATAACAACAACTTCAGAAGAAATCAGTATTCTCGTTTCAGATGAGAATGATGTCAACAGTGTTTCCGCATATGTAGAATCTGGTGATGAATATGATGTGACGCTTTCTTCAAGCGATGACAACGAATACGATGAAATAACAGTATCGGGAGAAGGAACTGGAGAGATAATAACAGTTTCTGCATCCGCCGGCGATTACACATTCGATAACTGCGATGATGCTACGATATATGTCGATGGAGTTGCATACGATGATCTTGTTGACATTTCGTCTGCAACAGCATCCCTTGAGTATACTCGTGTCGCGTATAACGGATCTGAAATCACTCCCATTGCTAGCGTCGAAATGAATAACACCGAGCTTCTGATTTCTTCAGACTATACCGTCATTTATAGCAACAACACTGAAATCGGAACTGCAGTTGTCAAGATAGCAGGCAAGGGATTTTATAAAGGGACCATTTCTCTCAACTTTGAAATACTGCCTGAAGACTTTCACCCGGGAGATGTCAATGGGGATGGCCTTGTCAATTCTGTAGACTTGAGTATGCTTAAGCAATATATTGCCGGTAGCGTGTCAAGTGATCAGATTGTTACATATAACGCTGATGTTGACGGAAATGGTATGATTGGAGTAAGCGATATAGGTGCTTTGAGAAGATTGCTTGCAGGAGCAGTTTGATTATTACAAAAAACAGTTGACTTTTAAATTATTATATTATATAATTATAATATAATATATATAAGCTTGAAAGGTCGGCTTTAGTATGAAAAGAATATGCATAGCATTTTTGATACTTGCAATGTTAGCAAACGTGTTTACATTTGTGGTATTTGCCGAGGAAAAAACGGGCGTGTGTGGAGATAACTTAACATGGATACTTGACGACGAAGGAACTCTTACGATCAGCGGGACCGGAGAAATGTATAACTTCGAACTTGTTTACTATGATATGCCATTTCCGGAAGGATATTATACGTGTCCGTGGGATTACAGGGAGCTTGTCAAAAAGGTCGTGATTGAAGACGGCGTTACCTCTATCGGCAGTAATGCTTTCAACTGCTTGGACAGAATAACAGAAGTTATTCTTCCGGACAGCTTGAAATCAATAGGCGATTTCGCATTTGCGACGTGCTCATCTCTTCAAGATATATCAATTCCTTCAAGTGTTGATGAATTCGGCGAAGGAGTATTCGCAGATACTCCGTTCTTGAAAAAAGAATTCAATGAAAACGATGGAGGACTTTATATAAACGATATACTTGTTCAGGCTGACACGTCGCGCGAAGGAGAATTCTTGATCAAAGACGGTACAAAGAGCATAAGTCTTTATGCATTTTGGACTAGTTACTGCATAGAGTCCCTCTTTATTCCGGAAAGCGTTGAGACCTTGTCTGCAAATGATATCAATTCTATAATGACCCTAAAGCAGGTTGTCATCGATGAGAACAACCCTTATTACACGGTCGACGACGGGGCAATATTCAGCAAAGATAAGACAGAGCTTATTTATTATACACTTTCAAAAGAGGGAGAATATACTATTCCGGGCGGGGTAAGAGTAATCGCGCCGAAAGCGTTTTCTTACAGTAGCCTCGACAGTATCATATTCTCGGATTCCGTGGAAGAAATAGGAGCCGGGGCGTTCTTTGCAGCCGCCATTGAATCTATTTCAATTTCGAACGCAATAAGTGTTATTCCTGACAGAGCTTTTGACGGTTGTTGGCAGCTAAAAGACGTTTATTATGAAGGAACTGAGGAAGAATGGAATAATATAGCCATTGGTGAAGAGAATGCGGAACTTCTTGATGCAGTAATACATTATTTAAAGGTTGAAGAAACCGAAAAGGCTTCAGACACAGAAAAAACAACAGAATCAGAGAGCATTTCGGAAGAAAACCTCTCTGTTGATACAGTTGTCAATGACGCAACACCGCCGAAACCAGATAATAAGCCCAAATATGAAAGTAAGCAAACAGGAGATCCAATCGTTACTTTAAACATAATATCTGCATTGGCTTTTATTATCGGTACTATTACCTTTGCAATCTTTATTGCAAAAAAAGAACACCAAAAAAAGAGTTCTAGAGATCAATAATCTAACAATCCAATTCCATTGGGGGGTGGTTAAAAGCCACCCCGTTTTTTATGTATGTAGTACTTATTATTGCGATTAAATATTATAAGCTGAGTACGGTATATATTTGAAGCTATTAAGGAACTGTTATCATGATGCAGTCCCATTACATACCCGCTGAGTCAAAGCTCAGCGGGATATTTTTTAGAAAGGAAAAAGAAAAATGAGAAACGACATCAAGAAAATCGACAACGTCACAAAAGAAATGGAGGTGAACAACGAACTGTATTACGACATGCTCGACGAACTCTTTGACAGCGTCTTTGACTTCTATTACTACACCGCCGAAGAAGATATGATGGACATCTTTGAAGTACTGTATTTCAAGCGCCGTATCCTCTCAGTAATGGAGAAGAACGATATTCCTTTCAAAGCAGCAATAGGCCTGTTCTTCCACAAAGACAGACTTGATCTACTCTGTAAGTACAGAGAGGAATATCTCGACGACGAAGACTCTGACGCAGACGTCTACAAGTTCATTCTCGAACTCGGCTATCGCTT
>Ga0247611_10005071_pt1 | contig 17796 bp, 10 predicted proteins | sample 177DNAGHGhighgp2_FD_192422 | JGI IMG/M metagenome (GOLD analysis project Ga0247611, IMG submission 192422) | Sheep rumen microbial communities from Palmerston North, Manawatu-Wanganui, New Zealand - 1770 DNA GHGhigh gp2 | ecosystem: Host-associated > Mammals > Digestive system > Stomach > Rumen... | reverse complement strand
TTGATGAGCGATGACTTGCCCACGTTGCTGCGCCCGATGAAGGCATACTCGGGCTTGGTGCCCTCGGGGCACTTGCGATAGTCGCTGTTGCTGATTGTGAATTCGGCTGACTTGATATTCATTTCAGTGATCTGTTTTGAGTGTTTCTAGATAGAATGAGACGGGACGGAAGCCGTCGTTGCAGGAAATCATGGCGGAATGCGGATTGCGCATCCACCCGTCGTAGAAATCGCCCTCGCCCCTTGCCAGGGCCTCGACAAACGGTTGCATCGACTGCCAGGCGCTCTCACACATTCCCGCCGGGCACTTGCCGTCGATAGAGACAAACGTCTGCCCCACGCTGAGCTCACAAGCGTGCTCGATGGGATTCTCGTAGCGCTCCATCAGGTCGTGATAGACGGTCTGCCGCATGGCGGTGATGCGCACTGGTTTCAGGGCATCATGCTTATCGTTCTCGTTCATAGTGCAAAGATACACAAAATCCCCGAATCAAACAAATCCCCCACCCGCCAGAGGGTCACAGGTGATACTAAAACGAGACGGGAAACCTTCCACCAGGCTCCCCGTCTCCACAGGTAATAGATGATATGTTAAGAAACTGTTATTCTGTTTTAATCATCTTGTCACACATCCCTCTCTTACTTCAGGATGATGGCAATCACGGTGTTGATGTCACCAATGTTGACGGCACCGTCGCCATTGACGTCACCAGCCTCCTTATAGGTACCGGCAAGGATCATGTCGATTACCTCGTTAATGTCGGCAATGTTCACAGCGCCATCGCCATTCACGTCACCATAGAGTCCAATCGGCTTCTCACCCTGGGTGAACTTGTAGTCAACATAGGTGCCAGGATACTCAAAGCGTACCACTGCCTCACGATACTTCACGCCAGCGGGCAGAGGCTCGGCGGTAACCTCACCAAAGACAATACCGGAATACTCGCCTTCCTCGGTCATGTTGTCTTCCAGGGTGATGTTCAGCCAGCTGGGAACATCGCCACCGTTGCATGTCATCGTCCATGCATCATCGACGCTAGGCTCCCATGATTCAAAGACAATCGCATCGATGGTCTGGCCATCGAAGGTCTTCTCCAGCTTGCCACCCTCAACGGGGAACTCATACTCACCGTTCTCCTCATCAAAGTAGAACTTGAGGTAGGGGTTCTCGATGTCGAGCATGATCGAGAAACCAGTCTTCATTGCACTATGATCACCGCCGAAGAAGTTGTTCAAACCAGCCCATACATAGTGATCCAGATTGCCATCCTCGTCGGGGACACCAAACTTGAGGTAAGCCAGCTCACCAAAGCCCTCATCGTGACCTGTATCAGAACTGATCATAGCCGAGAAGTTGTGCAGGTTTTCCATTTCGGGATCATTGTAACCGTCAATGACAACGAGAATATCGCTATCGATGGTGGGAGTGTATTCAAGCTCCAGGCCATCCTCCTCCTCGTAGATGGTGAAGACAATTAATTCACCACTCTCGGGGGTAAGGGTTGCACGGCCGGTAGCAATGAGTTCACCGGGCTCGTCGGGCAATACAGCCTCATCCTTCTCGTCGTAGGCGGGGATTCCGTCAAGCTTATAGATCTTACAGGTCATGTCAACCTGGTCAAGCACCTCGAGTTCGGTGACATCCAGAACGATGCGCTTGAGCAGATACGGGTATCTGGGTTTCTCAAATGCCTGAGCAATACCGTCAACGCGGTACTTGCCTGCACCGCCGTTCTTGCCAAACCAGTAACCACCACCTTCCTCCTGGTCACCGTAGGGGTCTGCACCGCTGATATAGGTGAAAGGCACATCCTGGTCATTCTGGAAACCGCCCCAGCAGAAGTTCTTGGAAGACACGAGAATAGCGCCACCCTCTTCAACATCACTGAAGATAGCTGAAGCACTGGGGGCAAACATGATGTGAGCTGAATACTGATTGCCCTGATAGTGGCCATCACTGAAGTATAAGTCCTCCATCTGGTCGCCATTAAAGGCATAAGCAACGGGCACTGAATCTACACCAAAGTTGAAGTAGTAGTCTATCTTCTTGCCATAGAGCGTTTCCCACTCATAACGGTGCTCGGTCTCATTATAATTCTGGACATCCCACTCATAGGTGGTTTCGGGAGTTTCAGCATCATAAATTGCCTCGAACGTATAAGTGCAATAGGGCTTAGCGGCAAAGTAGGGAGCAAAAGCGATACCGTCTCTGGTTCCGTCGGGAGCCATGAATATGGTACCAGGATACATACCGGCAGGACGGTTGTAATACAAGTCATGGTATTCAACCCTCTTGGGCGCCTTCACTACAGGAGCACCAGGAGTGCGCATCTGCATCGACACATGCTTGGGTGCAGGAATCTCGCGGGTCTCGGGACGGGCAACCTTCTGCGGGGCCGAAACCTTGAGCTGAGCGCTTGCCGAGGTCATCACCATTGCAGCAGCAGCTAAAAGTAAAACCTTTTTCATAAAAACTCTAGAATTTTGTTAAGTTAATAAATATTGATAAATCTTTGTGTTCTATTGAAAAACCTGGCGGCCTGAACTCATTGTGACCCGCCGGGCGAGTAAGCCCAGGCCGCTAGGATACATGTAGCAGTGTCTATCTCACTTACTGGATGTTCCAGATGAGATAGTCGGCAGCATTGTCGCTGCGCACAGTCTTCATGTTCACCGGGGCAAGCAGCGAGTTGGCACTCAGGTTGAAGCTGGCGTTCAACGCATCGACAAAGGCTCGCATCGAGGGAACCTTCTCGGCATAGAGGTTACCGGCAGCATCACCCTCGGCAGCCACATTCAGCTTGATCTGCTCGTCGCCCTGAGGCTCCATGGAGATATAATACTTGGGCTTAACCGTAGAAGCACCCCTCTTGACGTAGAATGTAAAGGTAAATGAAGTTGTAGCCTGCTCATAGGTCAACTCGGCATAGGAGAGCTTTGACTTGTTATAGGTCGTCAGCTCCTCAGCAATCTGCGGCAGGTAGCCAGCAAAGACGCCACCGATGTTGTTCAGGTCAACACGCCATGTGAGCCTCGTGTTAGAGAGAATGCTGCTCAGCGGGTCGGCAGTCATCGTTGTCTCGTTGTCATCGCGGCACAGCAATGAGCCATCGGCCTGACGGATGAAGTTCTTGATCGTGTAGCCGTCGAGGGTCACAGGATTCATGAACGACAGACCGTCATGGGTGATGATCACGTTGTAGGTCTCGGCAGTGGTGATCTCGTCAGCACCCTCACGGAAGACCCTCAAGATGCTAGAAGCGCCATTCTTGACAATATAGCGTACGCCATTGGGCAGGTTGATGTAAACCTGGGGAATCTTGGCATTGAAGAAGGAGTCGGCCATGGCCACAACCTCGTTCATGTAAACCTCATCGTCAATACCGGCATCCACGCGGGTCATGATCATTTCAATACCATACTTCTTGCCAGTGACATAGAGCGTGTCGCCCGAATACTTCATCAGGTCAAACTCGTAGTCGCCCTCGTGACCGTAACCGGTCTCGTCATCAGCCTCGGTATCGGTGCTGGGAATATCCTCGGGATCAGCAAACAGGTGGAAATACTTGTTGAAGCTGTTGAACGACAGCACGGGACCGTTGTCGGTAATCACATCCCACAGCGAGGTCTCGCTGCCATAACCGATGGAGCCGTAGTTCTTGCCCTGAATCAGGCCAATCCACTGATTCTCGCCCGAAATGGTCACTGAACCATTCTTGTTGAACGTCATCAGGTAGATATAGCCAGGCTCGTCGGCGTTGGCATAATACTCCATCTGCCACTTGCCACCCTTGTCGGTCAGGATCTCGTAATAATCCTTTTGGGCCTTCTCAAGACGGGCAACGGCATCATCGTCAAAGATTTCATCTACCTCGTTCTTGCAAGATCCCAGCGTGAGAGCCGAGATGGCGACAAGCGATAAAAGCGATATATTTAAGAACTTTTTCATTTTCTTTTCATCGTGATTAATGGTGAAACACATTTATTCTTGATAACCACCGGTAACCATCTTGCGCAGATCGGCGATATCATAGTTGGCTTGACGGGTCTGAACCTCCTTGCGCAGCTCATCCAGGTCAACATTCCATGCAGTCTTGAGCCACTCGCGGGCAATCTGCACCTTCTGGTTGATGGCGTCGGCACCATTGATACCGTCCTTGTCCTCCACGTCATAGACCACAATGCGGTTGCCATCAGGATCAGTGAAGTTGCGCCAGTACTTGTGAATGGTGCCGTCTTCATCAACCACAGTGAACACGTCATGCTCATAGACGTAGGTCGGGTCATTGGTCGCATCGTTATTCTTGTAGTAATAGTAGCAGAAGAATTCACTGGTCACGTCATCCTCATCACCCGATGCCCAGCCACGGCTGGCCAGGTCAAGGATGCGGTTCCACTGTGCATCGGTCTTGACGATGTAGTTGGCAATCGTCTCGGCAAAGTCCTCACGGAACTCACTCGAAGCATAAGTGGTGACAAAGCCCAGCGAAGCCACCTGACCCTCGCTGCGATCCTGCCAGTTATTGCTGTCATAGTGACCGATCGAGATGGTGTTGAACTCATTGGGATAGGTCTTGGTCTGATGCAGGATGTGAGCGAACTCGTGGTGCATGGTCTTGAAGTAGTACTCGTTCATCATGTCAGCATCGTTGATGAACATGTTCATGGCGTTAACCTTGAACAGCGACACCTTGATGCCACCCTCGGCGAGACCAACGATCTCGGTACCTGAGGTGGGGTTGTAGGCGGGCGAACCAATCAACAGGATGATGCGGGGACCGTAGTTCTTCAAGAACTCCTCACCGGCCACCTTGTCATAAACGTCAAACCACAGATACTTGCAGAGCACTGCCAGGTCGATGGAGTTCTCGTAGGTGGCAGGTACCAGGTTGTAGTTCATGTTGGTGCTCACGTCCGGCATCTTGTAGAGGAACGTCAAGTTATACTTATCCAGATAATTTTCCTTGAGGAACTTATCCAGATCATAGGTATAGGAATCCGGGTCAAGGTCATCACTCACCTCGGGGAAGATGGTTTCGCCCAGACCGTCCTCACTGCATGACGAGAGTGACATGGAAGCCACTGCCACAAGCAGCAATGCTGAAATATAATATTGAATCTTTTTCATAATATATGATCTAATGAGATTTAGTCTGTTACACGAACGTTCTCACTGCTGCTGGTGGCAACATAGCTGCCCTCAGCGTTATTCGTCTCATGATTGTCCTTGCCACGCGGGTTCTGGGGCAGGCCAGCACCGATAACCTCGTTAGGAATCTGGATGGCATAGCGCGGGTCAAGCACGTCGAGCGTATAGACATCGTTGATGCCCATGGCATGCTGGATGGTGAAGCCGTAGCGCTTGATGTCAAACCAGCGGTTACCCAGGTGAACGAACTGGATGCGGCGGAAGTGCTGTACGCACTGCAGGTAAGGCTCAATCTCGTCGGTGAGCTTGTAGGGTGACGGGCACACCTCATCGATGTGGAACTTCATCACGATACCGTAACCCGGATCCTTGCGGTCGGGGTCATCATAGCAGCCGTAGAACGACAGGATCTGATCCTTAGTAAGCTCTACGTGCTGGTAGCGGTCGGCCTCCTTGGGCGAGAGGTGCTCCTCATTCCAGAGGTACAGGTCCTCAAAGGCTGCATCAATGTTGCCCAGGAACAGGTTGGCCTCGGCACGCATCAGCAGGTTCTCCTCGACGGTGAACTCGGGACGGATCTCGTGGCAATAGCCAATGCTCGAAATCTTGTCGGTGTACTCAAACTGTTCGAAGCAGTTGCCGGCAAAGTAGGCACCATACTCCTGGCCGCCTGCACTACCGCACACGCCGTTGAAGCAGGGCATCATCGCAAACTTCTCCTTGGTCTTGCTGTTCTGGTACTGGCAACGGCTCCACGACGGGCCGGGTCCCTGAATAGTGGCACGCTTGGCTTCACGGTTGCAGGTGAAGCGATAGCCCAGGAAGCGACGCCACCAGGTGCTGTAATTGGTGAACAGCTGGAAGTTGCCGGGACGGTCAACACTGGTGAAGTAGCGGCCAATGTCGCTGATGTAGTAGAAGTCTTCCTGCCACCAGCCATCGTTGAGCATGGTCTTGGGGTCATTGCCCTTGAAGGAAGCGTCAACATACTTCACCACCTTGTCATATTCGCGCTTCACCAGATAGAAGCGGGCGGCAAACGAGTTGGACGATGCGATGTTGAAGTGGTACTTGGGCACCTGATAGTAGTCCTCGCTGATCAGGGGAAGGCCTGCAAGCAGGTCGGCCTCGATCTTGTCATAGGTCTCCTGGACGGTACCGCGGTCATACTTGGGATCCAGCGTGGTCTCGGGAGTGGTGGCATAGGGGATGCCGGGGTTGGCTGCATTGTCGGCAGCGCTCATATAAGGCATGCAGAAGATCTGCGCCAGGATAAAGTGGTGATAGGCACGGATCATCAGGGCCTCGCCCTTGATGGCATTCATGCGTTCACGCTGGGCGGCGGTCATCTCCTCGCCCTCGATCATGCCAGTGGTCTCAAACTCGTTAATCCTGTCAAGGACTGCATTGGCAGCTGCAATAGCGCTATAGCACGAGTTCCACACGCCCGAGGGGGTGTCACTGCTGCTGATGTCCAGATCCACATCCTGCCAGGCAAATACCTGCTCGTCGGCCTGGGAGTAGAACGACAGGTTGTAGCGCACACCCTCAGAGCCCTTCATCTTGCTGGGCGAGTTGTTGTCAATCACGTTATCGCTCGAGAGCTCACCCACGAGCGCATAGTTGGAATCCATGTATCCGGTCACGAGCAACTGCTGCAACTGGTCAAGGTTCACCAGATAGACGCGCGTGTCGGGCACCTTGTCAAGAAAGTCCTTGCAAGAGCTCAGGCCGATGAGCGCCACTATCATGAATAAGATTTTATATCGAAATTTCATAATCTTAGAATCTGTATATATTATATATAATGTGTCACAACGATTACATACCCAGACGCAGGGTGAGGGTGAACTGCTTGGGGTTGGGCGATGCCACACCACCACTGTTGAAGAACTCGGGATCCTGTCCGTTGAGCTTCTTGTCGGCATAGAGCAGACAGATGTTGGTGGCAGCGAACTTGACCGAAGCGGTGTTGAGACGCAGATGCGAAATCAAGGAACGGGGAATGTCATAGGTGAGCGAAACCTCCTTGAGGCGGATGAAGTCACCCTTGGCAATGCGAGCAGTACTGTAGTTGTAGGCATTGTAGGCCATGCTCAGGTAGTTGTTGGAGTAAACCTGACGGCGCGATGCGATGGCGGGGATGTCGGTGAAAGCCTCGTCACCAGGCAGTGCCCAGCGGTTCTTGAAGTCCTTGGTAAAGGAGGTCAGGTCGCTGTAACCGGCACCGAAGACGGGATCCAGACGCAGCTTGTTGCCAAACGAATAGGTCATGAAGACGTTCAGGTGGAATCCCTTGAAGTCAAACATGTTACCAAAACCACCAGTGTAGGGGGGATCAACGGGACCCTCATACTTGAGGAAGCCCAGGTTCTCATACTCCTGGAAGTTCACACCCACGTTGGACACGGCACCCGACTCGTCGATAACCAGGGGCAGACCATGGCTGTCCAGGCCGTAGAACGGAATCGAGAAGATGGCACGGTGGGGATAGCCCTGCAAGGGGAAACCGCTACCGGTCACCAGGTCGATGACGCGTGAACGCGACTGCAGCTTGCTGATCTCGGTCACAGCATAGGAGAAGGTCAAGTCGGTGCTCCAGCCAAAGTCGCCGGGACGCTTGGGCTCAATGTTGCGCGATGAGATGGTGAACTCGACACCATGTGACTTCATCTCGGCCACGTTACCATACTTGGTGGTGAAACCGCCGACGCCCTCAGTGCGAATCAGACCGATCAGGTCAAAGTTGTTGCGGAAGTACCAGTCGAACACGAGGTTGATGCGGTTGTACAGGAAACCGAGGTCAATACCCAGGTCAAACTCATGCTTCTTCTCGTAGGTGAGCTCGCTGTTGCCCAGACCGGCGAGATACAGACCCATCTCCATGGCATCGGTCTCCTGACGCCAGGGGCGGGTGGGATAATACAGAGCCTCGGCATTGGCATAGCCCGAGGGGCCACTCTCACCAGTGAGCGAGTAGCTCAAGCGCAGCTTGGCATGCGAGAGGATACCCTTCTGGTAGAGGGGCATGTTCTGGAAGAACGGCTCGTCATAGACATTCCATGCTGCCGACACGTTCCAGGTGGGGAGCCAGCGGCTCTGGTCGGTCTGACCCATCAGGTTAGAACCCTCATAGCGGATGGTTCCGTTCAAGACGTAGCGGCCCAGCAGCGCATAGTTGGCGTTAGCAAAGTAAGCCATGTTGCGGCGGTGGGTGTTACCCAGGCTGTAATAGGCACCGTTCTCCTCCTGCATCTGCTTGAAGAGCTTGTAGTTCAACGAGGGCAGGTTACCGTTGTCATAGACAACGCCCCATGCCTCAAACGTCTGATAGTCACGATCCACACGGCTGGCCTCCATACCGGCATACACGTTCAACAGGTGCTGGCCGTTGTTGAAGTCCTTCATGTACTGACCCGTGGCACGGAAGTCAAAGGTCTTGAGGCTGTTCTTGGAGAAGAAGAGCATACCACCTTCCTTCATCACACTCTCGGGCAGTGCGTTGGGCACGTCGATGTCGGTGTACAGGTAGGTGTTGGATGCACGGATGCTGGCGTTCTCGGGGATGATACCGGCGCGGTAAGCGTTGGCCTGGTTACTGTTCTCGAGAACGTAGTGGTTCTGCTCAGAGTTCACCGAGCGCATCGAACCCAGGACGATGAACTCCAGGCTCTGGTCCTGCTTCATGATGGGCTTGATGTTCAACTCGCCCTGGAACTTCAGGTCGGTCACCTCAACGTCGATGTAGTTGGACTGCAACTCGTCAAAGATGTTGAAGCTCGTGTAGTTGCGCACGTAACGACGGTTGGGGTCAAGGGTGCGCGCAGTGTTCAGCGCAAAGCTGTAGGGGTTGATATCGAAGTCACGCTTCACCTCACCATAAACGACGTCAACGTTCTGGCTCAAGGTACCGGGTGCCTTCTGGTCACGATAGCTGTTGCTGTTCAACAGCTTGATCTTGATCTTATCGGTCAGGTTATAGATTGCATTAGCATTAAAGGTGTAACGCTCAACGCGGCTGCTCTTGTACCATCCCGGATCGGTCATGACCGAAGCCGAGGTGTAGAACGAGCCCTTGTCGGTACCACCCGACACGCTCACGGCATGGTTCTGCATGATGTTGCTGTTGAACAGCAGGTCAAACCAGTCGGTGTTGCGCATCTCGGCCTCACGCAGATACTTGTTGCGTGCGCTCTGGGTGTTGGGCAGTGCATACTCGCCATTGCCCAGATAGGTGTCCATCAAGGTGTACATCTGGCCATAGATACCAGAGGTGGTGCTGTTCACCAGGCTGGCATACTCGAGCCATCCCTTCTGCTCCATCTCGCGCAAGATACTCATCTGCTCCTGAGAGTTGCAGATGTTGAAGTCGCGGTAGTTGGGCTTGAGGCGGTAAGTGAACTCACCAGTGTAGTTGATGGAGGTGGAACCCTTGCGGCCAGTCTTGGTGGTGATCACGATCACACCAGCGTTAGCCTTAGCACCATAGATCGAAGTTGCCGAACCGTCCTTCAGGATCTGGAAGCTCTCGATATCGTCGGCGTTAAGACCGGCGACGGCCGAGGCGATCAGCGTGGTGGCGTCACCAGATGACAGGTCATCGGCACTGATGTCCACGTTGTCCTCCAGGATCACACCGTCAACAACCCACAGGGGCTTGGAGCTACCGTAGATGGAGGTTGCACCGCGCACGCGGATCTTGGGTGCGGTACCAAAGGTACCCGACACGTTCTGCACCTGCACACCCGACACGCGGCCCTCAAGGCCACGGCTGACGTCGGCGACACCCGAGAGCTTGGTCTTCTCGGCATCGACGCTCTGGGTTGCACCGGTGAAGAGTCGCTTGTCGACCTTCTGGTAACCAGTTACAACGACTTCACTCAGCATCTCACCCTTGGGAGTCAGCGTGATGGTCATGCCGCTCTTGGCAGCGCCCACATAATCCTCATAACCCACATAGGTGACTTTAATCTTTGTGCCTGCCGGCACATTCAACGTGAAATGACCGTCAAAGTCGGTGGCAACGCCGTTCTTGGGATTACTCTGCTGAACGACAGACGCACCGATGACCGGTTCGTTGTTCTCGTCGTACACTGTACCACTCACTTGAGCCGAAACCCCAAGCGTGGCAAGTGCCATGACAAGGAACAAGAGTAAATGTTTAAGACTCATAAATTTTAGTTTAATTAATAATTTATTAAAGTTTTATAAGTTTACATAATATCATCTGGGCCGTCCTTAAAAATAAATAATGTGGAGTAATGAAACATCCCTAAAAAGCCACCTGCTTGATGTCTTGCCATCCAAAAAACACGACACCCAGCAAATTAGGCTCAATCCCTACAACAGATTGAACGCCGCAGCCTCCTTAGTTCTTAACATTACATCTATATAATTAAAGACAGGCTTGCAAAGTTAATGCATTTTTTTAAATATTTTGACAATCAGATTAAATAATTTCAATTTTTTTTGTCAAAATGTCAAATCAGCCCCTCAACACTCTAGAAATCAGTAGTTTATATACAACTGGCTGATTTTCAATGAGATAGCGAAATAATGCGTTTTTTTAACATTTCTAGACGGCCAAAACGGGCTCGCATGGGTCATGGATTGGAAGAAACGATGTAACTTTGCACTGCCGCAAGCACTGTGCTGCGGCAGTGCAAAGCATGAGATCTCTATGGACGTAATCTATGACGACAACCACATCATCATCGTCAACAAGCAGGCGGGCGAACTGGTGCAGGGCGACCGCACCGGCGACCCCACCCTCATCGACACGGTGAAGGCGTGGATCAAGGAGAAATACAACAAGCCCGGCAACGTGTTCCTGGGAGTGACTCACCGCATCGACCGCCCCACGTGCGGGTTGGTGGTGATGGCCAAGACCAGCAAGGGGCTGTCGCGCATGAACGAGCTCTTCCGCAAGGGCGAGGTACACAAGACCTACTGGGCCGTGGTGGGCAACTGCCCCCCGCAGCCGCAGGGCACCCTCACCCACTACCTCAAGAGCGTGGAGAGCAACAACAAGACTCGCGTGAGCATCGTGCCGCGCGAGGGGCACCAGAAGGCCGTGCTCAACTACCGCATCATCGCCGCCAGCCAGCGATACTGGCTGCTGGAGGTGGACCTCATCACCGGGCGCAAGCACCAGATCAGGGCCCAGCTGTCGGCCATCGGGTGCCCCATCAAGGGCGACCTCAAGTACGGCGCACCGCGCAGCAACCCCGATGGCGGCATCTCGCTGCAGGCCCATCGCATCCGGTTCATCCACCCGGTGAGCGGCAAGGAAATCGACATCACTGCGCCCCTGCCCGACGACTTCAAGCGCCTGGGCTTTGACATGTGAGGATTTTTAGCTACTTTTGCAGCTTTGAAAACAATTGCAACTATTCAGCGAATAGAGCCCCACGCTAAGGCGCTATGTCACTAAGTCATTTATTATCAATTTAATATGATGATTGATTGTGGCCATTTCAAGAGTAGTTATTCATAACTACCGCCAATAATCGACAGCAAGTTAATGATCAGAAGTCGTTTATAATCAAAAAACTTAGCGTCTTTGCGACTTAGCGTGAGATTTTTCGGCAGATGATTCGATGATTACAAACAATTATTACCAATATAACAACTCATTAACGAATTATGGCAAACAACCCTGAATTCCGCTATGCGCCCATGTTCCAGCTGGGCAACGATGACACCGAATACTACAAGCTCACCAGCGACTATGTGTCGGTGGGCGAGTTTGAAGGCAAACCCATCCTCAAGATTGAGCCCGAGGCCCTGACAATGCTTGCACAGCAGGCATTTCGTGACGTGAACTTCCTGCTGCGCCGCTCCCACAATGAGCAGGTGGCCAAGATCCTCACCGACCCCGAGGCTAGCGACAACGACAAGTATGTGGCACTGACCTTCCTGCGCAACGCCGAGGTGGCCGCCAAGGGGCAGCTCCCCCTGTGCCAGGACACCGGCACGGCCATTATCCACGGCGAGAAAGGCCAGCAGGTGTGGACGGGCTTCTGCGACGAGGAGGCCCTGGCTCGTGGCGTCTATAACACCTATACCCAGGAGAACCTGCGCTACTCGCAGAATGCTCCATTGAGCATGTATGAGGAGGTGAACACCCGCTGCAACCTGCCCGCGCAGATCGACCTGGAGTGCGCCGAGGGCATGGAGTACCGCTTCCTGTGCGTCACCAAGGGGGGCGGCAGCGCCAACAAGACTTACCTGTACCAGATGACCAAGGCCGTGCTCAATCCTGGCACGCTGGTCCCCTTCCTGGTCGAGAAGATGCGCACCCTGGGCACGGCAGCCTGCCCGCCCTATCACATCGCGTTTGTCATTGGCGGCACCAGCGCCGAGAAGAATCTGCTCACCGTGAAGCTGGCATCGACCCACTACTATGACAACCTGCCCACCACGGGCGACGAGACGGGTCGCGCCTTCCGCGACGTGGAACTGGAGAAACAGGTGCTTGAAGAGGCCTACAAGATTGGCCTGGGAGCCCAGTTTGGCGGCAAGTACATGGCTCATGACGTGCGCATCGTGCGCCTGCCGCGCCACGGAGCATCCTGCCCCATCGGCCTGGGCGTGAGCTGCAGTGCCGACCGCAACATCAAGGCCAAGATCAACCGCGATGGCGTGTGGATCGAGAAACTCGACGACAAGCCCACCCAGCTCATCCCCGAGGAGCTGCGCCAGGCTGGCGAGGGCGATGGCATCAAGATTGACCTGGACCGCCCCATGAGCGAGACGCTCGCCATCCTGGACAAGTACCCCGTGTCGACACGCGTGTCGCTGAGCGGCACCATCATCGTGGGTCGTGACATCGCCCACGCCAAGTGGAAAGAACGCTACGACCGCGGCGAGGGCATCCCCCAGTACATCAAGGATCATCCCGTGCTGTATGCCGGTCCTGCCAAGACGCCCGCGGGCATGCCTTGCGGCTCGATGGGCCCGACGACGGCCAACCGCATGGACCCCTATGTGGACCTGTTCCAGAGCCAGGGCGGCAGCATGGTCATGATTGCCAAGGGCAACCGCAGCCAGGAGGTAACTGACGCCTGCAAGAAGCACGGCGGCTTCTACCTGGGCAGCATCGGCGGCCCCGCGGCCATCCTGTCACAGGAGAGCATCAAGAGCATCGAGTGTGTCGAGTATCCCGAGCTGGGCATGGAGGCCGTGTGGAAAATCCGCGTCGTTGACTTCCCCGCCTTCATCCTCGTCGATAACAAGGGCAACGACTTCTTCAAGAAGATCGGCCTGTAAACCCTCCTGCAAGAGGGTGCACTGCCGAAGAATCTCACGCTAAGTCGCAAAGACGCTAAGTTTTTGATTATAAACGATTTCTGATTATTAACTTGCTGTCGATTATTGACGGTAGTTATGAATAACAACTTTTGAAATGGCTACAATCAATCATTATATTGGATTGATAATAAATAACTTAGCGACTTAGTGCCTTAGCGTGGGGCTCTTTTCGATGAATAGATACACGCTACTGCCGGATGGTGAAATTGTGTTAAAAATCGCATTTTTTTACCCATAATGCTTGCCAGTTCGAGAAAAAGCAGTACTTTTGCACTCGCAAATTGCGGGATGGAGCAGTGGCAGCTCGTTGGGCTCATAACCCAAAGGTCGTCAGTTCGAGTCTGGCTCCCGCTACTACAACGAGGTTGAGCATCATGCTTGACCTCATTTTTTTGTGCCATTTTTCATCTAAATCCGAGTTGCACTTGCACAGTTGGCAAAAGTGATGTAAATTTGCCTTCGGCAAAATGTAGAGCCACCAATCGCTTTACTTGCCCCTGCTAGAAACCACCCGAGAGCTATGAAACAAATTGCAGTACTATTTGAGGGCGACATCAACCGCCGATTGGGCGTGTTCAACGCTGTGATCAGCCGTGTTAAATATTTGCAGCAAGTGGCTGACTACAAGATTGACGTGTATATGCTTCAGGTCTATGACGGCTGGCTGATGCGCCGCGTGCGCCACACCAGGGCCGTCAGCCATCGCCCCGACGAGATCACGGCCGACGGCGTGAAGGTGCACGTCACCTGGTTCCGTCGCCGCTGGAGCGATGCCATCCTGCACCGCCTGTTCCACAAGCCACCGCGGGCCCTGCTGCGCCGCTTGCACCGCCTGGGCTGGGAGATGCGGGGCCATGACCTGGTGAGTGCCCACGACCGCATCATGGGGCACGCCGCCGTGTTTGCGGGCAAGAAACTTCACATCCCTTGTTTCATCACCTGGCACGGTGCGAGCATCTATACCGACCCACCCCGTGACCCGATGATCAAGGAATTGACCATCAAGCTGTTAAAGAATGCCACCTGCAATTTCTTTGTCAGCCAGGGGTTGCTCGACAAGGCTCATGCCGAGTTGACCGACAACTTCCCGGCCCAGGTGCTGCTCAACGGTGCCAGCGACCAGTTCAAGCGCTACAGTGACGAGCAGCGCAACCGCCTCAGGGAGAAGTACAACGTCAACGACGGACGCAAGGTGGTCGCCTTTGTGGGACGGTTTGAGCCCGTGAAGAATGTGACGATGCTCCCCGATATCTATGCCGAAATCGAAAAGAAATACGGCAGCCCGCTCACATTCTGGGCCATCGGGGACGGCATCCAGCTCGACGAGACGCGCCGGTTAATGGCGGCCAGGGGGGTGAATTGCCATTTCACTGGCAAGGTGCCGCCCGAGGAGATCCCCGACCTGCTCAACTGTGTTGACCTGCTCGTGCTGCCCAGCAGCCTTGAAGGCCTGCCCCTGGTTGTCATCGAGGCACTATCGTGCGGAGCCCACGTTGTGGCCACCAATGTCATCGGCACCGCCGAGGCCGTTGGCCGCGAGAACGCCATCGATCTGGGTGACCACTTTGTGGAGCGGTTCACCACCCGCGCCGTGCAACTGCTGAGCGGAGACATCCAACAGAAATTGCCGCCCGAGGTGAGCTGGAGCGCCACCGCCGCCAAGGAAAACCGCATTTATCATCAATATCTGGACAAGATTTAAATATTGCCGTGATAATAAACTTCTTATAACAATGTTTTTAAAGCGATTGTTTAATATAGGTAATTTACTGCCATAAATTTGTGAATTATTCTTAAACAAAACTAATTAATCACTAATTAATAGCAAGTTATAAAATTAAACATAAAGTAAATATTTAAGCAAAACCAGATATGCCCAAATTTGCCGAAACCTTGCTGCCGTTAGCCCTGCCAGGCACCTACACTTACCGCATTCCCGACGGGATGAAACTCTCCATCGGGATGCGTGTGCTGGTACCCTTTGGCCGCAAGAAAATCTTCACTGCCATCATCGTATCGCTGCACGACAGGGAACCCAAGGGCTATGAAGTGAAGGAGCTGCTGGGCACCCTCGACGACAAGCCCATCCTGCGTCACCGCCAGTTGGACTTGTGGCAATGGATCGCCGACTATTACCTGTGCTCGATGGGAGAAGTATATAAGGCCGCAGTGCCATCAGGACTGAAGGTCGAGAGCGAGACTACGATCAGCGCCAATCCCGACTATGAGGAGAGTGAACCCGGCCTGCTGAGTGACCGCGAACGGGTGATACTGGACTTCACGGCCCAGCGTGGACGCGTCCAGATTGCCGAAATCGCCCGCGCAACCGGCTTCAAGACCGTAGAGCGAAACGTCAGCCACTTGCTGGACCTGGATGCACTGCACGTGAGCGAGCGCGTCATCGACAACTATCGCCCTAAGACTGAGGCTTGTGTGCGGCTCACGGTGGCCCGCAACGACGAGGAAAAACTGCACCAATTCTTTGATCAGCTGAAACGGGCACCCAAGCAGGAAAGCCTCCTGCTGGCCTATCTGGACATGTCGCGCTGGCTGCAAGGCGGCGATGTCAAGGAGGTGAGCAAGGACAACTTGTTGAAACGCGCGGGCGTGAGCAGCGCAGTGCTGCATGAGGCCGTGAAGCGCGGCATGCTCGAAATCTACAAGAAAGAAATCAACCGTTTTGCCGACTTGGGCAGCGTGCTTGAAGAGCCGCCCACGTTGAGCGAGGAGCAAGGGCGGGCTTATCATGAGATCCACCAGTCAATGCGCGAGCATGCCATCACCCTGCTTCACGGCGTGACCAGCAGCGGCAAGACGTCGGTGTATATGCACTTGATCGCCGATGCCTTGAGGCTAGGCAAGCAGGTGCTCTATCTCGTGCCCGAAATTGCGTTGACCACGCAATTGACGCGCAGGCTGCGGCGCGTGTTTGGCGACAAGCTGCTGATTTATCACTCCAAGTTCAGCGACAACGAGCGTGTGGACATCTGGAAACGACTGCTGGACAGCAGTGAACCTTGCGTCATCATCGGGGTGCGCTCCTCGGTCTTCCTCCCCTACTCCAACCTGGGACTGGTCATCGTGGACGAGGAACACGACAGCAGCTACAAGCAGCAAGACCCGGCTCCACGCTACAACGGGCGCAACGTGGCCCTGGTGCTGGCCCAGATGCATGGGGCCAAAACGGTGCTCGGCTCGGCCACACCGGCCATCGAGGTCTATTACCGGGCCCTGTCGGGCCAATATGGCCTGGTGAAGCTGATGACGCGCTATGGCGACATCCTGATGCCCGAGGTCAAGGTCATTGACACCATCGATGCCCGCAAGCGCCGCGAGATGAGCGGGATGTTCAGCAACGAGCTGATTGACAATTGCCGCAAGGCACTCAAGAACGGCGAGCAGGTCATCCTGTTCCAGAACCGCCGCGGCTACTCGCCCATGGTGCGGTGCAAGGAGTGCGGCAGTGTGCCCAAGTGTGAAAACTGCGACGTGTCGCTCACCTATCACAAGCACAACCACAGCCTGGTGTGCCACTATTGCGGCTACACCATTGCTCTGCCCGACCTGTGTCCTGCTTGCCAGCTGCCAGGCTTGGAGATCATCGGCTACGGCACCGAGCGCATCGAGGACGACATCGACGCCGTGTTCCCTGGCGAGAAGATCTTGCGCATGGATTTGGACACCACGCGCAGCAAGAACAGCTATGACCGCATCATCGACGAGTTCTCGGCCCACCGCACCAACATCCTGGTGGGCACCCAGATGGTGACCAAGGGGCTGGACTTTGACGCCGTGAGCATCGTGGGCATCCTCAACGCCGACACGATGATCAATTTTCCTGACTTCCGCAGCCACGAGCGGGCATTCGACATGCTGGAGCAGGTGTCTGGCCGTGCCGGCCGTGCCCACAAGCAGGGACAGGTCATCATCCAGACCAGCCAGCCCGAGCATGACGTCATCAAGTTTGTCCAGGCCCACGACTACGAGGGTTTCTACCGGCATGAGCTGGCTGACCGCCAGCGGTTTGGCTACCCCCCGTTCACCAAGGTCATCAACATCTACCTCAAGCACCGCGACGATGCCACCGTGGGCGAGCTTGCCGTGCGCTACAGCGGCCTGCTGCATCAAGTCTTCGGTGCCCGAGTGCTGGGTCCCATGGCTCCCATTGTGGCCCGGGTACAGAACCTGTACATTCGCCAGATCACCCTCAAGATGGAGACCGCCGCCTCGATGGCCAAGGTCAAGAAGATCCTGCGAGACCTCTACGAGCAGATGCTCGCCGCCGACGCCCGCATGAAGGCCGTCCGCCTGTACTACGACGTCGATCCCGTGTGA
>Ga0247611_10005069_pt1 | contig 17803 bp, 22 predicted proteins | sample 177DNAGHGhighgp2_FD_192422 | JGI IMG/M metagenome (GOLD analysis project Ga0247611, IMG submission 192422) | Sheep rumen microbial communities from Palmerston North, Manawatu-Wanganui, New Zealand - 1770 DNA GHGhigh gp2 | ecosystem: Host-associated > Mammals > Digestive system > Stomach > Rumen... | reverse complement strand
TGTATCAAACGCCCACTGTGCGGCCTGCACAATCAGGTTTCCCAACTCGATAAACCCTGCAACAATCATTTTCACGATTGCGATGACAGCATACCCGGCCGCTTCTGCCCGTTCTTTAAAATCATCCCAGTACACCACGATACTTGCCACTGCCGCACCGGCAGCTGCAACCCCTGCAACAACCGGCGCTGTCAACCCAATGATACCGCCAAGGGCAACTACAGCAGCCCCCGCCGCTGCCACCAAGGTTACGCCCACAACTGCAGACAGTGCTCCGAAAGCTGCTGTAACAGGCCCGGGAAGACTTGCAGCTAAAGCCTCTGTAAAGCTGAGACCTTCGGCTTTAGCGGTGCGGAAGCTGTCCGTAAGCTCTCCTAATGTGTCGGCTACATCCTTGGCAATACCTTTGATGTCGAACGCCTGAACCATGTAGTCCCCGAACGTTGCCGCAAACGTACCAGCGGTTTCCTCAATGTTGGAAAGGATGCCGTTGATACTGTTTTCCATCTTTTCCATCATCCCGCCGAAATTTGCGGCCATGGAATCGGTAATAATCTTCACGGCGGAAGCGCTGTCAATCATCCCCCGCTCCGTCATTTCCTTGATTTCAGTTATGCTCTTACCATAGGAGTCCGCAAGAGCCTGCCAGACATTGATGCCTGCCGTGGCCATCTGGTTCACGTCCTGCGTCTTCAAAGTACCGCTGGTAGAAATCTGCCCCAGCACATACCCCAGCTGCTTGACGCCGGCACTGCCTTTGCCCAATCCTGCAGACGCGTCTCCCAATATCCGCAAAGTCGGTATGATATCTTCCGCCACAAACCCAAAAGCCATCAGCTGCTGGGCTGTCTCCACCACGCCGGGAACGTCGAATGGGGTTCTTGCAGCGAAATCCTGCAGTTCACGCAGCATAGCCGTCCCTTTTTCCTCACTTTTAAGCATCGTCTGGAATGCTATCTCGTACTGCTCAATCTGCCCCGCCGCTTTGACAGCGCTTACCCCTAACGACACAAACTTTCCCGCTACCATGCCGGCTACGCCTAACGTCATGGCAGCCGACATCTGTTCCATGGCCACGTTCATCTCACGTGCCCCGGAGCTGGCATCACGGAACCGGCTGGCCAGCGCGGATACACTGGTAGTGGTTTTTTTGGCAGAGCTGGCGACCTGGTTCAGGCTGTCCTTTACCCGGGATATTTCCCCGATGTTATAAGTCTTTTTGTCGGTCAGTCCTTTAAGGCTGCCCTTGACCTGCTCAATAACCCTGCTCGCATAGTCCACGGCCTTGATTGCCACACTAACCACTCTTGCGCTTGCCATCTTTGTTCACCTTCTTCCGCAACACTTCTTCCAATGCCTGCACTTTGGCTAAGACCGCAGGGATCATATCGATCCCCAACAAATCCGCAACCTTAAACATCGCATTATAGTCTATCCCCACAACAGACCCCAGTCCTGCAGTACGTACCTGGCCATTGCAATAGGACCACAGCTGCCATACCTCCCGGTTTTCCGGCAATAAAGAAGGCCGTCTGTGAGAGCAGTCCTCACACGGCGGCCTTTGGTTCTGTCGCAGAAACACATCCTGGCAGTATTCCCTGCAGTATTCCTGGTCCCTGCTGAGTTCCCAGGAATAGACCTCTATCAGTTTTTTATTTCACGTTTTTCGCCCATGGATTTGGCGTATGTTTCTGCGCCAATCCGGATCACCTCATCATACGGAATGCTGTCATCGCCGGCCAGTTCCGGGTACACATTATCAAAGATCCATTCCATGGTGTCTGTAACATCGGCTGCAGACAATTCCTTTTCCGACCTCGCAGGGTCAAGCCCCGCCTTGCGCAGTTCTTTAATCTGACCGCGCGTCATGGATTTAATCTGTACATCCATATCAATATGCCTCCCTGTCATTTTTAAGTGTTACCACAACCAACGAATTAGCGGAATCGCTATCGTGGAACGCACGCCATGCAAAATCAATGCTTACGCCGGCCGGGCCGTCAATCGGTGCATCCGAAGGCTCGATCTGGACTTCCGGGAACTTAAACACCAGGGAAGTATTGGTGTCCATCGTAAAGCCAATCTCAAGGCTGGTAGTTGTACCGGCATCAGCCAGCGTCATAATATCGGTATCAGTAAACAATGCGGACATATTGCCGGTAGCTTTAAACAGGCCTTCCGGAATGTCACCACGGACACCTCCGCCCCCGACAACGTACTGATCACCATCAAGGCCACCGTCAAGTGTAAATTCACCAGTTTTGATAATGCGGCTCTCGACGTTCCCAAGTTTCACGTATGCGTGATTCTGGCTTATAGGCAGCTTTTTGATTACAGTAGCGCTGGCGTTGTAAGCGGCGTTTTCAATGGTACGTTCCGCGCCCATCAGCTCCAGTTCGACGACCATCTCGTTATCCTCACCGAAGCTCCACTTAGCGGTATTGATTTTACAGCCGTGGTACAGCATATATTTACCCGCATCAGGGAACGCCTTTTCCACCACAAACGACGGCTGGTTATCGGTAACCTTGAAAACGTGGGTGTACGGAGCCTTGGTTCCCGTTGTTTCGGGATTGCCAAACTGCGCTTTAAGCCAAGCGCCGATTGCCCTGTAATCAGCGGGAATCGTAATCGCGCCGTCTACGCTCTTCCGCCCCAGACCGGATTTGACAACATTCCGGCTGCCGGTGATGGTCTCGGAATCAATTAAAGTCTGTTTATTTTCCAAATTGTTTTTATTAATCGGCAGATTAAATCCTGCCTTGGTCGTCGGGACCGTATTATACGTCGGCTCATAGTCGATCGTGGTAGCGGCCTTATATCCTCTTGCCTGCATGTAAATACCTCCTGTTATCTGTTATCACTGATCTCGACAACAACTTCAAACTGTGTGCCGAAGAAAGGACGCTGGCTGTCGTTATCACCGCGTCTTTCCAAAACCTTCAGGTCCATTAGCTGGAAATCCGTCGCAATCATGCCAGACACCCTTTTTATGAGCTTCAGAATCTCATCTACGTTGTACTCAAGTCTGGCAATTTTTGTATAGACCTGTGATGCGTTCGGATCGTCTTCCCTGGCCCAGCATTCTATAAAAAAGGTCACGTTAGTCCGGTCAGACAGAATGCCGTTATTACGGTCGGATTCCGAACCGCGCACAAGGAACACCGCCCTGTCCGTATCCCTTTCCAGAAGTACGCTCTTGGGATTCCGGCGCCCCTGCTGGACAATAACCTCAGGGTCAAGCGACGCCTCTAATTCGGACTGGACATAATCCAGTACCATAAGCCATATCGTCTTTTCTTCCGCCATCACTTTACCCCCTGTGCAGCCGGATCGTCGAAAGGTACGGTCCCGTGCTTCCGGCCTGTTCCGTACCTGTAAATGCCTTATAGCTCATCTTGCTTTCCAGTCTTTTGATTTCATTCTGGTAGAACTTGACCTTCTGGGCATACGCATCTTCACTGTCGCCTTCGTTGTATGGCTGCCCACCTGCAGAATAGCTGTTCTTCAGCGCAGCCCGGTAAAACGCATACGCTTCAACGTACCGTTCCACCCAAAAGCCTTTTTTTACATCCTCCCGTGCGGCTCCATACTGGGCAGCCAATGCGTACAACGCATCATCCGCTTCCTGCATGATATCCTGGGTCAGCACCGGCCCCAGCAGCGCGTCTTTATCTGCGATATCTTCAATCCCCAAAAGCATTTTCTATCTCCTCCAATGCGAACCCCACATGGCGGCTAAAGATTTTCTCCACTTCCGCAGACTCCGCATCCAGTGCGTTATAAAGAAACGGATCCGCTTCTGTTCCCGGATGATTTACCTTTTTGGCAAACACAAAGTTTCCTTTTGGTGTCGCCCACCCCTGCGGTTTTGGCCAGCGCAGGCTTCTTTTCTTCCATGTCGGTCTTATTACGTGCGGTCGCGTACCTTCATGGACAAAGGGACCATACGGAGCTTGTGTGCGGTCAATCGTCACCCATGCGGTCAACCCGTCTGTGGAAACCTTCTTCGTAATCGCAAGTTCCAGTTTCCCCTTGTTGGGTTTGAACCTGTGGTGCATCCGGGCTTCTTCCGCGACTTCTTCAGATGCGCTCAGTACAGCGTGCCGCAGATGTTCGTTCAGGATTTTTTCAGTTTCGTTCATAATCCAATAAATAACCGCCCCGGATGGGGGCGGTTGATTAAGACTTATTTTAAGCAGTATGTACAGTTGCAATAAACACCTGGTCAGCCCGCTCGAAGGACGGCAGCGCAATTTCGGAAACCTGCGTCACGACGTTCACGGGGTTGACCTCTTCGTAAGTGGTCAGCGCAACGCCTGTGTTCAGGATTTTGACGTTAGCTGCCTGGCTGCTCATGAGGTCCGCCTCTTCCGGCGTAGTCCCGTACCAGGTGTTACCCAGGTTACCTTCGGGCAGCAGGGTAAATACGTCGTCCGGGAAGTACTTGACACCGGTACCGCCTACGGTCATCGTGTACATCTTGTCATAGGTATACACGGAGATATTATGCGCACTCTTAAACCATTCAATAATGTTGGCGTCACGGATAGGCGCAGCCTGCGCTGCTGCCAGCGGTTTCAATTCAGCCAGGATTTCGTTGTTCTTCTTCAGGTAGTTCAAAGTCTTCCTGGTGCAGACCGCGCGGCGGAGTTCTTCGCCGGTAGCAGACATAATATTATTTTTCCACTGCTCAATCTGTGCATTGATCGGCGCATCCGGATTGCTCCACATGTTGTTGCCGGTCAGGGTTGTTTTGTTTGCAGCCTTAAAACCGTAGTCATAAGACAGACTGCGCCCCTCCTTATCGGCCAGAACAATCTTGCCTGTAGACAGCAGCTGCATGCGCATACGTTCATTAACGACATCCGCACTGGCCACCAGGTTCGCTGCGTCATCAAAAATTTTGTTCAGGATGGCTTTTACATACTGGTCACCGGATTCCATGACTTTCAGGAATTCCTGGCGGTCCTGTTCGCCAATGTTAATGGCTTCGCGGAAGAACGGCATCTCCGTCTTCAGGACTTCGAACCCGGAACGGCCACGGATAGGCGCCTTTGCGTCAAAAGCGCCAATGGCCAAGGTCACGGGTAAACCGGCGTGCGACTTGATCCATTTCAGGTCCAGGCCGAGTTTCTTTTTTGCGGGAAACAGGGCGGGACCTAAATAGGCAATCTTATTGGAACCTGCCCGGGTTGCAATATAGGCCGCAATTGTGTTTGCGTTGACATATTCGTAAATTTTCGGCATTCTCAATTACCTCCTTGATTATTAAGAGTGGGTACCCACAAAAACAATACCGGGCATGCCGCCGCGCTGGTACGCGTTTACTGCGGCAGGCAGTTTGGTCGCATCCACAACGCCCTGTACCAGCAGAGCGCCCATTGCCGGTCCGGATGTTACATCCACATCGTTCATCAGGATGCCCTCTGCCGGGACTGCGCCTTCACCGGTTGCAGTAGATGCCGCAACAGCGCCTGCGCTTACATCAGCCAGCGCACCGCCCAACACAGTGCCCGCCGGTACAATCTTCTTGCCGTCGGAGCCTGCAGTGACCCCTGTGTTGGAAATCATCACCGGGATCGTCACCTTATGGTCGGCGACATACATAATGCCGTCAGGCTTGGAATAGGTCGTCTTTTCTACATTCATTTTGTTACCTCCTCATGTTTATTTAAAAAAATCTGCCGCCGGGTCAGATTCCGGGGCCTTATTAGACTCGGCCAAACTTTTGGCCAGCGCAGTGAATCGGTCATCCTTATTCCCGTCACCGCCACCATTACCGCCATTGCCGCCACCGGCGCCCCCGTTCTGCGTGTTCTTGACGAAGGACGGGTGCTCTTTCAGCCAGCCTGCCAGGCCGTCCTTAACGGATTTGCTGTCTGCGCCAAAAGTCAGCTCATCGTTATCCCCGACATGCACCTGCGCCCGGAACATCTCCACCAGCGCAGCGGGATCCATGGCGTTTGCTTCGGTCAGCTCCCTGACCAGCGCACTGGTAACAAGAGCGTCATGGCGTTTTGCACGTTCCGCATTCAGCTGCTCCGTCAGTTCCTTAGTCTTGGTGTTCAGCTGAGTGGTAAGGCGGTCAATCTTGCGCTGCAGGGCAGGATCCCCGTTAGTACCTTTTGCCTTCAGAGCAGCAGCGATATCATCATCCAACGTTTCGGAATCCTCGCTGACCCCCAGAGCATCTGCAAACTTTTCAACTTTGCTGTTCGCCGCATCCAGTTTGCTTTTACTCTCTTTCGCTTCATCGTTCAATTTCTTAATGGTGGCCTTGTCCGCTTTGGTCGCGGTAGCCAGGCTGTTCAGATGCGCGTTCAGGGCATCAAGATATGTCTGGCCGTTCTGCTGCTTCTGGATCCAAGCAATAACTTCCTGAATTGTCATAATTGGTTTCCTTTCTTTACACTTTTATTTGGAAAAACTTATAAGGGCTGCCCCCGGCAGCCTACAGTCACACAACATAACCACCTCATTTCGGGCAAAAGAAAAGCACGCCTTTAACCAGTAAAGGTGTGCTTTGATGAATCTTTATTTTTCGAGAGATTTAAACGTAGATTAATACCAAGCTACAGTCCTGCGTTGAGGAAAGCTGTTCGCTTTAAACATTTTTCTTAGGCCGGAAAGCGCCATTGTAGAAAACATTGTGCCCGCTTCCGTTTCCTCTTTTTCGATTCGGCACTTTCCTGTATTTAAGTCTACAGAAACAATGCCAAACGGCTCTTTACCGTTGGGATGATATTCGTATATAGCCCGCTCTTTTGTCAACTCTTTAAGAATAAGGTATAACATCTATTCACGCTCCTTTTTAATTGCAGAAGCATAGTTGTATTTTGTGTCAGTTAAATTATGTGCATCTTCGTATTTCATATTATACCTCTTTTCAAGCGCTCTTTCAAGATGCTCATGCCTCAAAAGCAAAACATCTGCATCTGTGAAATTGCCTTCTTTCAAACGTTGGAAAGATACAGACATTTCATAACTCGTATCAAATGTTTTGTATCCCTCCGCCAGCTGATGTTTGTCTGTAAATACATGATCATAAACTTCAGAAACAAATCTTTGCGAAAACCCAGTGTTTGTCGCTATCTTATCGACAAACACAGCTTTGCCATTATTTTTTATTTCCTCGTAATACAAATTCGCGTGTGCTTCCCTTTTTATTCGATCAGGATCATTTTTATCATTATATGCGCCAAATATTCCTCCGGTTCCAACCACCCTTTTATTACCATTCGACTCCTGCTCAATCATCTGAACAATTTCATTAGGAACTTTGGCTTGGTTAGCGCCTCCATCCATATATGCTGCAAAATTTTCAGCCCATGCTTCAGATCTCCTTGCTACCCTCACCCCTTGAGAGGTACCCGCATAAGCAGATATTTTTACAGATGCTTCATCCAACGCAGCAGTACTTGATAATTGTTTTGACAATCTTTGCCCAGACTCCATATCTATTGCATGGCCTAATTCATGCCAAATTGTACCGCTATATGTTGTTGTAGCATTGTAATCTTTATCTCTTTTCCATTTGATTCTGTATCTTGCGTTTTCTTCTTTTAACCTTCCTTCGAACTTTTCAATACTTCCGGTCTTCTTTAAGAATAAAGTTTTCGTTTTATCATCATATTTTGCATAAACAGAAGCCCCTGTTCCACCGAATTTTACTTGCATTCCCTCTATACTTCCAAATTTTTCTTCAAACTGTGAAACAACGTCTACTGCAGTTCTTACAAAATCAACATTAGCACCCTTTAAATCTACAAATTTTGTTTGCAGATTATTATTAGCCCAAGTTTCTAACTCTTTTAAATTCATTTTTGTGAAATCGTGACCAGCAATTACCTTGTTAACATCCCTAATCTCTTTCACTGCATCTTCCACCCTGTTTACACTCTTCCGCTGTGGCGGGAGCGTATCCTTTCCGTCTGTCCGGACAACGTCCCAGACATAGACAATCTTCAGGTGACACATGCAATGTGGATGAGCCGGCAGGAACGGAACCTTGTCCTTTGGGTAAACGCCTTTCCCATAACCGATATCCAGATTGGCATACATCGCACAGTCGCAATCCGTATCACTGTGGACGTGCGCAGATGACATCACCCACTTAAACCCGAATATATCTGGATTATCTTTGGCGGCCGCAAGCTGCGCCTCATAGTAGGACCGTGCATTCTCTGTCCTGGCGATACGGTTAGCGTAATACCGGGTCTTTTCCTGGGCGGCGACCCACAGGGCTTTCTTAACGGCCTGTTCCCGTTCTGCCAGCAACATGGAATTCACATCTTCTTTGCTGGCTCCGGTATCCAGCATCTTCCTTGCCCGGGCCAATGCGCTTTTTTTATCCTGCACAGATGCTTCCGCAGCATCCTTGTAAGCCGCCCGTAGCGCCGGGGTCTTCAGTTTCCGGATGTCACGGGTGACTGCCTTGTACAAGTCAGACTGCCGGGCGGCATCCCTGTCCCCTGAATACAACCTGGTCAGCAACTTTTTTATCTTTTCCAAATAGGCCGGAAGCTCTGCCTGGTGCAGGACATTATCCGGGATATTGTACCCGTCATACAGCTCCATGGACAGTTGCTGTATGGTCTTATGCGTCCGGATTGCAGTCCCGACCGTCGACAGGATGTTGTTGCGCAACACATTGTCAACACCATGGAGCCGTTTGGATAATTTAACATTATCTGCCGTCCACGGAACATCCATCAGCTTATGCCGGAGGATTGCAGACCCTTTTACGGAAGCCATGACCGGCGGCGCAGTAATGCCATATCCCTTCAGGGCGGATTCATACACCGCATCCTCCATGGCCTCGGCATTCAGTTTATAAAAGTCAACTTCTTTCCGGGCCTTCGCATACGCTGCCGTAATCGTCATGCCTTTGTCCATATAGGCAAAAATCTTCCGGGTCAGTTCATCAGCAACAGCGCCATACCGTTCCCCGTATTGTTTTAAGATAGCCTGCAGGCTTTTCTGAAATTCGTCCTTTTTCATTCTTTATCATCGTCGTCGCCTTGATAGGCAGTATCTTCAGCCATCTTTTCGATATCCTTGGAAACCTCGCTAATAACCGCGTCATCCTCGTCTTTAAGGACAAGCCGCGCCGCTTTCTTCTTGACGGCGACATCAAATTTGCCGCCGATCTGTAACTCAAGCGCATCAGTTATCTCGTCCATTGCGGTCTTTGTATCAGTAACCCCAAAATCCTCGGCGTATTTGATAAGCACGTCCAGCTTCTGGTTGATGTATGCGCCAAAAACATCCGCTATCCGGTACTCAGCAGCTTCGCAGGCCTTGCTGAATTCCGAAAGTGTCTGCATCCGGGCCAGGTTGTCCCACTCCTTTGCAACGCCCGACTTCTGTTCCTGCACGCCGGTTACGCTGACCCGGTCCGCCATCCTGTACATGACCTCGACCAGCATCTTGATTTCTTCCTGGAGCATGTCTGATGGCGCCTGATCTGGCGTGATCCAGCTGGGAGCGTTATTGCCCTTGTACATCAGGGCATTGTTTACACCTGTAATCATTTCCTTGAACTCATTCGGGTTTGCGTCTTCCGGAATGCCATAGGTAAGCAATGAAAAAGCCTGTCCACGGTTACGCTGGCGCAACTCGCTGCAGGCGTTGTAGATTGCATTATTAACTTTGACAGTCTGCACAAAATCGGACGCAGGTTTAAGTTTGTTTCCCATCTCCTCGTCCGTTGCATCGCTCCCGATAAGCGGAATGACGGGTATGACTCCTAACCTATGAACGCCCTCGGTCTTTACCCTATTCCGTGTCACTTCCCATGTGTGTGGCGTCCACTTCCAGCTTTCGGAAACCGTCAGAACCTTTCCGTCGTCAGCCAGTTCGTCATATGTCCTTTGGTAGCAGAACAGCAACAGGCGGTCAAAACGGTCGACCGCATAATTTGTGACATCCTTCTGCGCTATCCGGAAAAGATACGGGTACTGCCGCTCCCTGATCGCGGTTTCCAGGTTCGCCGCGATATCCGCTTCCTTGGCATTTTCCAGAAACAGGAAGACCGATCCGTCCAGCTTGGCCTGCAGCGCAGATTTTTTCATGAACCGGTCCAGTGAGGACCCTTTGCCGTCGCAGTCATTCAGGAACACAGCCCACAACTCATTGTTTGATTTACAGTCACGGGAAGGATACTCCTTGAAGATCGGGTCTACCGATCCATTGACAATAGGCTTGACATAGTTCGCAAAGTAGGCCATCCGTTTGCGTCGGTCATAATCTTCTGCCGTTTCCCTCGCATACTGCTCCAGATATGACCCGTCCTCATACCCACCATTGCCGTAGTATGCATCATGAATCAATTTATAGGTTTCCCGTGAACCTGTGAGGCTCCGCACAATGCTATTCTCGCTCATACCAAACTCCTTTAAATGCTGATGTTGAAACCGTAATTCTGCTTCTTGAGATCTGCAACTTCATACCCGGACAGGCCGTACCATACGGCGCTGAATGTATGCGGGTCGATGTTGAACTCGTCATAGATCAGTTCGTCCGTGTGGATGTCCTTTTTATACGTCAGTTCCTTCATTTCCGCGATGCAGTGGACACATTGGTCACTGCAATAGATGTTGTGGAACCGTTTTACCTTTTTGGTGTCCTGCAACCGACTCCCCGGAAACTTCTCGGCAGCAACCATAGAATACCCAGAATCCCGGTAAAACTTGATAGCTTTCGGCTCCGCGCTGTCAGCGTGGATAAAATCCTTGTCTTTTTTCAGTTCCCGGAACGTCGGGTCTTTTATTGTCTCGGCATCAGTCATGCCGTTCTTGTAATACTCCCACCAGATATACAAGTCTTTGTTTTCGTCATCAATGACCATGCGTACAACAGCGTTGTACGATTCCTCGAAGCCGAAATCCATGCCCGTGCGGTACCAGTATTTCGATATCTTGGCAATCTTACCGACAATCCATTCATGTGGCATGACTTGGAACTGGGGAAGCACCACTTTGCCATTGACGCCAAACCGTCCCTGTCTGGCCACGCGCCACAGGTCAGGATCATAACTCTGCATCTCGTCCAGCTGGTCGATATAGTCCTGCGGCAGGAACAGGTTGTCATCCGCAAGGCTGTGGTGAAAGTACACATCGTGCTGCACCAGCACCCGCTGTCGGTAGACATCTTCATCATTGACCTCATAACCATTCCGGGCGAAGAAGTGTTTGTAACACCAGTTTTCCTTCCCGACAGGGTTGGTCGTCAGTATGAAATGCAGTGGCAGCGTAGGATGACGCAAACGCCCTAACAGTTCTTTGAATCCGCTGTATTTAATCTCGGAGCATTCCTCCAGCCACACAATCGTCACGCCGTTGATGGACTTTAGCTTTCTCGGTTTGTCCATGCCTTTAAAAATAATCTTGCTACCGTTCCGGAATTTGAACCGCATAGGCGACTCGCTATATTTACAAAGCTTCGCCCCTTCCGGCCCAAGCCCCAGGTCATCTATTATCTCACTCAACAGGGAATAAGTAGAATCCCTGTGCGTGTCATAGACCTCTCGGACAACCAGCACGGTCCGTTTTTCTTCCAGGCATTTCAGTATGATCTTAAATGCCGTGTTATATGACTTACTGGATCCATACCCTCCGAAAACAAAATAAAACCTATGCTGCCAGTCGAACACATAATTATAAAAATGCGGGTTGACCTCTTTTTTAAGTTGCAGCATCAGATTTCACAGCCTTCACAACGGTGATCTTAATCTCATTACCAGATTCATCACCCAGACTCACCTTTTCCGTCAACAGCCCATATCGTTTGGCCAGAAGCTCCGCCGCCTTCAGTCGGTCCTTTTCGGATATCTGCTTGGTCATAACACGAGCGGAGCTGTACCCGTCCCCGGAGCCTTCCACGACAATAACTTCTTCCTTGATCTCCCCGCGCATGACAGCGGTAAGATGCTTCAGGACTTCTTCGGCCTTTGCAATGCTTGCATCTTCCAGCTCTTTCATCCGGGCGGCAATAGCGGCCGCAACCTTTGGCTGCTTCATAAGCCTGTCTGCATTCTGGGCAGCGTATTTCGGACTGTACCCGGCGCGCCGCATGGCCTCGCCTGCGTTACCGAGCTCAATAAAGTAATTAATAAACTTTTGCTGCTTAATTGGCAAATCCACGCATCTCACCACCTTTCCGTGTAATCTGGGCATCAAAAAAGCACCGACGCCCGTGTTCGCCGATGCTTTTTCGAAGGAGAATCCAATTATGGTCCGTGTTTTTTTTTCGTTCTTCTGACAGTTTATATTATAGCAGATTAAACCCTGACATTTAATGACATCTTTTCCTCCAGCGCCACTAAATTTTTTAACGCATCTCCGTGAATCCGATAGACCTGCCGGACTTCATAACTCAGCTTTTCTGCTATTGCCTCAAACGTTTTGCCGTTTATATAGCGATAGTTCAGAATAACTCTCTCCTGAAAATCGTCCAAGCTGTTTATCATAAACCGTACTGTCATCAGCTCATCCTGCAGGCGCTTGGTATCCGCTTTAATCACTTCTTCCAGCTGAAGGATCTGCGCAATCACTTCAGCGCGCCCAGAACCGGGTCCGCCACCCCCCGGCACCGCCTTATATACGGTCGTGATCCGCCGGGCCTGGCTCTGCAGTTGCTGTAAGTGCTCCACATTAGCGTCAATCAAATCCCTGCAATCCCGATATCTCCACAGCCGGCGTTTCACCCTTGCTGTCGGAATCTTCCGTATATCCCGGATCAGAACTGTTCGCAGTTCCGGCAGCGACATTTCCGCCAGCTGGCGCATCCTTGCTAATTGCAATACGCATCACCCCCAAAGAAGATAACAACCGTAAATAATCACAGCCCAACAAAAAACGTCAAACAGTATCAGCAATAACAATATCTGCCGGTTATTCATAAAGCACTTCCATACCCTGCAGCTGGGCCCTTTCCCGTTCTGCCCTGCAACCTTTACTGTCGTCCCAGCCCAGGCACATATAAACTGCATCGCACATCAGCATCAGATCGATGCACATCTCCAGAATCTCATCATACGTCAGCTTCACCCGGTCAGCCCAGTTGAATGCGTCCAGCGGGTTAATCAGGCACCAGTCCGGATGTTCCAGTTTCAGCTGGACGCATACCTCCTGCGCGTCCATTTTGTTTTCCAGTTCATTCCCCGTAAAGGGGTGCGATATATACACCTTTTTCATCCCGTTTCCCCCTTTCACCGCACTTACCGTCTCCGGATCCACTTCAAACCGCTGGTTCTTGGTTAAGATACTCGCGTAACCCAGCTGGGTGTATTCCGATGGAATGTACGCCCCTTCCACCCATTCACCGTTCCGGCGCCGGCCGCGGAATTTAATGTCCTGCATTATCTTCACGCTCCCTTCGTATGTGCCCACAGCACGGACACTCCCAAACGCCATAACCCTGTTTATAAACCATCGGCAGCCCTCCGCACTTATGGCAGCGGACTTTTTTCGGCAGGTGCTTCCGCCTAAGCCGCCGGCTGACCTTGCTCATAAATACCACCTTCTTTTCATGCTTTACGCGCCTCGCGTTTCCTACTTCCACCTGCCACACCCGAAATGTTCTGCCTTTTTCTCTTGCTTTTGTTCCGTTTCATTACGAATCATCCAAAACCACAACCATGTTGGAATATAGCTGTGAACCGTGGAATGGTTTGAGCCATAATTAGTTTTTGGTGCAGGATTAGGTGTTGCCGGTTTCGGTGCATACTTGATTTTCGGAGCGGGTTTAGGGATAGGCGCTTTTGGAACTGAATACACCCGTGGCGTTACTCTTATGCTCGGTCTTGGCATAACTCTTGCGCTGGAACCAATCCTTGCCATCGTTGTACCGGGAATAAATAATACTGCAAGCATTATTGCCACGATTAACTTTTTCATTGTTTTAACTCTCCTATACGGAACCATCCATATACAGGCCGATTTCTTTTCTTTCGTCATCGATGTCTATTTCATCACATACTTCACGCCAGCCTACGCTGTTATCCCCATAGATGATGACCTTGTAATCTTTCTTACCTTTGCACTTTTCACACAGTTCTTTTAATGTCATTCTGTATCACTCACCAACCTTTGATACACTCCGCGTCAATCTTGCAAAAGCATCTTCTGCTTTCCTGCGCTTATCCTCTAACGTAATGGTCGCAGGTTCAGTAGTGTCAACGTAGCAGCCTCCGGCAATGAATATGTCCTTAACATCAAGCCTTTTCTCAACTCTTTTAACCGCCAATTCTGCTGCAGCTTCTGCGTTAGGCGCATCGATGATAACTCCGACGCTTAAAGTCATATGTGTTTCATATTTCATTCTGTATCACTCCTTACCCGAATCGGGATTCTGCATCCCAATTAAAACTTCTGTCTATGTCCTGCTTAGCAGTTTTTAACCACTTGTCGATATAGTCTGCAGCTTCGCCTTTTGTTTTGCCGGTAAACTTTTCGCCGAATTCATCTTCTAAATCTTTAATTAAATTTAACTGCTTGTACGTCGGTTTATCATTTCTCCAGTTCATTCCGGATCTGTCTCCTGCATCAGCCACTCCACAAATGCGTCTCTGCTTACTCCGTCGCATTTTTTCCATACGGGGCATATTGGACAGACGGGGCGTTTACAATACTGCAATTTGTCGATGATAAAAGCCGCCAACGCTTCAGGGGTTTCTGTAATTTTGTCAAAGTTTCTCATAGTCTTAACCCTCCCGTTTAGTCCTTTTTAGTATCTGTCCGATACTTGTCTATCCTTGCCTTCAAACTCTGCAGGACGAACTCCTGCGCTTTATCTTTGGCCGCCAGCGCCTGGATCATGTCGTCGTCCCGGGTACCCTCACACAGCAGGTGGTGGACGATGACCTTCTCCTGCTGGCCCTGACGGTGCAACCTTTTATTTGCCTGCTGGTAAAGCTCCAGTGACCAGTTCAGCCCGAACCAGATCACATGGTTCCCGCCCTCCTGCAGATTCAGCCCGTAAGCGCAGCTGGCCGGATGCGCCAACAGGATATCGATTTTGCCGGCGTTCCAGTCCGCTTCATCCGCCGGACCTTCCAGCAGCCGGACCCGGAGTTTCGTCTTGGCCAGGGCATCCCAGATCCGCGCTTTATCGTGCTTGAAGTTATAAAACACCAATGCGCTTTTCCCGTTCAGCCTCTCGATCAGCTCCATAAAGGCGTCCAATTTACAGTCGTGGATTTTGAACCACTGTCCGTTCTCCCCGTAGATCGCCCCGTTGGACAGCTGCTGCAGTTTGTTGGACAGGGCCGCCGCGCTGGCCACATCGATCACAGTTCCCTCTTCCAGCAGCTCCAGAACCATCTGCCGTTCCAATTCGTTATACGCGGCTGCCGCTTTGGCGTCCAACGTTACCGGGATATCGTTGTATGTGATATCCGGAAGCTGCAGGTAATCCTCTGCCTTCATGGAGATGCAGATATCGGAAATCTTCTCCATGATTGCCCGCTCCGCTCCCGCCTTCGGGTCGTAGCTGTAAATAATATCCCGGCTGCGGCGCCCCGGATCAAAGTACCGGTTCTGGAAGTGGGTGAAGTATTTTCCCAGACGTTCGCCTTGGTCCAGAAGGAACACCTGGCTCCACAGGTCCGCCAGCCCGTTCGGGGAAGGCGTGCCGGTCAGCTCCACGATCCGGGTGATGTGGTTCCGGATGGCCGCCAGGGCTTTGAACCGTTTGGCCTTGTGGCTCTTGAAGCTGCTGGACTCATCCACGACCACCATGTCGAAGGGCCAGTCGTTCCGGAAATATTCCACCAGCCACACCACATTTTCCCGGTTGATAATATAAATATCCGCCGGCGTGTACAGGGCCTTGATCCGCTTCTGCGTGCTCCCTAACACCGTGGAGAACCGCAGGTTTTTCACCACGTCCCACTTGGCCGCTTCCCGCTGCCATGTCGCCTCGGCCACTTTCTTCGGGGCTATCACCAAAACCTTCCGGATCTGGAACCGGCCATACTTCAGTTCATTGATGGCCGTCAGGGTGATGATAGTCTTGCCAAGGCCCATGTCCAGGAACAACCCCAGCGCCGGATGCGTTATCAGCTGGTCGATACAATGCTGCTGGTACGGATGCGGTACAAACCTCATTTCCCTGCACCACCTTCCAGCTGCTCCGCCTGCAGCCGTAGCAGGAAGTTGCTTACTTCCACCATCCCATGGAGGACGTCCACCTGACAATCCAGTTTCTGGATCCGGTTGATCTGCCGCTTCTGCAGATTGGTCAGCTGGCCGTCTTCCCGCTTCAGCTCCACGAAATAGATCTTCCCGCCCGGCATCAGGATGATCCGGTCCGGTACGCCGGAGTTCCCCGGGGACACAAATTTATAAGCCAGGCCGCCCATCTGTTTCACTCCGGAAACCAGCAGTGCCTCCACACGTTTTTCAGAATCGACCATAACTACCTCCGTTTTTAAAATCAAAGGCATACCGTTCAAAAGTTCATGGCATACTCAAAGCAGCGCCCACATGGACAAGTAATTCTTTCGCGTATGCCTTTGATCAATTACCCTTCTTCCACCCCCACGCCTGCTGCAACAAACTTCGCGCGCGCGTATATGTTTACGCGTAATATAGCGCGTATAGGCGTGTATAGGGTATATTACTCTATAATTTATTATTATTTATAGGTATTGTTCACATGTTTACATATAAGCAGATAAGCTGTTAACCATGCGCTTTTAGCCCGTCAACTTTCCCCGTAAACTTTTAAAAATCCGCAAACATTCGCTTTGTTCACGCTTTTTAAGTCTTTGTTCACGCGTTTACGCCTTTTTGGCGTTTGTTTACGGGTATTGTTTACGCAGTTTCGCCTTACTTTTTAGACGAAAACCAGAATGTTTACGCACTTTGTTTACGCCTTTTCATACCCTCTTTGGGCACCACAATACCCATATCGACGTACTGATTTATTCCTTATCCAGCCTTTTGTGTTTTCAAGTATCAGGTTTATTTCCTGGGTATCCGCCCGCTTCATGAATTGCGCCGGGGAGTTGAAAACTTCACACCAAATTTCTAATGCGCAGACCTTTGTCCTGGGTACCAGCTGGACGTCTCCGGCTACTTTATTGGCCCAGAAGACTCGTCGTGTTTCCAGATCCATAGAATCATAATTAGCCGGTACAGGCTTCTCCAGAAACGCCCGGATCAGGCCTTCTTTGGCACTCTTTTCCCGGTGCTTCTCCTGCTGTTCCTTTGCTTTGTTCTCCAGGTCTTCCCGGAAGTACAGTAATTCGCCCATACGCCACCGCATGACGGCCTCTGCCCATATCTGGTCAACCTCCATCGGCAAATCGTCCCAGACGCTTTTTACGGCCTTGTGGAGGCCAACATCGACGGGCCAGAACCTGCGGTTCCCTGTCATATCCCGGAGGAACTCGTGCTGGTTGCTGGTGCCGATAAAGACGCATTTTCTCAAATACTTTTCTGTCCTGCGGCCGTACGGCTGCCGGAAGATGTCTTCCCGCCGGGACAGGAAGTTTTTTACGGTATTGGACTCTGCCCGGGTCAGCCCGGCCAGTTCCCCCAGCTCGTTGATCCAGCGGCCCTGTATCATCTCCATGGCCTCTTTACCTTCGAAGTTCTGCAGGCTGTCGCTGTACCATTCCTGCCCCATCGTGGCCACGAATGTCGTTTTGCCGATGCCCTGCGGCCCGATCAGGACGGGTACGTAGTCAAACTTGGTACCGGGCGTCATAGCCCGGGCCACCGCGGCGGTGAAGAACTTCCGGCAGACCGCCCTGGAATAATCGTTGTCCTCGGCGCCTAAATATTCGATAAGA
>Ga0247611_10005068_pt1 | contig 17804 bp, 7 predicted proteins | sample 177DNAGHGhighgp2_FD_192422 | JGI IMG/M metagenome (GOLD analysis project Ga0247611, IMG submission 192422) | Sheep rumen microbial communities from Palmerston North, Manawatu-Wanganui, New Zealand - 1770 DNA GHGhigh gp2 | ecosystem: Host-associated > Mammals > Digestive system > Stomach > Rumen ... | reverse complement strand
GTAGGTATGACCTTCGAGTATCGTCTCACGGATCACATTGTAGTACGGCTCATTGACGGTCAGGATGAGCGTGACGATACTGTCGCAACCGTTAGCTGCGGCGAGCGTATCGCGGTAGATACCCTGCTCATAGTAGGTGTTGCCCTTGAAGTCATAGCTCGAACCCTGACACATCGAATGACGTATGGTATCGAACTGCGGCTGGTTAACTACCAGTTGCAAGCCGTAGAACATGCGTTCGCCGTTCAGGTAGGTCGTGTCGTTGCGGTAGATGCCGGCCGTGTAGAGCGGAGTAGTCGTGCCGTCCCACTTGTTGACCCACATATAGGGCAGGTCGTCGGAGCAGACGGTCACGATGGTATCTACCAACTGGTGTACGATGAGTTGGAGTACAGACGTACTGTCGCAACCCTCCGGCGTAGTACCATAGTGGTAGTAGGTGCCGGTGGTCTTGCATACGGTGTCGAAGAACTGTATCTGCTGTCCCTCGAAGATATGCTCAACGCGGTGGTTGTAGTACGGCTGGTTGACGGTCAGGATGAGCGTCGTGATGGAGTCGCAACCGTTGGCAGCACGTACGGTGTCGCGGTAGATGCCACTCTCGGTGAGTGCTATGCCGCGGAAGGCGTAACTGCTTCCCTCGCAGATAGCAGCGCGTACGGTGTCGAACTGCGGCTCGTTGACGATGAGTTGCAGCGTGAAGAACGTGCGCTGACCGTTGACATAGGTCGTATCGTCGCGGTAGATACCGGCCTGATACAGCGTCTTGGTCTCGCCACTCCATCTGTTGGTCATCGTGTACGGCAACTCGTTCTTACAGATGATGACGGTGGTGTCGATCTGCGGGTGAACGGTCAGGAAGAGCTCGGCGATAGAGTCACAACCCTCGGCTGTCTGACCATAGTGGCGATAGGTGCCGGAGGTGGTGTAGTCCACGCCGTAGAACGTGTAGTGCTCGCCCTCGTAGATGTCGGCCGGAATACGCAGGTAAACCGACTTATTGACGGTCAGTACCAGCGTGACGATACTGTCGCATCCATGTATCGATACCAAGGTGTCGGTGTAGGAACCTGCCTCGGTATAACGCTTGCCGTTGAACAGGTAGTCCGTACCCTCGCACATAGCGTGGCGAATCGTGTCGTGGATGACAGGCAGCACTTGTACATAGCGCACGTAGGTACTGTCGTAACCGTCGTGGGTCTGGAAGTGCTTGATGTATTCGCCCGTCTCGTAGATATCCTGTTTGTCGTACCAGGTGTAAGGCGTCTGGTCAGAGCAGATGGTCACGGTATCGCGGAAGAGGTATGTGGTATGTACACGCAGACTCAGGCTGTCGATACTGTCGCATCCGTGGCTGCTCTGGAAGTGATATACATACTCACCTGCCGCATAGAGCGTATCGCTGTCTAACAGATGTCCGTCTTGGTAGTGCGGCCATACATATGGCGTATCGGTATCGGCTATATCCACCTGATGATGCTCATAATGCTTCGGATAGATGTTCAGGCGCAGGGTGACGATGCTGTCGCAGTTGAAGCTGTTGACCAGCGTGTCGGTATAGGTACCTGCGTTGTAGAGGAAGCGAGGCTTGTTCTGTTTGCTCAGGCCGAATCGGAGTGAGTCGCCTTCGCAGATGGTGGCCTCTATCGTGTCGTAGGTCACAGGCATAACTTTCACATAGCGCACGTACGTACTGTCGTAGCCGTCATGTGTCTGGAAGTGCTTGATATATTCGCCTGTCTCGTAGATGTCCTGCTTGTCGAACCATACATAGGGTGTCTCGCTTTGGCAAATTTGTACCGTATCGCGGAAGAGATACGTGGTATGAACACGCAGACTCAGGCTGTCGATACTGTCGCAACTGTAGTCGCTCTGGAAACGATATACATATTCTCCGGTAGCATACAGTGTGTCGTTGGTCAGCAGATGTCCGCCTTGGTAGTGCGGCCAGATATACGGCGTGTCCGTGTCGGCGATATGAACAGTCTGGTAGTTGTTATAGCGCGGGAAGACATTCAGTCGGAGCTCAATAATGCTGTCACATCCGTTGGCTGTGCGTGTCAGGGTGTCACGGTAGATACCTGTCTCGGTCAGGAAGCGTGGCGTGTGCGACTTGGTCAAGCCGAAGCGCAACGAGTCGCCCTCGCATAGCGTGGTGTCGAGATAGGTAATGGTCTGTATGTGATAGTCCACATATAGGTCGTAGATGCTATCCATCGGGATGAAGGTACGCAGCGTGTCATAGTAGTGGATCTGCTGATCGTCTTGTGGTACGGTGAACTGCTGCTCGTAGCCCGTCGCCCACACGTGCGTGTGCGTAATATTAATAGGTGAGCAGACCTGTATGGTGTCGTAGAAGACGTGCGTCTCGTGAATCGTCAGGTGGAGGCTATCGACGCTGTCACATCCGTGGATGCTCGGCATGACGAAGCGGTACTCGCCCGTGTAATGCAGCGTATCTACCACCGTGGTGTCGGTCCGGCCGTTACGCCATGTATGCGGCCATAGGTACGGCAACTCGCGGTCGGTGATCATGACCGTCTTGTGGGTCACCTCGTTGCGGTAACGAACACGCAGGTGCAGCTCGATGATACTGTCGCAACCGTTCATAGCTTCCAACGTATCGCGGTAGGTGCCCTCTTTGGTCAACCAGCGCTCAATAGTAGTATTGTTGCGATGGATGTCCCAGCGGTACTCGCCGCCCTCGCAGATGGTATCGATGATCTGCGTGAGGTACTGTTGATGGAAGTCAACATAGAGGTCGTAGATGCTATCCATCGGAATAGCAGTACGCAGCGTATCGTAGTAGTGGATCTTCTGATCGTCTTGCGGTACGGTGAACTGCTGCTCGTAGCCCGTCGCCCATACGTGCGTGTGCGTAATATAAATAGGAGAGCAAACCTGGATGGTATCGTAGAAGACATGCGTCTCGTGGATCGTCAGGTGGAGGCTATCGACGCTGTCACATCCGTGGATGCTCGGCATGACGAAGCGGTACTCACCCGAATAATGCAGCGTATCCACCACCGTGGTATCGCTCTGGCCGTTACGCCAGGTGTGCGACCACAGGTACGGCAACTCGCGGTCGGTGATCATGTCGGTCTTGTGCGTCACCTCGTTACGGTAGCGTACGCGCAGGTGCAGCTCGATGATACTATCGCAACCGTTCATAGCTTCCAACGTATCGCGGTAGGTGCCCTCTTTGGTCAACCAGCGCTCAATAGTAGTATTATTGCGATGGATGTCCCAGCGGTACTCGCCGCCTTCACAGATGGTGTCCTCGATCTGTGTGAGGTACTGTTGGTGGTAATATGCTACCAGGGTGTAATAGTGGTCGTAGAAGCCATACTGTATCTGCTTGGTGGAATCTGTCACATGGATGATAGCCGTATCCTGATCCGGGGTGTTGAACTTCACCTCATGCTGGTCAGCAAACGTATGTGTGTATTCCAGATAAGCCGGATGGCAGATATGTATCGTATCCGTATAGCGATATACCGTGTCGGCCGTCAAGTGGAGCCAGTGGTGCTCCTTACAGAAGCGTTGCTCCGAGTCTTGCAGACCTTGTTGGCTATCGCATATCGAGTCGTAGTAGCCGGTGAAGTAGCGATACTCGCCGCCCCAGAAGATGGAGTCGCCCAGCGCAATATGACGCTCGGTGGTATCCACGGTCAGGGCATCGGCATAGAGCACGGTCCAGCGAACGACGCTATCGCAAGCATAGGCTTTGTCGTTGTGGATATATTGGCTATGCTTGGTATCCCACCACGGGCTGACGTTCACCACGGTGTCGTAGTAGATACCCGGTGTTTTGATCATCGTGTCCTTCGGCCAGAAGAGCTGTACCGAGTCGCCTTCGCAGAGGTAATACGTTGTATCCTTCGGTTGCGACTGACGTGGACGAACGATGATGTGGTGGAAGTACTCGTGGTTGCAGTCCCAAACAATGGTATCGTGGGTGTATTCTATACCTTTCCACTTGCCGCGCCATATATCAGCGTACTTGCCGCCCTCGCGGTACTGGAACCATGGGTTGACCGTGTCACCCAGGATGACCGGATGCTCGGCTATCTCGTCTTCGCAAGCGAAGGTCGAGTCGTTCTTAGCAAGGGTAGGTGTGATATACAGTACCAGGTTGACGGTCGAGTCGCATCCGCATGCCGTGGTGTCGGTGTGCGGTTGCGGACGGTGACGTGCATCCGACCAGATGGTATCCGGATTCTGACGACCCAGGATATACGGCAGATCCGATTCGCAGATCGTATCCGTGATCGTGATGTTATAGGTCTTGCCTACCTTGATATTTACGTGGAATACCGAGTCGCACGGATTCTTGGGGTTGTAAGGCGTTACGGGTATGCGGTCGATGAAGGTGGTGTCCTGCATGAATGTCTCGTCGCGCCAAGTCACTCCGGCTACATCACAACCCTTCAGGTAGATGGTCGTATCGTAGGGTAGGGTGATGGTCAGATCCAGACTGTGGAACTCTTTGATAAAGCCGTTCTCATATACCGTATCGGTCCATAGACCCGTAGTGTACAGCGTGTCGTCGCGCCAGATGACCGGATACAGATCCGGTGTGTCGATCTTGCAGACTACCATCTCTTCGCGCATCTCCTGCACCACATTCAGGTTGTATATACTGTCGCATCCGCCGGCAGCCGCTGCAGGTACGATGTCCTGGTACGGTCCGCCCGAGGTGATCGTCTGGCCGTGCCAGTGGATAGTCTCGCCTACGTGCAGGATCTTAGTCTCGGTCTGGGTGAGCGAAGCGAATTGCTGAATCTCATAGTAAACGATGCTATCGCAACCAGGCATGTTCGGGTTTGCGAAGTAAACCGTATCGCGATAAACGCTATCAGACTCCAGCATGTAGTATGTCTTGCCGTTCGGCAGGGTCTTCTGCTGACCCTCGCAGAGCGTGATCTGCTCTACGTGCTTAGCCTGCGGCATGACGTATAGTTTCAGGCGGTAGATGCTATCTACGCCGATGATGCTACCCGGATAGTTGTATTCCACCAGTCGGGTCTGACCCGGTTGACCGCTGATGGCCTCGTTGCGATGCTCGTCCGGACCGTTCTGCCAGTAGAAGGGCAGTTCGCTCTCACAGATAGCAATCGAGTCTTCTCTCAGGAAACTCGGATAGATCTCCAGATAGAGTTCCCATACATTGTCGCATCCGCCTTCTGCCGGTTTCGAATAGGTGTGTGTGCCCGGCGTGGAGAGGTAGATAGTCGTGTCGTTGTTCGGACGCCATGCATAAGGAACTTTGGTATCGCCGATGCGTACGGTGTCACGCTGGTAGAGCGACTCACCCACATGCATGAATATCTTGACGATACTGTCGCAACCGCCTACGGTGCGCAGGTTCTCAATGACGGCCTGACTCTGGAAGTAGTCGCGTCCGTTGTAGCGGATGCCGGCCTCCTGCGAGCAGCTGTACATATGGCGAACGATCGTGTCGCTGTACGATTGCAGCACGGTCAGACGCAGTACAAAGATCGAATCTATCCGCTCGCGTCCCTCCGTCCATACAGTGTCCACGTACGTACCGCCGGTCATGTAGTCTTTGCCGCGCCAGGTATATACATCGCCATCACATATCGAGAACTGGATGGTATAGAGGTTGGTCTGCGGCGTAGCGGCTATCAGCCCGACTCCGATCTCGTAGATACTGTCGCAACCAAACTGCGTGGTGTAAGCATCGCGGTACAGACCGTCGGTGCTGATCTGCAGGCCGTGCCAGTGGAGTATCTCGCCCTGTACGATAGTAGCCGTGTCGTGCTTGTAGAAGCTGCTGGCCTTGTCCAGGTTGATGCGTACGATCGAGTCGCAACCCGTAGCGGAAACCAGCGTGTCATATACTACGGCCGACTGCGTGTAGGTGTGGCCCTTCCAGGTCGTCTCGCCGCAGAACGTCACGGTGCTGACCGTACGTTTTGCCGGCAGTACGGTCAGTATCAACTCGTAGATACTGTCGTTGCCCGTTCGCGTCTGGTATGCATCGAAGTAATGCTGGTTGTTGCCGATCTGGCGACTCAGGTTGGTCAGTCCGTGCCATGTGAAATCGTCGCCCTCACAGATCGTCAGCGTCTCTACGAAGTGATACGAACTCTCATCTTTGGTCAGCACCAGTCGCCAGAGGTCGCTACAGCCGGTCTCGCTGTTCGGACTCTCATACTCATAGGTGCCCGGCTGGTTGAAGACCTGGGTCTTCTCCGTACCGTTGTCCATATAGGTCCAGGTGAATCCGTGCTCGCCGCCCAGCGTTCCGTGGGTCTCATAGACTTGCAGCGGGTTCTTCTTGACGTGGATGCGAACCAGGGTGTCGCAACCCAGCATGTCATAGTAGTAGCCGGCCTCGGTATAGGTCTTGCCGTTATATACCACGTTCTCGTTGCCACAGACGGTGAAGTCCACATCTATCTGCTGCAATTCACGAACGGTCAGGTGCAAACGGTAGTAGATAAAGTCGCCCGTGGGCTGTTGCTCCGGATTGGTGAATACGCCGTTCTGGCTGGCTCGTATGCCGTGCCACTCCAGCGTCTCGCCCGGACAGATGGTAGCCACCGAGTCGATGGTATCCACGTGGTTGACCGTCAGGATCAACATCTCCGTCGAGTCGCAACCGAAGCGGTTTTGCGTTGTATAGTAGTCAACGCCGGTCTCGTGATAAACCTTGTTGTGCCAGGTATAGCTCTCGCCCTCGTTGATGTGGCGTATATACTTGACGGTGTCGGCATTCAGCACGTTGAGTGAGAGAACCACCACCGAGTCGCAGCCCGTATCGTGGAACGTATGGGTATAGATGCCGCTCTCGGTCAGGGTCTGGTCGGCAAAGGTATAGCTGGTGCCTCGGCAGATAGTGCGCGTGATACGCGTCTCCGGGATATATTTTACGGTCAGGTTCAGGATGTGCTCTACGCTATCCACGCCGTTGGCATCCGTCTCGGTCTCAACGTAGCGGTGCGACTCTTGGTACACATGGCCGCGCCATAGGTAGGTCTCGCCCGGACAGATCGTCACGGTCAGCTCGTCGCGAATCACCTCGCGATCCACCATCAACGTGATGATGCTGTCGCAACCGAGCGAGGAAGTATAATGAATCGGGTAGATGCCCGGGCCCTGGATCAGGGTGTTGCGATAGTTCACAGGGAAATCGCGGAACGTCACGCGCTCGGTCAGGTCGTAACGCGGATTGACGGTCAGCACCAGCACGAAGAGCGAATCTACCTCGGTCTTGGTGTTGTCGGTGTAGAGCGTATCCACGTAGCGGTTAGGCTCGCGATACGTCTTGCCGCGCCATACGTACTCGTCACCGTAGCAGATCGATACGTAATAGGTACGCATATCCATCTGCGGCACTGCCTCCTTCATGCCTACGCCCAGGGTATAGACGCTGTCGCAACCCATCGACGTGACGTGCTTGTCCTCGTACAGTCCGGAATTGTTGATCGTCTGTCCGTGCCAGGTCATCGTTTCGCCCGGCACGATGGTAGCCGTGTCATGACGATGGAACGGGATGCCGCGTGCCAGGATCGTGGTGATGATACTGTCGCAACCCAGTACGGATGTCAGCGTGTCGATCACCAGGCCCGACTCGGTATAGGTCCGGCCGTTCCAATCGATGCTCTCGCAGAACGTCAGCGTCTGGGTCCTACGCGGTACGGGATTTACGGTCAAGGCCAGGTGGTAAATGCTGTCCTTGCCCGCTTGGGATACAAAGCGGTCGAAGTAGTCGGTCGTCGTGCCGATGCCCTGACGATTCAGGTTGCTCAGGCCGTGCCACGAGAACTCCTCGTTCTCGCATATGGTGATGGCCTCCTCAAAGTGGTAACTCGTCTCGTCGCGCGTCACGATCAGTCGATGGGTGTCGTTACAGCCCGTCTCCGGATTCTGGGTGGTGTATTCATATACGCCCGGCTCCGTCAGCGTGTCGGTATGCAGCTCTCCGTTCAGCATGTACTGCCAGTAGTACGGATGCGTTGCATCGATTACCGCCGTCTGCTGATACAGCTGACTCGGATGCTTCACGATGGTGATCTTGTACACCGTGTCGGCATTCATGTCGCTGTAGTAGGTGCCCGACGCCGAATAGGTCTGCCCGTTGAATTCTACACTCTCACCGTCGCAGATCGTGAACGTCACCGGCTTCTCGGGCTTGCCTGCACGCTCGGTGACAACCAGTTGGTACGTACTGTCACAGTCGTGTATTGTCTTATATACACGGTCGTAAGTACCGGCATGGTCGATCAGCAGGTCGCGCCACATGAACGAGGTGCCCGTCTCTATGATACGGCTCTCCGTCTTGAAGAACACGGGATAGACGTTCACCACATACACGTAGATACTGTCCATGCTCGGATCGGTCACACGGATGGTGTCATACACAATTGTGTCCGAGCCGATACGCGTCTGATGAGCATCCGGCATGATCGTGTCTCCGGCACAAATACTGTAATACTTGGTTTCGATAATGCCGTTGGCAGCATGGGCGCTTACCACTGCGCCGAGTAATAAAATGCCAACGAATAAAATATGTAGAATCTTTTTCATATGCAATTTTTTATCGGAGTGCCCGAAGGCACCTTTCACCTTTCACCTTTAATGCCCATAACACATACATCCGGTATGCAGTCCGGCACGTGCCGTACGGCTACCTCCAATCATGTAGGTCAACTTAGCTCCGGCAAAGAACGGAACGATACGGGTGTCTTGCAGGGTGTTGATATACGGATACACCGTGGCCTTGGTGGCATTCGACGGGTCCGGTATGATCATCTCCGGCTTGGTGTCCCACTTGCCGGCAAAGTTGTTCAGTCCGTACTCAAAGTAGAAACTGAGCTTCAGCACGTGACACAGTCTGCTGCTGGATTGTACCGACTTGAGCAAGTCGTAACCGATCTCGCCGACGATCGATACGCCGATATTCAGGCGGTTGTTGTACTTACCGTCAAACTGGTAGTCGGTATAGCCGCGATCGGGCATGTTCTCAAACGTGACATTATAGTCCTTGTTGGTTGCACTCAGGTTGTAGGTACCGCTCAGGTGCGACTTCGGATTCAGCGCATAGCTCAACTTCGGACCGGCTCCGATATGGAAACCGTACACATAGTATCCGAACAGGATAGGCACATCAATGAAATTCCACTCCTGCACATCCACCTGATCTACCCGATAGTGGAACGTCGTGGCCTTGCCTTGCGTGTCATGGCCGTCGTAGTTGCGTGTATAGGTATCCACCAACAGCGACGAACGGTGAAAACTCATCTGCGCACCGACGCTGGTCCAGAAACCGTTGTTGCGGAATTCATAACCCAGCCCGACGCTACCACCTACATCGCCCTTGGATACGGCCCCCGCCGCATTCATCTGAAGCATCGAGTAGCCTACACTACCACTCAGGTATCCGAAATGATAATTGTCACCAGTCAACCCGCCGCGTCTGCCCCATGTTTGGGCATTCATTGTGCTCGCGCAGCCGACCAACAATAACATACATAAGAATAGTCTATGTGTCACGTGTTTCATATAAAAAAAAACTTAAAGCGTGCAAAAGTATAAAAAATAATTCATATCCACAAATTTTTATTAACATTTTATGGAGTTTTTAACATTTTTGTTGTGAATTTCTGCATTTTTCTAACTAAATGCCCTATTTTCTTTCACTTTTTTCCTATTTCTATCGACTATATATCGGAGTGTCCGGAGGCACCTTTCGACTTTTTTATCGGAGTGCCTGGAGGCACCTTTCGACTATATATCGGAGTGCCCGGAGGCACCTTTCACCTCGTTTCTTTTCTCCGGAAAAATGTTAAAAATGGTGTAGTTTTGCACTTTTTTTTGCGTATATCGAAAAAAAGTTGTACCTTTGCAGGCTGAATTGACTGAAATGAATGAATTTTTGGAAATAGAGGAGGAAGTGCTTCGGATGCTCAAAACCGTCTTCGATCCCGAGATACCCGTCAATGTGTATGACTTGGGGTTGATCTACGGCGTGGACATCGACGGACCGAAATGCCACATCACGATGACCCTCACCGCCCCCAGTTGTCCGGCTGGTGACTTTATTGTGGAGGACATCCGCCAGAAGGTCTTGAGCGTGGACGGCATCGACGATGTCCAGGTGGATATCGTCTTCGAGCCCGAATGGACCAAAGACATGATGTCCGAAGAAGCCAAACTCGAACTCGGCTTCCTCTAACGACCAACGACCAACGACTAACGACTAACGACTAACGACTAACGACCAACGACTAACGACCAACGACTAACGACTAACGACTAACGACCAACTTCCAACGACTAACGACCAACGACTAACGACTAACGACTAACAATATGATATACTTCCTAAGTGATGCACATCTGGGCTCCAAAGCTATTGGCCGAGGATGGGCGCAGCAGAAAAGACTGATCCAAATGCTGGAAATGATGGCCGAAGACGCCGTCAGCATCTATATGATGGGCGATATGTTCGACTTCTGGTTCGAGTACTACTCGCGCGACAAGTCCAAGAAGGAGTTCGCGCCCTTGTTCCGCACCATCCGTCGTATCGTCAAGAGCGGTATTCATGTCCATTACTTCACCGGCAACCACGATATGTGGACCTTCGGCGGTCTGGCATCGCTGACCGGTATGGAGGTGCACTACGACCCCTGTACGATCAAGCGGTACGGCAAGACCCTCTATTTGGCACACGGTGACGGGTTGACTCCGTTCGATCTGGAGTCGTTCTACCCGCGTGAGGTGCAGCGCAAGATCAAGCATTTTCAGACCCTGCGCAAGATCTTCCACAACGAGTTCCTCCAGTTCTGCTTCCGTTGCCTGCCTCCGAAAGTGGGTAATAAGATCGGGTATGGATGGGCAGCCAGGAGCCGCCGGAAAGAGCTCGACAATCCATGTCCCTTCAAGGGCGAAAACAATGAGGAGCTGGTGCTCTTTGCCAAGGAGGAGGAGAAGCTCGGAAACCACCGCGATTTCTATATTTTTGGACATCGTCACATCGAGCTCGACCTGCAACTGGAGAAAGGTGCCCGCGTGATTATCCTGGGTGACTGTTTCCGTCAGTGGACCTATGCCAAGTTGGATCATCACGGCAACCTCAGTCTCCATAATTTCGAACCCGAAGAGACCCACCAAGATGCATAGCCGAGAAGAGAAACTGCAGGCATTCGGTCGGCTGCTCGACATCATGGACGACCTGCGCGAGAAATGCCCGTGGGACCACAAGCAGACCTTCGATTCCCTGCGCGAGAACACCATCGAGGAGACCTACGAACTGGCCACCGCCATCTCGCGTCACGATATGACCGAAATCAGCAAAGAACTGGGTGACGTCCTCCTGCACGTCGTCTTCTATGCCAAGATGGGGTCCGAAACGGGTGAGTTCGATATCGCAGATGTCTGCAATCGCATCAGCGACAAGCTCATCTTCCGTCATCCCCACGTATATGGCGAAGAGGCTGCCCAGAATGCCGAGGAGGTCAGCAAACTGTGGGAACAGGTCAAACTGCGTGAGAAAGGCGGCAACAAGACCGTGCTGGGTGGCATACCCGATAGTCTGCCCGCGCTCGTCAAGGCCTACCGCATCCAGGACAAGGTGGCGAATGTCGGTTTCGACTGGAAGCAACGCGAAGACGTCTGGGACAAAGTGCATGAGGAGCTCCGCGAACTGGAGGCCGAACTGCGCAAAACCGATGGTGGAGAGAAAGAAGCAGAATTTGGCGACCTGCTATTTGCGATGATCAATGCCGCGCGGCTCTACAAGATACGTCCCGATAATGCCCTTGAGCATACCAACCTCAAGTTCATACGCCGCTTCAACTACGTAGAGCAACAGGCGCACAAGCAGGGCAAGGCGCTCAAGGATATGACGCTCGAGGAGATGGAAAACCTCTGGCAAGAAGCCAAGCAGAGCGAAACCGCTACTTCACCGGCTGCTCAAACCAGGCATTGATAGGCGAATACTTCTGTCCGGCGGTGGAGGATAAAGTCATCGAGATCCGATGCGTACCCGGTTTCTTTACCACATATTGTAGTGCCGTCGGAAAGATATAAACCTCCGCCGTAAAACGCAGCAGACCGCTCTTCGGATCGGACTCCGCCAGCAAAAACGGACGATAGACAGAATCAACTACCAGTTCCAGTTGCATGGCCGAAGTGTCGCAACTTGCCCGAAATTCGGTCAGATTGTTATAAACGCCGTAGAGCAGCAGGTTGCCGCGCAGGGTGTCACCCACCGATACCGTGTCACCATAATGTATGGAATCGCGCACACCCGCGGGCGTACTACGATAGAGATACGAGGCTTGAATACGAGGGGTGGAGGACTGCTCGCCTTCCAAACAGGATGTCAGCAACATACTGCCGACCAGCAACGTGGTGAAGAAATAACAGAAATGTTTCATAGTTGTGCGGCATAAAAGACTCGAACTTTCACTCCTCTCGGAACCAGATCCTAAGTCTGGCGCGTCTACCAATTCCGCCAATGCCGCGGGTAATCGAAAATCATTCTCGATGTCGAAGGAGTTTCCGACCTTTATCGGAGTGCCCGGAGGCACCTTTTGACTTTCGACTGAAAAGCGGGTGCAAAGGTACGAAGAAATTTTGATATATGCAAGAAAATAAACAAACTTTTTATCATATTTTGCCAAATGGGCTCAAAATTGTGCATCGACTCACCGATTCGCCGGTGGCTTTTGTCGGTGTGATGGTCGGTGCCGGTACGCGTGACGAACAGCCGGAAGAGAACGGCATGGCCCATTATATCGAGCATTGCGTCTTCAAGGGCACGACCCATCACTCTGCGCGCGCCATCATCCATGCTATCGAGGGTATCGGTGGTGAGATCAATGCCTATACCACCAAGGAGGAGACCACTTTCTATGCCGCCACCCTCTGCGAACACGTACAACGTACCCTGCATCTTATCGCCGAGATGCTCCTGGAGCCTACCTTCAAAAAGGAGGAGACCGATAAGGAACGCATGGTCATCCTCGATGAGATCGAGAGCTACAACGATCAGCCCTCCGAACTTATCTACGACGATTTCGAGAACCTCGTCTTCTCCGGCAGTAGTCTGGCGCTGCCCATCCTGGGTACCAAAAAGACGCTTCGTCATATCTCTTCCAAGCCCGAATTTGCTCGGAACTGGATGCGCACCCACTATACGCCCGACCGCATGGTCGTCTTCTGTCAAGGCAACCTCCGCCCCGACCGCATCTTCCGCCTGGCCGAGCGCGAATTCGGAAGTCTCCAAGTGCCCTCCGTCTCTCCCCTCGCCTTTCCCTCACCCTCACCCTCACCCTCACCAAAAGTCGCACTTGAGTCCCCCTCTAACCGACGGTCAACCGACGGTCAACCGACAGTCAACCCCGACGTCAGTACAATCTCAGAACGTGAGCGCACCTTCCGCCGCCGTACCCACCAGACCCATGTTATGATCGGGCAACGCGCCTATCCGCTCGGTCACGAAAGACAACTGCCCCTCTATCTGCTCAACAATATCCTGGGTGGCGGAAGCTTGAATAGCCGACTCAACCTCAGCATGCGCGAGACGCACGGACTGGTCTATCAGGTCGAGTCCACCTACACACCGCTAAGCGATACCGGCTACTGGGCTACCTATTTCGCTTGCGAACCTGAGCATACCGAGCAGTGTATGACCGTCTTCCGCCACGAGCTGGAGCGCCTCCAGGACCATCCGCTCAGCGAGACCAACCTCCGCAACGCCCTGCGCCAATTGCGAGGCCAGATGGCTATCGCGGCCCAAAACCAGGAGAATAGTGCCTTGGCGATGGCCAAGTCGATGCTCTACTTCTCTGGCGCACCTACCTGGCAGGAAACCTACCAAAAGATCGCACAAACCACTTCCGAACAACTGCTCCAAATCAGCCGCGAAATCCTCTCGGTTGACAACCTGCTAACCCTGCGCTACGAATAACGAACATTTTGTCGTTTTTTTGGGGTTTTTCGTTACATTTTCACAAATTGTCACTCAAAAATGGGCAAATTGCGTCAAAAACTGCATTTTTTTGCGCAAAAATTTGCTCATGTCATTTTTTTTTCGTAATTTTGCGGCGATTTTGCATAGTAATACGATAAAATCAATATAATTAATTAATGTTATGAAGAAATTATTTACGCTCTTATTGCTTGTAACAGCAACTTTGGCAGTGTATGCGCAGAAGGAGGTTAGCGGTGTCGTCGAGGACGAACAAGGCCAGCCTGTTATTGGCGCCAGCGTGATTGCCAAGGGCACCACGATCGGTACTGCTACTGACATCGATGGTAAGTTCAAGATGGACGTTCCCGCTACGGTGAAGACCCTGATCGTTACCTTCATGGGAATGGAGAAGAAGGAAGTTGCTGCAGGCAAGAATCTGAAGATTGTGCTTCGTGAGGACGCTAAGCTGCTCGAAGAGGTGGTTGTTACCGGTTATGGTAACGTCAGCAAGGGCGGCTTTACCGGTTCGGTAGAAGCCGTTAAGGCAGAGGACATTGAGAAGAAGAACCCCTCCGATGTCACCAAGGCTATGGCCGGTGAGGTGGCTGGTGTTCAGGTGGTTAACTCCACTGGTCAGCCTGGTTCGGTAGCCTCGATCAACATTCGTGGTATCGGATCTATTACGGCGAATAGTTCTCCGCTGTACGTAGTGGATGGTATCGCACTCGATGCCGGTTCGATCAGTTCGATTGACCCGGGTGACATCGCTTCGCTCACCGTCCTCAAGGATGCAACGGCTACCTCGCTGTATGGTAGCCGTGGTGCTAACGGTGTCGTTGTGATCACTACCAAGAAGGGTAGTTCCCACGGCGATGATGGCAAGATCGAGATCGACGTCAAGGGTGGTGCTAACATGCGTCTGCTCCCGCTCTACGACGTGATCGACAGCCCGGAAGACTATGTGACCTTGGCTTGGCAGAGTCTGTACAACGAGAACCGTCTCATCAATGGAAAATCGGAGAACCAGTCTATCACAAACGCCAACAAGAATCTGTTCGGATCCAACGGTATTCCTAAGATCTACAACCTGTGGGATCAGCCTGGCAACCTGCTCATCGATGCAACGGATGCTGCCGGTAATGTCAACCCGACATTCTCCCGTTCGGCCAGCCGTTTGGCGCAGTTCCAGAATATGGACTCGTGGTACAACTCCCTCTTCCGCAATGGACTCAAGCTGGAGGCAACCGCTAAAATTAGCGGTGGTAGCGAGAAACTGAACTACTACACCAGTTTCGGTTACCTCAAGGACGAGGGTTACTATACCGCTTCCAATTTCCAGCGTTTCAATACGCGTGCTAACATCAACTACCAGGCTAAGAAATGGCTCAAGGGTGGTCTGAATATCCAGTATTCGTACGCATCGGTCAACAACCCGGGGCAGGGTAGCGATGCTAACAACGGTTTCTTGTTTGTCAACCAGATCCCGCCGATCTACCCGGTATACGTATATGATCCTGCTACGGGTCAGCCGATGGTAGATCCGAAGACCGGTGGTAAGATGTACGACTATGGTGACAACGGTAACCCCAGCATCGGTGAGGAAGGTGGACGTCCGTATTCGTTCGGTATCAACCCCGTTGGTGCACTCGAGTGGGATAAGCAGAAGACTGTTCGCCACCAGACCGTGGCTAACACCTTCCTGGAGTTCAAGCTCTACGAGGGGCTGAAGTTCACCATCAACCTGGGTGCTCAGTACATGAATAGCCGCTCCAACAGCATGACCAACAAGTACTACGGAAATGCCGCAGGTGTTGGTCGTATCGGTACGTCGCAGTACAACTACCTGGCTGTCACCAGCAACCAGTTGCTCGAGTACAACAAGTCGTTCAACGAGCATACTATTCGCTTGATGGCCGGTCATGAGACCACGTATTTCACCTATAACTATCAGTATGGTTACAAGAAGAACATCGTGCTCGATGAGTATCCCGAGCTGAGTAACGCCATCAGTATGGACGGCGTAGAGGGCTTCACCCGAACCAGCACCCTGGAGTCGGCACTGGCTACCGCTACCTACGAGTACGACAACCGTTACCACATCACCGGTAACTACCGTGCCGACGGTTCGTCTAAGTTCGCTAAGGGTCACCGCTGGGGTCACTTCGGATCGGTAGGTGCAGCATGGAGCTTCACCAACGAGCATTTCTTCGAGAGTACTACCGCTGCCGACTGGCTCAAGAATGGTAAGCTCCGTCTGAGCTGGGGTGTGCTGGGTAACCAGGACATCGGCGACATGCTCTATACCGACCAGTATAATATTGAGAACGTAAACGACATCCAGGGTTATCCGTGGACATACAAGGGCAACCCCAACCTGACTTGGGAGCGCACCAGCACCATCGACCTCGGTCTCGAGTTCTCGATTGCTAAGTACCTCGACGTTGAGTTCGATTACTTCTATAAGAAGACCGACAACATGCTCTTCCCGCGCTACGTGGCTCCTTCGCTCGGTTACGGTGGCTACTATGTAAACGATGCAGCTATGGAGAACCAGGGTATCGAGTTCGACTTGAAGGCTCACCTGATCGACCTGCGTAACGTGAAGTTGAACTTCCGCCTCAACGGTGGCTACTATCGCAACAAGATGCTGCTCATGCCTATCGACGGTTATGATGAGAATGGTAATCCCGAGCGTATGGTTATGTCGGGCGGTATGTCTGTTGGCCACTCCACGGCCGATTGGTATATGGTTCATTATGAGGGCGTGAACGATCAGGGTCAGGCTATGTACACCGCATACTACGATGCAACCAACGGTGGTGGCTTCGGTCACACCTCGGCTGACCTCGACAACACGGGCGACAACTACATCTCGTCTGTTTACGAGTACCAACTCAAGCACCCGGATGCGGATATCCGCACCGTATCCGTTACCAACGAGGAGTACACCTACGCAGGTAGCAACTATGTTGGCAAGAGCTATATGCCTGACCTGGACGGTGGTTTCGGCCTCGACCTGGAAGCATACGGTGTAACGCTGAGCATCAGCTGCTCGTATCGTATCGGTGGTTATGGCTACGACAACATGTACGCCAGCCTCATGCATAGCGACAAAATCGGTTCGATGAACTGGCATAAGGATATTAAGAACGCGTGGACGGAGAACAACACCAATACCAATATCCCGCGTCTGAGCAACGGCGCTGATGACTATGCTAACGCAGCCAGCGACCGCTTCCTGACCAGCAACTCCTACCTGAGCTTGAACAATATCAACTTGGGTTACAAGTTCCCGAAGAAGTTGATCGAGAAAATCAAACTGACCAACCTCCATATCTGGGTAGCAGCCGACAACCTGGCTATCGCAACCGCACGTAAGGGTTACAACCCGATGATGTCGTTCAGCGGTACCAACGGTTACGACGATTATAGCCCGCTGTCCACCATCATGGGAGGTATTAAAGTTCAATTCTAAAACATAGGAGGTTACGACAATGAAAAAACTAACATTTGCATTTATTACCCTCGCGTTGGGGCTGGGTCTCACCTCTTGTGGTGACAGTTTCTTGAACCAGTATCCTGAGGGAGGCGTGCTGCTGGATGAGCAATACCAGCAGTTGCCCGACAAACTGCGTGGTTCGATCTTTGGTATCTACTCCAAGCTCTATGAGTATGGCGGCCATGACACCTTTGGTAAGCGTTCGCTCGATATGTACAGCGATATCCAATCGGGTGATATGGCTATGAGGAAGAGCAGCTACGGATGGTTCGAGAACTACGAGCGTGGCTACTACTACGCTTACAACCGTAGTTATGCTTGGTCGTTCTTCTACGAGATTATCAACCTGACCAACCT
>Ga0247611_10005066_pt1 | contig 17808 bp, 19 predicted proteins | sample 177DNAGHGhighgp2_FD_192422 | JGI IMG/M metagenome (GOLD analysis project Ga0247611, IMG submission 192422) | Sheep rumen microbial communities from Palmerston North, Manawatu-Wanganui, New Zealand - 1770 DNA GHGhigh gp2 | ecosystem: Host-associated > Mammals > Digestive system > Stomach > Rumen... | reverse complement strand
TTTCCCGTTGCCGATGGGCTTCAGCAGCAGGGACAGGTGGGCGAAGCGCGGCATGGTATCCGTCCAGCCAAAGGCCTCATACAGAAGATAATGCAAAGGGAGAGACGGCAGCCACTCCTCTCCACGGATCACTTCCGTGATTTCCATCAGGTGGTCGTCCACAATGTTGGCGAGGTGATAGGTGGGAAGTTCATCTGCGCGTTTCCACAGCACTTTGTCGTCCAGGGTGTCTGTATTCACTTCCACGTGGCCGCGGATAAGGTCGTCCATCTTCACAATGCGGTTCAGGGGCATTTTGAAGCGGATGGTCCAGTCCGTAGTGGTTTCCAGGAGGCGTTTTACTTCGTCTTCCGGCAGCGTGAGCGAGTTACGCAGGCCTCCCCGGCTGGCGGCGTTGTACATGAACGTTTCCTTGGCGGCCTCTGCAGCGGCGCGGCGCTCGTCCAATTCCTCTGCCGAGTCAAAGGCGTAATAGGCCCAGCCGGCAGCCACCAGTTGCTCTGCATATTGCCTGTAAATGGGCCGGCGCTGGCTTTGGCGGTACGGAGCGTGCGGATGCTTGGCAGAGGCGGTTTCTACCACCTTGCCGTTCTCATCCACCCCCTCGTCCGGGATAATGCCGCACCAGTTAAGTGCTTCAATGATATACTGTTCCGCCCCGGGCACAAAGCGGTGGGAGTCCGTATCCTCAATGCGGATGATGAAATCACCGCCCTTCTGCTTGGCATAAAGGTAATTGTACAGTGCCGTACGTACACCGCCCATGTGCAGCGGGCCGGTGGGTGACGGAGCGAATCTGACGCGCGTTCTTCTTTCCATAATATCTTGCAATTGAAGTGCAAAGATAGTGATTTTTTCCTACCTTTGCGCACATGAGTGGTATTGTGCATATCATGGGCATCGTGAATCTCACGGAAGATTCCTTCTATGCCGGCAGCCGCACCGCAGCGGCGGATGCCCTTTCGCGGGCGCAGCAGATGTGGGCCGATGGTGCTACGGTAGTGGACCTGGGTGCCTGCTCCACCCGTCCCGGCGCGCCCCAGCCCTCCCTGGAGGAGGAATGGGCCCGCCTAGAACCCGCCTTGAGAGAGATGGCAGGCAACCGCCTCCCGGGGACATGTGCACCCCCGCACATGGGTAGGGGGAGGGGCCCGTTGGATGTCCGTTCGCAAAGCGGACGAGACAGACAATGGGAGGGGCCGGAGAGAGCGAAGCGAACGGAGTTCCCCGGGAGACAGTTGCCTGCCATCTCCATCGACACCTACCGGAGCGAGATTGTGCGGCGGGCGTATGAGGTCATTGGCCCATTCATGGTAAACGACATCAGTGCCGGGCAGTTGGATCCGGACATGCTCCCCACGGTAGGGCGGCTGGGCCTGCCGTATGTGGCCATGCACATGCGCGGAACGCCGGAAACCATGCAGCAATTCACGGACTATCAGGACCTTGTGGCCGATATCAAATCCTATTTCCGGGACTTTGCCTTAAAGGCGGCCGATGCCGGCATTGCGGATTGGCTGCTGGACCCGGGTTTCGGCTTTTCCAAAACCCTGGAGCAGAACTGGGAACTGCTCCGGCGCCTGGCGGAACTGCAGGAGCTGGGACGCCCCATTCTGGTGGGCGTATCCCGCAAAAGTATGCTATACAAAGCGTTGGGTATTACGCCCGAAGAAGCGATGCCCGCAACGCAGGTGGTGCAGTATGCCGCCCTGGAGCGGGGTGCCCGCTGGCTCCGTGTCCACGATGTCGTGGAAGCCGCCCGCACCGTCCGACTGTGGTCTCTCCTGCACCAGGTTTAGCCCAATGCCCCCTTTTCGCCCGAATCGGTCCGTATTGTGCGCGAGGGTGTGCTGGAACGGGAGGTCTTCCTGTAAAGGAGGCACACGGAGGGAGGGAACCCATCCTAACCGATGGGCAGGACGGAGGGCCTATTCCAGGATATAAACATCGTCCCCGGGGGAGGCGAAGTGGTAGGTGTCGCGCGCAAAGGATTCCAGGGAGTCCCGGTTGTTGCGAAGGTCGTTGATCTCCTGATCCATTCGGTCTATCTCGCTCTGGAGACGGGCCATTTCCTTTTCCTGCGCCTTTACCTCCACGCTGGCCCTGATCCAGTTGAGCACGCTGTTGTGCGCGAAGAAAAGGAGCCACAGGGCCACCAGCGTAGTGACCACAATCACAAAGGGAATCAGGTAATTGTGGTCGCTGCGTTTGAGCCAGGCCCAGCGGTCTTTCTTGATAGGGACTTCCTCTTCCATACCTCTTTATAATTCTACGGTGTCGATATTACCCCGCTTCTGCAAAAGCGGAATGCTGCGGAACGCCCACAGGCACACGCAGAGCAGCACCAGGCCGCCCACATAAAGGGCAGTGTATGTGCTCCGGGGCATCATGTCCATCCAGAAATCCGTCTCCTGGAGAGAAGGAATCTGGGAAAGGATTACCGATGTACCGTTGTTCACAAAGTGCATGAGCATAGTGAGCCAGAGGTTGCCGGTCTTGTAGTACACATAGCCCATGACCACGCCAATGATAAAGGCATTGAGCGCCTGCCAGGGGTTCATGTGGATGATGGCGAAGAATAGGGCGCTCACCACAATGGCCCAGCCGGGTTTGAGGTGAGCAAGGAGGCCGCGCAGCACCATGCCGCGGCACAGCCATTCCTCAAAGATGGGCGCAAAGATGGCCACCAGGAGGAAACTGCTCCACACCGGGCCGCCCGTCATCTGGCGCATCAGGTCCGTTATAAAGTCGTAAAAGGACTGCATGCCGGGGACAAGCGTAGTGAACTTGTAGTTCCAGTAATTGGGAAGGTCCGCCGATATCATGGTGGCATAGGTAAGCGCCACGGTAATTAAGGCGATTTGCCAGCCCTTGAACCGGCCGAAGTTATTGGAACTGAGCTTGTAACCGGTCTCGAACAGGCTGTTGCGCTGGCTTTGCTGGGCAGCGTAGATCATGGCCGGAACAAAGGAGAGCGGATACACCACCAGCATGGAATACTGCATGACCACGTTCACGGGCAGGAAAGAGGTGAAAATCATTTGCACCACCCCGCCCAGGAGGTTTCCCAGCAGAAACCAGCCCAGCAGGCCGAACATGCCCTTCACGCCCGGCACATACCAGGCGTGAGAGGCATAGAGGCTGTAATTATTGACTTTTCGGGCGAATAAATTCATAGGGGAAAGATTCTTCGACTTTGCTCAGAATGACAACTAGTACAGCGGGCTGGGATAAACGCCCTTTGCTACCAGTTCCGCGAACTTGGCCACCACGCCGGGACGGTCTTCCTTATAGGTGACGCCGAACCAGTGGGACGGGGTAGACAGGACCTCGCAGGCACCCTTGCCGGACTTCACAATGACGTCCACGGCATACGGGATGTAGTACTCCTTCTTGGGCTCGGTGATGTGTTCCTTGAGGAAGGTCTTGAAAATCTCCGCGCTCTTGGTGAAGTAATCCGGGGTGAAGCCCCACATGTTCATGGAGCACAGGGCCTTGGCCTCCAGTTCCACGTGGTTTTCTCCGTTCACGGAATTGTTGCCGTATACCTTGCCGTCTGCCTCGCGGGCAATCTCCAGGTGCTCGGCAATGTCTGTCAGGTTGCCCTTGGCGTCATAGGAGCAGATACCGCGTGAAACGCTGCCGTTCTCACTCAGGGTGTTCTCCAGTTCAAAGCCCACAATGCAGTACTGGCCTTCCGTGCCGGCGTGCTTGCGGCACCACTCGCCCAGAATTTTGAAAGACTCCTTGCCGTAGAAATCGTCACCGTTGATGACGGCGAAAGGCTCCTTGATTACCTCTGCGGCCATGAGCACGGCGTGGGCGGTGCCCCAGGGCTTTACACGCTCCTCCGGCACGGTGAAGGGAGCGGGAATCTTGTTCAGTTCCTGCGTTACGAAGACAAACTGGAGCGGCTCCCCGTCCACGGTTTTTACTCCGGCATATTTTTCCTTTACGGCAGCCTCCATCTGGGCCTTGAAGGATTCACGGACAATATATACCACCTTGCCGAACCCGGCCTCCACTGCGTCGTGGATGCTGTAGTCGATAATGGTTTCTCCGTGCGGGCCAAGGCCGTCCATCTGCTTGAGGCCGCCATAACGGCTGCCCATTCCAGCTGCAAGTACAAGTAAAGTAGGTTTCATAGTATGTGGCATTTTGGTTTTATTCCATAGGAATACAAATATACTCAAAAAATTTGAGTAACTTCGCAAAGAAAAACACGAATTATTATGTGGCAAAGAATTCAAACCTTATATCTCCTGATTTCCGCCGCCCTGCTGGCAGCCCTCTGTTTCAGTACAGCTTACACGGTCAATGATCCGGACGGCCTGGTGCGCGTGTCCTACTGGCAGCTCCAGAAGCCCTACTTTGGCATCCTGCTGGGCATCCTCACCGCCATGGTGGCCCTGGCGCTGGTGGTGTACAAGTCCCGTATCCTGCAAATGCGCCTGGCCGTACTTTCCGCCATCGTTGCCCTGGGCATGCAGGGCTGGCTGGCGTGGATGTACTTCAGTTTTGAGGGGCCCGTTTTTAGCTGGACCGTTATTTTCCCGCTTATCGTCTTTATTTGCAATATGCTCGCCGCCCGCGGGTGCTACCAGGACCAGTTGGTGGTAGAGAGCGCCTATCGCGTGCGGGAGCGCCGCGCCCATCGTAAAAAGAAATAATTTTCGTACCTTTGCACACTTTTTATGATACGAAGCCAACTATGTGATATATTGGGCATTGAAAAGCCCATCTTCCAAGGCGGCATGGCCTGGATTGCGGACGCCAACCTGGCGGCAGCCGTATCCAACGCCGGCGGTCTGGGCCTCATCTCCTCCATCAATGCCGGGACGGAGGTCGTGCGGGAGGAAATCCGCAAGGCCCGTACGCTCACCCGCAAGCCTTTTGGCGTAAACATCATGCTGGCCGCCCCCAACGCGGCAGAGATTGCCAACCTGGTGGTGGAAGAAGGCGTTACCATCGTCACAACCGGTGCCGGCTCCCCCGCCCCGTATATGGAACGCTGGCTGGCGGCAGGCATCCGCGTTATTCCGGTGGTGGCTTCCGTGGCCTATGCCCTCAAAATGGAGGAGCTGGGCGCAACGGCCGTTATAGCAGAAGGTGCAGAGTCCGGCGGCCATGTGGGAGACACCCACACCATGGCCCTGGTACCGCAAGTAGTTGACGCCGTGCACATTCCCGTGCTGGCAGCCGGCGGCATCGCAGACGGCCGCGGTGCCGCAGCCGCCTTCATGCTGGGCGCCTGCGGCGTACAAGTGGGCACCCGCTTCCTGGTGGCCCACGAATGCCGCGTGCATCCCACCTACAAGGAGCGCCTCATCAAGGCTTCGGACGTAAGCACCCTGGTCACGGGGAAAAGCCTCGGAGACGCCGTACGCAGCCTCAAAACGCCTTTTTCCAAGCAGTTCGCAAAAATGGAGGCCCAGGGTATTCCGGCCGATGAAATCCGCGCCTTTGGCACGGGTTCCCTCAAAAAGGCCGTCTTTGACGGAGACCTCGCAGGCGGCTGTTTCCTCGCCGGAGAGGTAGCCGGCATGCTCAGGCAGTGCCAGAGCGCAGAAAGTATAGTAAATGACATTATGGACGGTGCCCAAAAGGCACTCGCCCATGCTAAAGAACTGATATAAATATGGATCCCAAGAGAGTTGTGATAACCGGAATGGGTATCATTTCGTCCGTAGGAAAAGACCTGGACACCTATTGGAACAACCTGAAAAACGGTGTTTGCGGTATTGACTACGTAGAAGAATTCAAGGACATGCCTGTTACCTTCGCCGGCAAAGTGAAAGACTTTGACCCGGAACAGTATGGCATGGATAAACCGTTCGTCCGCAAGCAGGACCACTTTACCCAGTATGCCATGGCCGCCGCCTGGCAGGCCATGCAGCAGTCCGGACTCTGCTCGGAAGGGGAAGGCGCCAATATCGACCCTTACCGCCTGGGCGTGTATGTAGGTTCCGGCATCGGCGGGTTCGAGGTGCAGTACCGGGAAACCCAGAAAATGCTGGAAGACCCTACCGGCAAGTGGATTTCGCCGCTGTTTATTGCCACCATGATTTCCAATATCGCCGCCGGGCATGTAGCCATCAAGCACCATGCGGAAGGCCCCTGCCTGGACATTGTGACGGCCTGCGCCACCTCTTCCCACTGTATTGGTGAGGCGTTCCGTGCTGTTCGTCACGGCTATGCCGATGCCATCATCGCCGGCGGCTCGGAACACGCATCCATCCCCTTGGGGGTGGCCGGTTTCTTCAACGCCAAGGCCCTCACCCGTGCCACGGACCCCAAATATGCGTCCCTCCCCTTCAACGCCAACCGGCAGGGCTTTGTGATGGGCGACGGCGCCGCCGTGCTCATCCTGGAGTCGCTGGAGCATGCGCAGGAGCGCGGCGCCACCATCTACGGTGAAATCGTGGGCTACGGCAACACCTGCGACGCCTTCCACGCCACCGCTCCCCGCCCGGACGGCAGCACCCAGGCCCAGTCCATCAAGGACGCCCTGGCAGAGGCCGGGTTCGACGCAGCCAAAGATACGCTGTACATCAACGCCCACGGCACCGGAACGCACCTGAACGACATTGCAGAAACCGTTGCCTGCAAACTGGCCCTGGGCGATTTTGCCTACAAGGCGCATATCTCCTCTACCAAGTCCATGACCGGACACATGTTCGGCGCGGCGGGTGGCGCAGAAGCCATCGCCACCATCATGGCGCTGCGTGAAGGCATCTGCCCTCCTACCATCAACCTGGACACCCCGGACCCGGAATGCGACCTGGACTACACGCCCAACGTAGCCGTGAAGGCACCGCTTACGCTGGGTCTTTCCAACTCCTTCGGCTTCGGCGGACACAATGCCTGCCTGGCCTTCAGACCATTTAAAGGATGAACCAGGAAGAGATAAAATCCCATATCCCCCACCGGGAGCCCATGCTCCTGCTGGACTGGGCGGAACTGGCGGAAGACAGCCGGTCTCATGCCCGTTTCACCATTCCGGAAAAACCGTTTTTCTGTGAGGGACACTTCCCCGGCAACCCCATTGTACCGGGCGTCATCCTGTGCGAGATTATGGCCCAGGCCTGCTTCCCGCTGTTTATGGAAGATCTTCCGGGAAAACTTGCCCTGTACCGCGGGCTGGATGCCGTGAAGTTCCGCAGTACAGTAAAACCGGGCGATGAGTGTGAAATCACCGCCCGGCTTGTGGACCATAAAGGAAATGTCTATGTGTGCGACGCCCAGCTTTCCGTAGCGGGCAAGCGCGCCGCCCAGGCCCGCATTACCGTGGCCCTGGTGCCGCAGGAATAATTACTCGTGTTTGGCTAAACGCTCCCAGGCCAGCTGTTCCCACTTGGTACCCGGACGGCCGTAATTGGCGTACGGATAAATGGAGATGCCGCCGCGGGGCGTGAAGAAACCTGTTACCTCAATGTACTTGGGATCCATCAGTTTGATGAGGTCCTTCATGATGGTGTTCACGCAGTCCTCATGGAAGTCTCCGTGGCTGCGGAAGCTGAACAGGTACAGTTTCAGGGATTTGGATTCCACCATCTTCACGTCCGGCACATAGCTGATACGGATTTCGGCAAAGTCCGGCTGGCCCGTGATGGGGCACAGCGTGGTGAATTCCGGGCAGTTGAAACGGACCCAGTAGTCATTGTCCGGGTGCTGGTTTTCAAAGGTTTCCAGTACCTCGGGGGCGTAATTCTGGCTATACTCGGTGTGATGGCCCAGCGCCTTGAGTTCTTCGGGATTGCGTGCCATCTTATGCCTCCTCCCCTGCTTCTTTGAGCCGCTCTGCGTTTTCTGCAATTTGCAGCTGGTCGATGCATTCCTGGATGTCGCCGTCCATGAACACCGGCAGGTTGTACATGCTCCAGCCAATGCGGTGGTCTGTCACACGGCCCTGCGGATAGTTGTAGGTGCGGATTTTGGCACTGCGGTCGCCGGTGCTTACCATGGTTTTACGCTTGGCGGCAATGCCGTCCAGGTATTTCTGGTGCTCCATGTTGTACAGGCGGGTACGGAGCTCCTCCATGGCACGGTCCAGGTTCTTGAGCTGGGAACGTTCCTCCTGACACTGCACCACAATACCGGAAGGAATGTGGGTGAGGCGAACGGCGCTGTAGGTGGTGTTCACCCCCTGGCCGCCGGGGCCCGATGCGCAGAAGAGGTCCTTGCGGATATCGGCAGGATTCAGTTCGACATCGAACTCGCCGGCTTCCGGGAAAACTGCCACGGAGGCGGCTGAGGTCTGGATGCGGCCCTGGGTTTCCGTCTGGGGCACGCGCTGCACGCGGTGCACGCCGGATTCGTATTTCATGACACCGTACACGCCGTCCGTGCTGCTGGACAGTTTAAAGACGATTTGCTTGAAGCCGCCGGAGGTGCCGGGGGCCTGGTCGCTCACTTCCAGCTTCCAGCCGCGGCGCTCCGCAAAGTGCTGATACATGCGGAAAAGGTCTCCGGCGAAAATAGCGGCTTCGTCGCCGCCGGTGCCGCCACGGATTTCTACCATGGCGTTCTTGCTGTCGTCCGGGTCCGCCGGAATCAGGAGCAGTTTGATGTTCTGCTCCATCTCCGGGAGCTGGGGTTCAATCTGGGCAATCTCGTCCTTGGCCATTTCCTTGAGGTCATCGTCCTTCTCGTTCATGAGGATGTCCTTGGCCTGCGCAAGTTCATCCACCAGCCGTTTGTACTCCAGGCCGGCGGCAATGATGGGCTGCAGCTCTTTGTAGTCCTTGTTCAGCTGCACGAACTTTTTCATGTCTGCAATCACTGCAGGGTCTGCCAGCTGCTCTTCCAGCTTCTTGTATTTGTCCTGAAGGCTCAGTACCTTCTCCAGCAACGTATTTTCTGCCATAAAAATTGTTTTAACCTGCAAAGATAAGCATTTTCCCGCAAATATGGAAAAACACCTTTCCCCCCTATCCCGGCCCGCTATCGCGCTAACATCCCAACCCGGGTGGTCGCTAACGCCCTGTAACACAGCAACTTGCTAAAAATCCTCGGCTCCTTTTGCGCCGAGGATTATGCGCATCTTTCTGTGTATCAGCCACTTACGAACCAGCGTCTGTTTATATGATCCTACAGTCTTACTGGCCGGTAACGCACTGACTATCAACATTTTCCTGATAATCCTCGGCGCAAAAAGAGCCGAGGATTATACGCATCTTTCTGTGTATCAGCCACTTACGAACCAGTGTCTGTTTATATGATCCTACAATCTTACTGGCCGGTAACACACTGACTATCAACATTTTCCCGATAATCCTCGGCGCAAAAGGAGCCGAGGATTATACGCATCTTTCTGTGTATCAGCCACTTACGAACCAGTGTCTGTTTATATGATCCTACAGTCTTACTGGCCGGTAACGCACTGACTATCAACATTTTCCTGATAATCCTCGGCGCAAAAGGAGCCGAGGATTATTAACAATTAGCTGATAATCAAAACTTTAGAAACCAGCATGAAACCGCTCATAGGCGGCGCGGGAAAGCGCCTCCCGATCCTGAGGGTGGGCGATAGAGACGAGCAGGCGGGCGCGTTCCTGCAAGGATTTGCCGTAGAGGTTCACGGCGCCGTATTCGGTCACCACCCACTGGACATCGGCACGGGGCGTCACAACCCCTGCGCCCGGCTGGAGCTGCGGCACAATCTTGGGGCGGCCATCGCGGGTCCGGGAGGCCAGGGCGATGATGGCCTTGCCGCCTTTGGAAAGCTTGGCGCCGCGCACAAAGTCCAGCTGCCCACCGGTGCCGGAATAGATGCGGGAGCCTATTGAATCGGCACAAACCTGGCCGGTCAGGTCAATCTCGATGGCCGAATTGATGGAAACCATGCCGGGATTCTGCGCAATGACGCGCGGGTCGTTGGTGTATGCGATGTCCCGCATGAGCACCTGCGGATTCTCGCGGATGAAATCGTACACCTCCTGCGAGCCCAGGAGGAAAGACGCCACCACTTTTCCCGTGTCGATGGTCTTGCAAGCCCCGTCGATGACCCCGCTACGGATGAGCTGGAGCGCTCCGTCGGAGAACATTTCCGTGTGGAGGCCCAGGTGCCTGTGGCCGCTTAAGCAGGCGCAGATGGCGTTGGGCATGGCGCCAATTCCCATCTGCAGGCAGGCCCCGTCCGGAATGAGCTCCGCGCAGTGCCGGCCAATGGACAGGTCCGTTGCCGACGGCTGTGCATACGTGCTGGTAACCAAAGGCCGGTCATCCTGCACCAAGGCCGTAAACCGCTCCAAGGGAATGAGGTCACCGTAGGCAAACGGCACCTGCGGATTCACCACGGCAATGCGCTCCCGGGCCACTTCCAGTGCGGCTATCGAGCAGTCTACCGAGGTGCCCAGGGACACCATGCCGTCCACCGGCTCCGACACCTGTACCATGGCCACGTCGCAGCGCAGCGCCCCGGTGCGGTACATGAGCTGGGATTCAAAGAGGTTGGTGGGGATGTAGTCCGCCACGCCCGCCTGCACGGAAGCGCGCAGGTTGGGGCCCACGAAGAAACCCTGATCCCGGAAGGACTCACGCAGCGCTGCCGATCCATAAGGCGCCGGCCCTTCCGTATGGAAATGATGGAAGTGCACGTCCCGGAGTTCCCCGGCCCGCGCACAGAGGGCCTCGATGAGGATGTGCGGCACGCTGGCAATGCTGGAGAGGTGGACATGGTCCCCGCTCCGCACGGTCCGTACGGCTTCTGCAGCAGAAATATACTTGAGCGCTTTCATTTCCAATCGACAAATATAACACAAATTGTTGTATCTTTGTGCTTCCAAAACGCCAAATCATGCACACGAGAGAAGAAAAACTGGCCGCCTTCGGGCGCCTGCTGGACATCATGGACGAGCTCCGGGCAAAATGCCCCTGGAATGCCGCGCAGACCATGGACACCATTCGGCCCATGACCGAGGAAGAGGTGTACGAACTCAGCGACACCATCCTGGAGGGGAACCGGCAAGGGACGGCCAAGGAGATTGGCGACCTGCTGTACCACATGGTGTTTTACGCCCGTATCGGAGAGGAGGAAGGTGCCTTTGACATTGCTGACAGCATTAACAAGGTGTGCGACAAAATGGTGTTCCGCCATCCGCACGTGTTTGGCCCGGATGCCGGCAAGCATACATCGGCCAAAGAGATTGCCGATACCTGGGAACTGGTGAAAGCCAAGGAGAAAGACGGCAACAAAACCGTGATGGGCGGCATCCCCAAGGCCATGCCGGCCATGCTCAAAGCCCTCTCCATGCAGGAAAAGGCCCGCGGCTGCGGCTTCGACTGGGAAAAACGCGAGGACGTGTGGGCCAAGGTGGCGGAAGAGTATCAGGAGGTTTCCGAGGCTTCCGAGGAGCATCGGGCCGAAGAATTCGGCGACCTGCTCTTTGCCGTCATCAACGCCGCCCGCCTGTACGACGTGGACCCCGAAGCGGCCCTCAGCCGCACCTGCGAAAAGTTCCGCCGCCGCTTCACCTACGTGGAGCAGGAAACTCTCCGCAGCGGCCGGAAACTCTCCGACATGACCCTCGCAGACATGGACGCCCTCTGGGACCAGGCCAAAGCCCTGGGGTTGTAGGGACCGCACAGAAACCACTGGTCGATAAACACTTGACTGTTAGACAATTGCTGATAATCCTCGGCTCCTTTTGCGCCGAGGATTATCAGGAAAATGTTGATAGTCAGTGTGTTACCGGCCAGTGAGACTGTGGGATAATAAAAATAGACTCTGGTTCGTAAGTGATTGATACACAGAAAGATGCGCATAATCCTCGGCGCAAAAGGAGCCGAGGATTATTAGAAAACAATTGATACTCAGTAGGTTATTTGCCAGCCACTCTGTGTAGCCCCCTACTTCAGCAGGGCCACCAAGGTGGTGAGGGGGGGGGCAATCCGGCCCCCTACTTGAGCAGATTGCCCAGGATGCTGCGGGTGAGCTCCTTGGTAAGGGTGGTGGTGGCGCTCTTGGTGGCCTTGGTTACGGCTTTTTTGGTGGTGGAAGTGGTGCTCTTTTTCTTGGTGCCCGTAACCTTGGAGGAAACGGCATCGGCGGCAGCGCCGGCGGCAACACCCACTACAGCGGTGAGTACACTCTTGAGCACCTTGGAGGCAATGCTGTTCTTGGCTTTCTTGGCCTTCTCCTTCTCCAGTTTCTCCTGCTCCTTGGCAGCGCGGGCGGCCTCCTTGGCCTCAATGGCAGCCTGCCGTTCCGCCTCCTCGGCAGCCTCTATCTCTGCCTTCTGCCGCTCCGCCTCCTGGGTGGCTGCCGTAATGAGCTCGTATGCACTCTCGCGGTCCACCGGATGGTCGTATCGGCCATACAGGCGGCTGCGCTTGATCAAATCGGAACGCTGTTCCTCGGTAACGGCGCCAATCTGGCTCAGCGGGAACAGGATTTTGGCGCGCTCCACCATGGTGGGCGTGCCCTTCACGTCCAGGAAGGAAACCAACGCCTCGCCGGTCCCCAGTTCCAGCAACGTGTCGTAGGTCTTGAAGGCCGGATTGGCGCGGAACGTATCCGCCGCCACCTTCACGGCCTTCTGGTCCTGGGGCGAATACGCACGCAGGGCATGCTGCACGCGGTTGCCCAGCTGGCCCAGGATATTGGCCGGAATGTCCGTAGGGCTCTGCGTAATGAACCAGATGCCCACGCCCTTGGAACGGATGAGGCGAATCACCTGCTCGATCTTGTCCGTAAGGGCCTTGGACGTGCCCTCGAACAGCATGTGGGCCTCGTCAAAGAAGAACACCAGCTTGGGCAGTTCCATCTCCCCTACCTCCGGCAGCGTGGCATACAGTTCCGAGAGCAGCCACAGCAGGAAGGTGGAGTAAAGCTTGGGCTGGAGCATGAGTTTGTCCGCCGCCAGCACATTCATGATGCCCTTTCCGCCCTCGCACTGCAGGAGGTCGTAAATGTCAAAATCCGGCTCGCCGAAGAACTTGTCCGCGCCCTGGTTTTCCAGTTCCAGCAGCGCCCGCTGAATAGCCCCTACGGAGGCCGATGTCACATTGCCATACTTGGTGGTGAACTCCGCGGCGTTCTGCCCCACAAAGTTGAGCATGGCACGCAGGTCCTTCAGGTCGATGAGCAGTAGCCCATTGTCGTCCGCAATGCGGAACACGATGTTGAGCACGCCCGTCTGCGTCTCGTTCAGGTCCATCAGGCGCCCGAGCATCTGCGGACCCATGCGGGAAATGGTGCTGCGCATGGGGTGCCCCTGCTCGCCGAAGACGTCAAAAAAGCGCACCGGGCAGGCCTGGAACTGCGGGTCTGCAATCCCGAACTCCGGCAGGCGCTTCTCAATGAACCCGGACAGGCGGCCCGGCTGCGAAATGCCGCTCAGGTCCCCTTTCATATCGGCCATGAAACAAGGCACGCCGGCCTGACAGAAGGTTTCCGCCAGCACCTGCAGCGTCACGGTTTTACCGGTACCCGTAGCACCGGCGATGAGGCCGTGCCGGCACAGCATGTTACCGTTCAGGGAGATGGGTCCGTTCGGGGAATGGGCCACGTACAGCCCGCGTTCTTTATCCAGCATAACTATTTTCTATTAAGTCGATAATTCCAAAAATAAAAGCCCGGAATGGCCAGGATGGCCGACGCCGCCGCAATCCAGGGCGTATATTCCATCGGCACGCCAAAGCCAATCTTGTCCACCAGGATGAAGGTGACGCAGACGGAAGTCATGAACACCGCCGGGAAGAACGTCACCAGGTACCAGGCGCCCTTCTTCTCCTTCTCCAGGTAGGTGGTAGCGGTCCAGAGCATGATGGCGGCCAGCGCCTGGTTGCTCCAGCCAAAGTAGCGCCAAATGGTGTTGAAGCCGTTGGCATCGGCAATATTGTACCAAAGCAACAGGGCCGATAAGGCAAAAAGCGGGATAGCCAGCAGCAGCCGGCTGTAGAGCTTCTTCTGCGGCATGTGCACAAAGTCAGCAATGATGAGACGAGCGCTACGGAAAGCCGTATCGCCGGAAGTGATGGGCGCCGCAACCACGCCCAGGATGGCCAGAATGCCGCCCACCAAGCCCAGCCAGCCCTGCGAAACCTTGGTAACCACGGTAGGGGCCGATGCCGTAATGTCCGATCCCACCTCTGCTGCGCCGCCGTCGAAGAAGAACCAGGAAGCCACGGCCGCCCAGATGAGCGCCACCAGTCCCTCGGTAATCATGGAGCCGTAGAAGATGGGCCGCCCCAGCTTTTCATTGTCTATGCAGCGGGCCATCATGGGACTCTGGGTAGCGTGAAAGCCGGAAATGGCCCCGCACGCAATGGTGATGAACAGGCACGGGAAAATGGGCTGGTCCTTGAGCGCCACCTTGTCCTGCCAGCCCGTCAGGCCATCCCAGATTTCCGGCAGCTGCGGCCACTTGACAAACAGGCACACCATGAGCGCCACTGCCATAAAGAGCAGCGCCACGGCAAAAACAGGATAAATTTTGCCGATAAGCTTGTCGATAGGCAGCAGCGTCGCTATAATATAATATAGGAAGATAATGCCCACCCACAGCATGATGGCCTGGCTGGTGCCGTCGCCGGCCATGTCGCCCAGAATGAGCGCCGGGCTGTACACGAACACCGTTCCCACCAGCGTCAGCAGCACCAGGGAGAACACCAGCATCACAATTTTGGTGCCCTTGCTCATGTACTTGCCCACCAGTTCGGGCACGCCCACACCGCCGTTCCTGACGGACATCATGCCCACCATGTAGTCGTGTACGGCGCCGGCAAAAATGCAGCCAAAAACAATCCACAGGTAACTGGCCGGGCCGAATTTGGCCCCCATGATGGCGCCGAAGATGGGCCCCGTTCCCGCAATATTCAGGAACTGCACCATGAACACGCGCCAGGAAGGCATACGGATAAAGTCCACGCCATCCGCCTTGGTGATGGCCGGCGTAGGCCGTTTAGGGTCCGGACCAAACATCCGTTCCACAAATGCACCATAAATCACATACCCCAAAACGAGGGCGACGATGCTTAAAAGGAATGAAAACATAGATTCTTCGCTTTGCTCAGAATGACATTATTCAAAAAAGCTGAAATGGACGCGGCCGTAGCAGCGCTCCTTCACAAAATGGGGATGATTCACAAAGCTGTGCTCTCCCCCATGTTCCAAAATAAAATAGCGTTCCGGATGCAGGACGCCGGCAGCAAACACCAGGTCTGGCAGGTTTTCCAGGCCCTCCAGTGCATACGGCGGGTCCGCAAACACAATGTCGAATTTTTCCCGGCAGATGGGCAGGAAGTCGAACACATTGTCCCGCACCATGGTTACATTCGCAAGCCCGAGCCGCTGCGCTTCCGTTTTGATGAACGAAGCATTCTCCCGGGCCATCTCTACTGAGTACACGCGCGCAGCACCACGGGAGGCGAATTCAAAGGCAATGGACCCGGTGCCTCCAAAAAGGTCCAGCACCTTGAGGTCCTGGAACTCGTACTCGTTGTCCAGGATGTTGAACAGGCCTTCCTTGGCGAAGTCCGTGGTGGGACGGGCCTTGTAGCCTACAGGCGGGGCAATCACCTTCCCCTTCAGTTTTCCGCCGATAATCCTCATAGCTGCACCACCCCCTTGAAGTAGCGGTACAGGGACATTTCCGCCTCCGGGTCCAGCGGTGTGCGGAAGCACACGGTAGAGACCTCCGGATTTAGCTGTAAACGCTTGAGACTGAGGAAAATGAAATATTCCGCCGTGGTGAAGTCCGGTGCGGCGAACACATTGGCCAGGCACAGGCTCCGGCCCTGGGCAATCACCAGGTGCAGCCAGCCATCTGCCCACGAGGCCACAATTTTGTTGTACTCCGACAAGGCTTCCAGCTGCCGTAGCAGGTAGTACATTTCCGGGAGCACACGTACGGGCGTTCCGGAGACGGGCAGCACGGTTTGGGCGATAACCCGGGACAGGGACTCCCCCATGGAGTTGGAATACACCAGCACCGCCGCAAGAGAAGGAACGTTCACCGACTCTACATAGTCTCCTTCCTCCAGCGCCGCCACCTCGGAAAGGGCGGGGCGGGCCGCACCGGGATTATAGAAACTTTCCGGAACCAGGGCCACCTTGGGCGTAAGGAGGGAAATTTCCACCTCACTGTAGCGGCGCTGGAACTCTGGCGTGGTAAAGAGGCGCTCCGCCCCCATCCAGGGAGAGCGGTGCTCCTCCTGTTCTGTACGGGTCTTAAAAGAATATCCACTCAAGGAAACTTGAATGGATATTCCTGTATATGGGGTATGCGTCTGGTCCATGGAGGACTATTCCCAGTTACCGGCGTTGTTGTTAGGAGCGGTTACGCTACCAACCTGCAGGCCTTCGTACTTGTTCTGGTCACGGCACTCGGCATCCTTGTTAATGCGGAGCTGGTTATCCATGCCCTTGCACAGGGCCTTGTAAGGCATGCGGGCCTCAAACAGGGGCACCTGAACACCGGAAACGGTTTTGATGGTGGACTCCATTTGGGTGAGCTGTTTGCCGGAGAAAGGAATATAGTACAGGGAGTCGATGCAGAAATCCGGACGGCTGCGGAAGAGGGTGTCCTTCACGGGAATTTCCGTAACGGTGGAGAACACCACCTTGGTACCGGCTGCATAGGCCTCCTGCAGTTTGGCAGTGATCTCTGCGGGTTTGAGCTTTTTGTTGGCCTTCTTGATGGCCTCCGTGTTGGCAACGGCAACGGAGTCATCGTTGGAGCCGATCTGCATCACGATGTCCATTTTGCCGGTTTCGTAGAACATCTTGAGGGAGTCTACGCTGGGGCTGAAACGGCCGTTGACGCTCTTGAAGGCCACCTGCAGGGTGCGGATGTCCTTAAGACGCTGGATAGCGACTTCTGAGCGGGCTTTGAGCTCCTGATTGAACTTGACGGGCTTCTGGACACTCTTTACCGTGAGCCATGCGAGCAGACAGATAATAACCGCCAGAAGGATTTCGAGACCGATTTTTAAACCTTTGTTCATTATTTTAGTGTTTTATAATTTTCCAAACTTCCGACAAAGTTAACAAAATCATTTCTCAAAAGCAATAATCTTTTGTAAATTTGCCGTTGCAAATGAATATGCGCATGCAAGCTGTCAGTCAGGAAAACATCCGGGCCTTCCGGGAGGCCATACAGCGGTCTACACGGATTGCCGTGGTGGGGCATACCCACCCGGACGGGGATGCGCTGGGTTCCTGCACGGCCCTGTCGCTCTGGCTTGCGGGCCGCGGCAAAGCGGTCTCCTGCATCTTTCCGGACACCCCGGCGGACAACCTCCTGTTCATCCTGTCGCCCAAGGTCAATTACCTGTATGGGGATGCCCACGCGGCCGCTGCCAGGAAAGCCCTGGAGGCGTGCGAGCTCCTCATCCAGCTGGACTGCAACCAGTTCTCCCGCACGGAGGGGCTGGCTCCCTTCCTCGAGGCGTCGTCGGCACAGAAAATCCTGATCGACCATCACCTGAATCCGGACCGGGAAAGCTTTGACATCGTTTTCTCCACGCCGGAAATTTCCAGCGCGTCGGAGCTGTTGTATTGGGTATTGAAAGCTGCGGATGGAGATTTCTCGACTTCGCCTTCGGCTCCGCTCGAAATGACAGAAGACTTGTCATGTCGAGCGCAGTCGAGACATCTCATGACAATTGGTACGGCACTCATGGCGGGGATGACCACAGACACCAACAACTTTGCCAACTCCGTGTTCCCGTCCACCTTCCAGATGGCCTCGGAGCTCATCGCCGCGGGCGTGAACCGCGACGCCCTGCTCCAGCAGCTGTACAGCAGCTACCGGGAAAACCGCGTGCGCCTGATGGGCTACATGCAGTACGAGGGCCTCAAGG
>Ga0247611_10005064_pt1 | contig 17809 bp, 11 predicted proteins | sample 177DNAGHGhighgp2_FD_192422 | JGI IMG/M metagenome (GOLD analysis project Ga0247611, IMG submission 192422) | Sheep rumen microbial communities from Palmerston North, Manawatu-Wanganui, New Zealand - 1770 DNA GHGhigh gp2 | ecosystem: Host-associated > Mammals > Digestive system > Stomach > Rumen... | reverse complement strand
ATTTATAACCACGAATTTTGTCTGCAAGATATTTTGCCATTACCTCATACATCCATGTCTTGCAGTCTTTGCTAGAAATTTTATGACCTATCTGATCTTCTATAGTTTTCTTTGCTTTTGCTGCGTGTTCAAAACTAGGAGAATCAGAGTTTAATGTAGCAACAAGTGCTATAATATTAGCTTTAATTTCTTTCTTAAACTGTTTTTCTATTTGCTCTGGAGTAGAATCCTTTGTTAGTGGAGCTGCTGCTTCTGTCAAAAATTTAATTCCCTTTTCAGTAAGGCCGTTTTCTCTTGTCCACATTTCATTAAGCATAGAACGATAAGACTTCTTCTCTGCTTCTGATAAAGTACCAAAATTATTGATACCAAATTCGTGTTTCATTGCAGCGATAAGCTTTCCATGTTCTTGCTCAACAATGATTGCCTTTTCTGCTTTAGATTCTTTTCTACTTATATGGTATGCAGTACTAAATGATTTCATAATTATTTAGTCGTAATTTTCTTAATTTTATTATTTATTATAATTTTAATGAGTTAATTTCTCTCGTTTAGATTAATATTATATTCTTTGTTGAATAAATTGGGTCTGGACCTTGTTTGTATTGAAATTGTCCTGGCTGAATTTCATTAGCAAAATCATCTTCTGTTGCAGATATTACAAGTTCTTCTCCTTTTCTAATGTTTCTTATTGCTGTAAATATGATTTCATTATTGTCTGAATCAAATTCATATTCTATATTGCCGCCATTAGAATTAGGAAGTTGCATACTGTTACGATAACATAATGCATATCCAAGTGGAAGAGCATAAACTCCTTTACCTTTGTCTATTGTAAAACAACAATTTCTAATATTCTTAGAATACATATCTTCATCACTTAACAATCTTACTGGACAAGTTTCTACAATATCACCTATGCAAAAATATTGACCAGCACACATTCTTTCAGGAGAAGATTTATATACGACTTTATTAGAAGTATTGGTATTCCACAATTTAACATTATCAATTTTTACATTGTCTTTATTGCCGCCTGAATAAAGTGGATCACTAACAACATCTGCATTTTGTATTGCCGTTGAAGACAGTGTATCTGTTACACTATCTTCAAACGGATTTACAAAACCTTCATTTATTTTTTTACGAATAAATTTCATAGTTAAACTGTTTCAACGTATATTTTCTTAACTCCAGTTCTTATACTTTCTACAAGTTTTCCTGCAGAATCAAATCTAACTATAACCAAGCCTTCATATAAAGGATTAGAAATTGTTAACATTTGGTATCTATTATAAGGGAATGCAGTATTATAAGAACAATCTTCTGCAATTTTTACAAAATTAATTGAATGTGAATTCTTAGCAAGTTTAGCAAATTCATCAAATGTACTGTATTTGCTAAGCATATTGTCAAGAGATTCTTTAAGATATTTTTCAGGATCTAATTTAGAACCATCTCCCCAAGCATTCTCTGAAAGTGCATAATATGTATGCTTAGATTTAGGAGCAACAATTGTTCTATTTACATGAAGTTTATTTGCTCCATTAAATCCAAATGAACTCATAAATGATTCAGCTATATTGAAATGCTTGTCATATACAATATTGAATGAATCAGAAGTCGCTGTTTGTTGAGTTTCAGTTTCTCCACCAAGATTAGTATTTCTTACAGGTTCTATTAATTTTAATTTAATAAGGTCATTAATAAGTGCTGTTATTGCATTCTTTATAGATTCTTTATCTATTTTTGCTGTGTGGAAAGGAACTATTTGATTGCCAAGTGCAGTATCTTTTGCAGATATAATATTTCTACAAGCAACTGCTACACCAAGAATTCCTGTAGGAGTAGGAGTAGTTTCAGTAGTTGTTCCTTGATTTTCTGTAGAGTTAGCTTTAGCTGCTGCTTCTTGCTCTGCTTTAATAAATGGAGTTGGGTCTACTGGATTTCCATCTTCTGATATAAGTGCAGGATAATAATTAAATACAATTTCTAATCCTCTCTTATCCTTGACACCTGTAGGAAGCTCTTTGTAATATCCATTCTTACCTGTTTCTTTAGGCAAAGTTACAAAACTTCTTTGTCCAAAGCCTTGGAATCCAAAAGGATGTGTCAATGTATTTACAGAAACATTCTTCATACTATCCATTGCTTGATAAAGATTATTTGCTATAGTATCAATATTTGCTATTAAGCTTTCACTAGTAGTCTGTCTTGTTTCAAGCTGTTTTAAAGAATCATCTATAGAATTAATATCATTAGCATTAATCTTTGATACATGTGTATATCCTATGTTATTTGCTATTGAATTTACTATATGCTCTTTTTCTTTTATCTTATTATCCATAGGAACAAATTGCAAAGATCTAAGTTTTTCATCTACTTGTTTTGCACTACATTTTGCACCTAGATTTATATATGAACAAGTTAAATGTATTTGCTTTGGATCACCAAAGATATCAGCATCTTTATCAACAGACATGACTGCAAGTTTAATAATATCTGACTGAGGATCTTCTAATGTTATTTCAGATGAAGAAGGTTGGTCATTTGTTTCTCTTGTAACTTCAGCTTTTCCATCTGCCTCAGAAATGTTCTGTGCTTCATCAAAGCTTTCTGCTGCATCTTCTTTAACTTTAGTAGAAATACCAAATACATATTCATCTGTTCTGTCATTTATTGTTCTCTTATACAATTTGGTCATTGACAAATCGGTACTATCTCTATCATCACCTGGAACATTTAATGCAACAGTAGGATCTAATGCAAGCCATTTACTATATTCTAATGTAACTGCATCTCCAGATTGTCCTGAAACATCTGCATTATCTCCTCTTGCTTTACTAAATGCAGTTCTGTCAAGATTTTCTTCTTTATATCCTGTCATATCATATTCCATCTTATCGTTACGCCACAATTCTCCAGGATTCTTTAAAATTGCTACTCTAGCAAATGTTATTTTTGGATTTTTACTATTTTCTCCACTCTGGTCAAAATTCTTTACTCTAACAAGAACAACATTGCCTTCAGCAATATCTGCAGAATTCAATCCTGGCTGATTTCCTGTCTGACGAACAATATAATATTCTCCTACTTTAGGAACTATATCTAATACATAATCTGCATCACTAGCAAGACCTGATTTAAATACTGGTAAGACTTTTTCAAGAATAAATGTAGTAAATTCTGCATATTCAGGTGATGAGATAATTGCATTCATCACTCTTGCAAAATTGTTCTTATATCCATCTTCTTGTCTTTTGAGTTCTGCTTTAAGCTTTTCTGTTGCTGCTACAAGAAGATTTGAATCTTTTTCTGAAAGTTCTTTCTCTTTTCCATCTAAGCCTTTGCTCTTCTTTGTGAATTTTTCAAAATTATTTACAACAGTATTTCCAATTCTCATATAAGAATCTACCATTGAATTATAATTCTTTTCTACTCTTGCAAACATCTTGCTTTTTCCTCCAGCAGGAATTTCTTCAGATGATTTCTTTACAACCTTTGCAAATTTATCTACATTAGATTTGTCAACTTCACTTAAATCAGTTATTCCAAGAGCTTTGAATACTCTTTCTAAATCGAAATATTTTCCATAGAAAACATTGAGGATAGAATAACAAATCTCACGTACAGATTTAGGAGTTACTTTAACTTCTTTTTCTACATCTTTGCCATTTTTATCTTTTGATGTAAATTTGAATGCACCAGCTGCGAGTTTAATAGCTGACAAAGCTAAAGAACCTGCTGCTATAGCTGTTCCAAGTGCAAGTTCATTTATTGCTTCAGACTCATTAAGTTCTCCGTCATTCAATGCTTCTGCAAATGATTCATAAACTTTAGAATTTTCTGATAATGATTCATTTGGTTGTTTTGGTTTTGCAAGGTTATTCATTGAACCTGATGTCTGAGAATCTGCTGCACCACGAATAAGATTGAATGCTTTCTTCGATTCTGCCAAATCACCAGATATCTCATTCTTGTAATTATCTACGAATGGTCTAAGACCAAGAGCTCCTTTATTCTTACCCTTTCCAGTTTTTCCTCCCCATAATCTAGAAATCCAATCAGTAATCTTAGATCCAACTCCAGGAAGAACAGCTTTCATATCCATTCCACTTTCCTTTGTACCAAAATCTTTCTGCATTCTGTAAAGAACTTTTGCGCATTTTCTGAATCTTACTTTTATTGTATTTCCAAGAGCTTTAATTACTGCAAGAACTCCTCCTACAGCAACAGCACCAATTAAAAATTCTTTACTTCCAAAAAATGACCACCATTCATTACCAGCATCTGCTCCTACAGCTGCATCACCTGCAGTATCATTTCCAGATGCATCTGAATTTCCTGCGCCATCTGAACTTCCATTTCCTGAAGCAGAATCACTACCAGATGAAGGTGATGCAGGTGATGCAGCTGCATCTGAACTACTACCTCCGTTGGAAGAAGATGCACTATTATATTTTATAGCTGAATATCCTTTATCTGTAAATTCTTTACAAGGAACATTTGTTCCATCTGGCAAATTTAATTCTTTTGCAATGCCAAAAGATTGTTGTGATGGACATTGTGAAAGAATATCTTTTACTGACTGTCCATCAACTGACTGATTATAAAATGATTGGACGTCACCGTTAGATGATGACCATGCTGATTTAAGTTTATCTAACATTCCAGATGGAAGATGTTGTGCAGGATTTACCAAAAATCCATTATCATTTACTGGAATAGTTTCACCGCCGAATCCTTCTACTGAAGATATTCCTGCTTGCTTTAATGCTGCAGCAGTCATTCCTGAATGATCGTCTTCATTCAAAAATCCAGTAGATTTAAATACTATATATGCCATATATATGATTTAATTTCATTTTAATATTTATCATTGTAATTTATACACAAAAACTCTCAGTTGGAATTTTAGGCGATAGATAATAAAAGGATAATAGTATCACTATGAAGCATGTTCCAATTTTTGCATTTGATTTCTCAATGAACAAGCCAGCAATGTGTTGTTTAATTGAAAATGAAATACAGTTTTATATTTGGCCATTAACTATAGATAAAGTTGCATATGAAAGATTAGAATTATGTAATATTAATATTGTAGACAGAAAATTATCTCCTATAAAAGATAAGTCTTTAGATGAAAGTGAATTAATTATAGAGCATGTTACTCGTGCAACAAATCTTGCTAAAATGATAGTAAAAACTATATTAGATATATTAAAACCTTATGATTACAATATAGAAGATATTATAATTGCAAATGAAGGTTTTGCTTTTGCTGCTAGTGGTGATGCAGTGTTAGATCTTTCAGGATACAAATATATTTTGATGAAAGAATTAATTGACAACGGATTTAAAAACTTTAAAACATATTCTCCAATAAGTATTAAATCTACTGCAGACTGTGCCAAGAAAGGAATGAAAAAGGAAGATATGATTGCTGCATTAGGAAAGGAGAATAATGATTTGCATTTATTCATTCACACTATATGGGGTCATAATGAAATTCTTAGAAAGAAAACTTCTTATGTAATGTGTGTTGATGATTTGACTGATGCTTATTGGTGTCTTAAAACAGTTGTCAAAAAAGAAAAAATTGATTGCATTTTAAATGCCTAATATTAAATTTGAAATAGATAAAGCAAGAGGATATTCTTTATATCGATACAAAAAAATAGTAGACGGAAAGGTTGTCACTTATAAAAACGGATCATCTGTGAAGTGGGGATTATATTCTACTTTACAAGATGATGACGAGCGTCATGCTTGGTTAGCAGCAGTAGAGAAATTTAATAAAGACAATAATATTGAAACTACTTGTGACAAAATAAAAAATGAATTAAGAAAATTTAAAGATTCAATATCTATTGATGACAAGCAATTTCCAGAAAGACAAAGTTATTTAATGCCAGCATTACAGGCAGCTGTAGATGCTGTTGGTGGAATTGCAGGAATATGTTCTGATGATTATATAAATACTCTTATGAAAGCTTGTGGAGGTGCATTGCCTACAAAAGAGAACATGCTAAAATATGCAACAGAAGCTTTTGAAAATAATTTAACATTAGACATACAAATACTATTGTCAAGTTTAAGCAAACTTGGTGTGACAGCTTTTGTAGAACCTCTAATCAATGCAGTAGAAGAAATAATTGATACTTATTTTGGAACAATTGATTTAATATATAATGAAATAGAAAGAAAGTATGCAAATGTATTACATTTGTATAGAAAATGGTCTAGTGACATATTTGAAGAAAACAAAAATTTAGTAAAAGAAAAATTTATAGCTGAATTAAAAAAATTATCACAACCTGTTAGAGAATGGATTTCTTATATTTTAACAATTGATGTATTGAAAGCTCTTGTAGAAGTATTAAAATCTATCAAAACTATCGGGCAAAATATAGCCAATGAAGTATTTACTAAATTTAATAATCTAAAAGATGTTTTAAATGAAATATCATTTCCAAATAAAAATAGATTAATAGCTTTATTAAACACTTTATTGTTTGCTTTGGGTGGATTTGTTGGAGCAATCTTTGCTGCGAGATGTGCAAAAGAACAAGAAATAGATGCTACAATAAATTCTATGATTGCTGTTGAAGGAGTCGATAATGAAGATGAATTATATGACAAAGTAGTAAATAAAAATCCACAGGCAGTAAGAAATAAAATATCTCCATATACTACAATATATACATATGCTGTAGAAAATAAAGAAAATTATTCTTTATACAAGATATACCCAGATTATGCTTCTAATAATTATGAGAACAATGTTCCAAATATATCAGATAATATAAATTGTTTATGTAAAGTTTCTATGTGTGAAACTATAGATGACACGGACACAACAGATTGGACAGCATGGTTAGACAAGCCAGCCGACATTATAATAGAATTTGATATGCGTTTAAATTATTCTATCATCATTAGTGTCGGACAATCTGTTCTTTTAAATGATATTATTGGATATATCAATAATATTCCCATTAAGGCTAGAGATGAATTTATTGTAACAGAAATTGGTAAAAATTTTATTATTGGAAAATATCAATCTTCTGAATACGATAGTCTTTTAACTCAAAACACAACTAATATAAATGAAGTGTCATTAAAGACACAAAAGCTTTTACAGAAAAAAATTGATGAATTTTCTGATAATCAATTTGACAAAATAATAAATGATTATAAAAAAATTGCACAGGTTAAAAATTTTATAAGAGATTATATATCATACTTTAGATTCCCAGACCTTGCGATATACACAAAGGAATATACTTCTGATAATGTAACTGCAATAAGTACTGACAAATTTATAGAGTTATATGAAAAGAGTGCTGATAAGATACTAGAAGACCATCAGAAGGATATTAAAAAATCTTGTAAGAAAAGCAATCTTAAAAAATACACAGATTCATTTAGAATGACTGAGTTAAAAGAGATGCTTGATACAAAAAATGATAATTGCTTAAGAAATATATTGACTTTATATAATGAAAACCCAGGAAATATGAAATACTGTTCACAGGGAAGAATATGTGATTTTATGTTATATTCTCATTATGTAGAGTATTTATATAGTGACAAATTTGTTTATGATGAGGACAATCCATTTATTGTAAAGCTTTCAAATAAACTTAATTACTTTATAGGACGACGTACTAGATTAGAATTAAACAAAGATAATTTAGATTCTTTAATTGAATCATTTAATGATGCATGTGATTCATTATTAAAAATATATTGGAAGTATGATGTTGATTACTATACAAAGCTTTCAGAATTATTTAAATATGACACGTACACAAATACTGAGCTGATATCAGAAGGAACTCCTGATAATTCTATATCATTGTATAAAAGATTAGAGAATTACTTAAAATCTCTTACTAAGTTTGAGAAACGAGATGAATATGCAGATGTAGATGTAAATAACTGTGCAGATTATAATAAACTTCTTGAAGAACAAAGCAAAGAAGAAAATAGAAAAATAAACAAGACGCAGGAAGAATTTGAAAAACAATTAAGAAAAATTACATATAGATTTGTATCACTAAGAAGAATAGAGTTGTCATTAAATGATGCGGATTTGACTACTTATATAGATAAAGATGCTTTAAGCAGATTTGAAAATGTAAAGAAAGCAAAAGGTGATATTGTCTACAATTATGAAAGTGGAAAAGTTTATTTGCAAACAGACCCTCTATATAATACTAAGTCATCTCTTGACCCGTATTTACAGGCATTAAAGAAACTTACTGATGAAGAATCAAAAGAGTTAAAAGAACTTGTTGATGATGCAAAAAATTATTATATAGAAAATAATGATAGAATAAATTCGTGTGAAGATTTATTTTTATTAGCCGAATACAGTTGGCCAGTGAAAAGTTTAATATACAAAAACAATGAACCAAAAGATTACTATCTATTTTCTAAAGAATTTACTAACAACTCACCAGTTCCTAAAAATTTTAATGATTTAAAGAAATTAGAAAGTACTGCCCCATTGTATGATGACCCAGATGATGAAATTCTAAATTTAGGTTGTTCTCCAAAAACGAATATTGGAATAGACAATATTTTATATTGGTTGAAATATTGTGCATTAGGAACACTTGTAAATTGTATGCTTCCAATGTATTGGGGAACTGGATTAGTAGTTCCATCAAAAATTCCATTACCTATAATTTACATACCTATAGTTGTCATTAAAGTTAGTTCTATGATTATTGTTATTGGTATTGGCTTATGCGGAATGTTTCCTTGGCCGATGATAATATTTGTAAATCCAGGTGCAACGAAATCTAGCATAATAATTCCAATTACTCTTGCAATAGATTATGTAACAAAATTAGTTCAACAAATACCATCACTTCAAAAACCGGCAATAGAAGGAGTGCTTAATCCTCTTATAAAATCATTAGATACTGAAATTAATACATGCATCAATGAAGAGGAAACTATTAAATACCAGCAAGAACAAATAAAAAGTGTAGTTACAAATTATGAACTTGATAAAAAAATTGATACAATCATTGGATTAGATACAACAACAAAGGCTACTGAAATTTCAAATACAGATGTAAAAGAAAACTTATTAGAAAATAGTAACATTTTAGATATAAATTCATCACTTGCAACATATGAATATGAAAACATAGATGATTTAAACAGTATACAAGATAAGTTGATTTCTGAACTAGAAACTAATCATTTTTCATATGACACTTCACCCGAATCATCTTATGATGATATGATATCTAACGGAGAAATCATAACGGACTATATGTCTACAGATGTTACTAATAGGTTGATAGGTGTAAGAAGAACAACCATAGAATATATAGTTGTCCATTATACTGCTGGAACGAGTTCAAAGAAAGGACAAGGAAAACGAGTATGTGATTATTGGAATGATTACAATAAAGTAGATGCTTCTACAGGAAAATATATTGTCAATGGATGTGGTGATTTTGTTGTTGATGATGAAGGAATATACCAATACAACCATGACCCTCTAAAATATTATTGTGCTGCTGTTGGTGATAGTCCAGTTGACCAATATTCAAATGGAGGAGCATCGATGAAAAGATTAATATCCAATTATAATTCTATATCTGTAGAAATATGTTCAAATCTTAAAGATGGATATGTATATAAAAACACTGAAGCAAACAGTGATGGATGGTATTTTACAAATGATTCTCTTACAAATGCAATAACATTGATAAGGTCATTACTCGACAAGTATAATATACCAAAAGAAAACATATACAGGCATTTTGATGTATCCGGAAAGAGTTGTCCGGGTGTTGTAGGATGGAATCCTCGTACAAAAAACGAAGATGACTGGATAAAATTCAAAAACAGTATATAAACAAAAAAGAGGTTCATAAGAACCTCTTTTTCTTTTTGTATCAAATCTTAAAGATTTGCTATAACATCATCAATATTTCCAATACTTCCACCGAGAGTTGTTACTCCACCGCTAGGAGCTACTGCTGGTTCAACTGTTGGAATATCTACTCCAATTATTGTGCTTGGTCCTGGATTACCAGGAGTTGCAATTCCTGGTGAAATTGTATTTTGACCCATGCTAAATGCTCCCATTGAAGGTGCAGCAGGTGCAACTGGTGCAGGTGCAACTGGTGCAGCAGGTGTTACTGGAGCCTGTGATGTACTCATTCCTACTCCTGGAATACCAAAGCTTGGTTGTGCTGGTGCTACTGGGGCTGTTGGTGCCTGTGGTGCAGGAACGGTTGCTCCTGGAAATACAGGTGAACTATTTACTGTCATACCTGCAGCTGGAGTTGATGGGCTATTTACTACTTGGAGATTTCCTTGAAGTGAACCAGTCTGCATATAATCTGCCATTATTCTAAGAGTATCATTTACATGTTTCTCTTGCTCAGCTGTCCAAGGAGTATAATCATATCTTGCAAGGTCAGGTGAATTAGCAGCAAGATAGTCTGCAAATACTTGCTGGTCTGTTTGTTCAGTACATACATCCATCTTACCTGTAGCTGGATTCATATACCATATTCCCATAGGAAGAATCTGATTCTGCTGATTTTTGTTATCAAAGAAATATGACTGGTCGAAATTGTTAAATCCTGACTGTGATGTGCACTTCAAATAAAAATAACGACCATATATAGGATGAAATGGATTAAATCCTTGCCCCATTGCAGGATGTTCTTCTGCAGTAAGCTTATCATACAATTTCTTACCAAACTTAAATACTTTAATCTTTCCTACTAATTCTGGATGTTGGTCATCTTTGATAATCTGCACAAGTGCAGCATACTGAGGCTTGCTTGACAAATGCTTTTTACCGAACTCTTTGAAAATTTCATTTCCAGAATTATAGAACTTGAAGAACATATCAATGATTGGAGAAAATGAACCAACAGTTCTAGGATCATCAACATACATTCCCTGCTGAGTTACAGGATTTTTGACAAAAGACACAGTCTTTGCCATAATCGACTTTTCTGGATTTGCATAAAATGGAACAAAACGAATGACGGATTCATAGATACCTCCCTTTCCGTCTTTGAAAGAAACTTTGTACTCATCAGTATTTCTTACTGACTGAGGTGCTTCAACCACACTTGTCTGAGGATTGAAAAGACTTGCTAAATTTGTAGTACTCATAAACCTTTAACCTTTTAATTTTTTAATTTTTAACCTTTGAATTTTAACCTTTAACTAAATCAAAAATTATATTCTGATTACAATATATTTATTCACAAAATATAATCTAAAAGTAGTAGATAAAATTTTCAAATTGTTAAATATTGTATTAACTAGACATTTGTATGATTAAAGATTTTTATAAAATTTCTCAAAAAGATTTGGAGTATTTGTTAACTCACAAATTTACTGTGTGGGAAAAATTAGATATGTTTTATTTTAGAGTAGAACTTACCAAGATAGGAGCAATTGCTACAAAAAATTCTACAGGAAAGGTCATATCTGATATAGATTGTGTCACCAATTCACTCTTAAAGGATGTTTGTGAATTCGTTAATGATAAAATAAATCCTGTTAGAAATGAAATAATTGATAGATATGGTGAAGGCACTCTTGGATTTTTTTATTTACCAATTAACAAATATCACAAGATATTATACAAAAATTTAAATCCAAAAACTGTTATTTTAAGTGACTGGAGTTACAATTTTGATATAACTTCAACAGATGGTTATGAACATATTATATCTCTTTGTGATATGTTAAATGTCAATGTTCCTCCGGTAATAAGCATTTGGTCAGATTATGTAAATGAAGAGCTAAGAAATATAGCAAACAGCTATTTAGAAAATGTTGGAAGTGATTATGACACAGATACTATTGTACTGGCATTTTCAAAAGGTCAAACGACAAGTTACTCTGGTAATTTAATATCTGATATAGAAGGAATTATAATAAGAACAGACAAATTTCAATATCAAATACATATTAAAGATGTTGAAGACAACTTAGACAAATCTGTGAAATTAATTTACAGAGATACCCTTTTGAACTCCGTTGCAGAGTATTATGAAAAAAATCAAAATGAATTGGACAAATCCTTTTCAGAAGCTGAATCATATATAGACAGAGTATCAAAATTGTTTTTATCATATATAGAAAACACAGATTTATTTAGTAAGTTTTCATTTGACCCAGAAGATTTGCTTCCTCCATCTACTGCATATTTTGGTGATATAGATTTTGATATGATATCTGACAATAATGTTAAACTTATATGTAAATATAATGAAGTAAATAAAAATATCTTCAGATTATTTTTGCATACATTTTCACAAAAAATATCTGAAGACAAATTTTCATATTTACCTGATAAGACTAAACAAATACTAACAACATTAACAATTAATCTCAAATACAAAAATTATAAAGAAATATTGTTAACTGCATATAAAGCAAAAGCTTAAATTATATAGACCTTCTAGGAATTCTAGAAGGTTTTTCTGTTTCTACAGATTTCATATCTTCTAGCTTTGCTGTAATTTTCTTTGTTATTCTATCATTATAATTTTTATATAATTCCATAGTTTTTTGCATTTTACTATACAAATCATAAAATGCATCATCTACAATAAGACCTTTTCCTGCTTGATTATGATATTCTACTAATCTATCTATAGCATATTCAAGACATTTAGATATTTTTTCATTTTTGCTTGTTGCAATATCTAATCTCTTTTCAAGGTCTTCTTTTGTATATTGAAATTGTTCCATAACTTATAATCAATTTCAATATTTATTAAAAATTAATATATTTGTAACCTCTAAATCCCTTGCAAGGAATTGGATGTTGCAATCTATTGAATGGACCAGTTCTTGATATAAACAATCCTTCCCAATGTTGTCCGCCAACAGTAGAATTAAAGTTTTTTGGACCAATGTAAGATATTCTCATCCAACCTATAATCTGATTATTATAACAAAGATAACATCTATCTCCTACTTTTACTTTAGTAGGAAGCTGTGGAACTTTGAAGTTCATTTCTTGCTTACCATCTTTCACTGCATCCAATTCCTTTTGGTAATCTTCCCATTTAACTGATTTTGGAATTGTTATACATATTGCAAGATTATTTGAATTTTCATTTAAATAATTTATTTTCATATCATTACAAATAAGTTAAGCTGCTAAATCCTGAATTTTTATCAATGTGTATTCTAACATCAAATAAATTTTCATCTAATTGTGTATGACTAACAATGAATATATTAAGACTCATTGATGATGCTATATCTTGAAGATAAGTAATTATATCTGTGGAAGATTCATAATCAAGTGATGACAGTGTTTCATCAAGGCAAACAAGATTTATTTGCGGATATTTTCTCTTCAGCATTCTAAGTATAGCACACAATACAGTTAAATCTACTTTTTTATGTTCTCCTGTAGACAATGATTGAACTTCAATTGGTTCTCCAAGTGATTCAAGATGAGGGTCAAAATTATTATCAAATTCAAGTGTATATGGAAAACTTAAAGCAATAAGAGTATTTTTAATCTCCTCGTTTAATGTAGGAAGATAATTTTCCATCATCTGCTGTTTAATACCGTCATTAGAATACATTGTTTCCATGACAGAAAGCAAATTCATCTTTTCATTTGATGAAGCTATACTCTTTTCAAGATTTGTTTTTGCTATAACAGTTTCATTTATAATATTTTGTATAGAAGAATATTCTTTACTTTTTAAAGCAGCGTTCTCTATACTTTTTGATTCGATAATTAATTCATTTTGTTTTGCTACAAGTTTATCTATATTTTGTTTTAATGTATTTAACCCAGTGATATACTGTTGTTTTGCAGCGGATAATGATGTATAATTATCATAATATTGATTTATTTCTATTGTTTGCTGGTTAAATTTATCTTGCAGTTGTTGTCTTAACTCATCAAATTCTGCTCCATTAAATGGAGTTCCACAAGTTGGGCACTTATCTTCATTAAAAAGCTTAATCTTCTTTTCTGTATTATTTCGTTCTGTTAAAGCTGAATTGTATAGTTGTATTTGCTGTGCTTCTGCAGTACATACTTCAGTATATTTTTGATAATATTTAGTGTATGAATCTGATTGTTCTTTATATATACTTGCTATTTTTTCAAGACGTTGTCTCAATGATTCAAGAGTATCTTTATTGTCATCCTGATTTCTATTATTTAAATTTTCTAATTCAGCATTTGATGTTTTTATTGTTTGTTCAAGACTATAAATTTGCGAATTAGAAATATTGATAACATTTCCAAGTTCTCTCATATCATTTTTTACAAGTTCATGAACTTTGTTTAGTATCTCTAAAGAAAATATCTTGTCAATAATCAATCGCTTGTCATTAGGTGACATTGAAATAAAAGACTTGAAATTATTAAGAGAAAGTGTCATAACGTTTGCAAAAATATGATAAGGAAGGTTATCCATAATTTCATTATCAATAATTCCTTGCATATCTTTAAGACCTGCCTTGTCCAAATTTTCTCCGTTCTTGTACACTGTCAAGCTTTGTGGAGAAAATGTTCTCTCAATAACAAATTCATTATTTCCTTTCTTGATAACTCCTCTAATCCAACCATTCTTATTGATTCTATTAGCAATATTTCCTATCTTTACTGGGCGGCCGTCAGAACCTTCAGTCTTTCCATATAAAAGAAGCTTAGGTATAGTAAGTAAAGAACTTTTACCAGATCCGGAACGGCCAGATAATTGCCACAATTTGCCTTCATTTCCAAAATCAAGTGTTTCTATTTTATTACCATAACTAAATATATTTCTCCATTCAATCTTTACTATTTTCATATTGTGAATTATTTCATTTCATCATATGCACCACCAAGTTGTTCTGCTGCCTGAGACAAGTATAATGTATTCATTGCTACTAGTTTTTCTTGTTCTTCGGATGTTAAATCTAATGATGATATTCTATTTTTAAATATATCTTCTATTGTTAAATCTGTACTTGCTTTTTCTGGATTGTCTATAATTTCAGTATCAAGTTTATCAAGAATTAATTCAATCTTTTTGGTATTGCAATAATCCATAACTTCCATAAATTTTGCTACATTAATATCATTCATATATTTACGTTTAATTATAATATCAACATAGTTATTTTCTGTAAGTTTTTTTATTTGTTCGATATTGAACTCCAAAATATCATCTAACTGTATTTTCAAAAACTTCGGTGAATAGTTATTTTCTACAAATTCTTCTTTTACCTTTGTATTGGTAACTTTGATAGAATAAATTCCTTTACTATTTCCGATGTCAGAACGTCTTAGCTGATATGGTGATCCAATATAAGTAACCTTTTTTGATTCTTGCCTTTTGTGAATATGTCCAGAATAAATTTTTGTATTTACATTTTCAATGTTTACTCCATTTATTATTTGTCTTCCATTGTCATAATTCAAGCCTGCAATATCAGAATGAAGGACTGCAAAATTTACATCACCTGCATACTTATTTAATATTTTAGTCTCTTCAACATTATCTCCAACCCACGGAACTATTAAAAACTTAACATCATTTTTTATTTCTAATTTAGTAAGTTCTTCTATAAGTTTAACATTTTTAAAAGACTTGAATACTCTTAAAGATGTTATATTTGTATCTTTCTTTTTATAGATATCATGATTTCCTATAGACACGAATATTTCTGCTTCTGAAGAAAGTTTTTCCATAATTCCAACACCAACATTCATTATATTAATATCAATGTGTTGTCTATTATCAAAAAAATCTCCTGCTATAATCACTGCAATATTATCCCCCTTTTCTTTATATGACTTCATAAGAGGAATAAAAAAATTATCAAAATATCCTGTCATATTGTCTATCCATTCAAAAGAAGCATTTCTCACACCTAAATGAATATCTGATATTAACAGTATACGATCTATATCTGGTCTATTAATAGTTTTCATTAAAACAATTTCTTTGATTTTGCAAATTGTGAATCAAGACCATACATATCTCTAAGTACTTCTAGTATTTCTGCTTTGTCTTCAAGAGATATGATATCGTTATACAATGTTTTGTAATTTAAATCAAAAAACTCTGCAATCGTTGTAAATACTTGAACGAGATTGTAATTGTCTTTCTCCATCAATAAATGTTTAAATGTATAGTATACATTACTAATATCTGCCTTTTCAAGTTTTTTACATTCTTGACCATATTTCTGATAAAATTCAGATTCTTCATACAACTCGCTCATCTGATTAAACAGCTTTTTACGAGTATAGATATCTTCAATATTTTCAGAAATAGATTCTTCATACTGTTTTGAAACAGTTGGATCTATTGCAATAGGACTTTGACTTAAAGCTTCTTGTCCATAATCTACAGCATCATATGAATTGTTTATTATCTTATCTATCATATATTGATGTAATTCATTTATTTTTAAAACAATCCTGCTCCAGTGATACCTATTACATTAGAAGAAAATGACAACTCACTTGGTGGAGTACTTATATTGTCATTAGTAGATTCTAATGTATCACTTAGCATTGGAACAGATTGTGGTTGGGTTTGAGAATCTCCCTGCTGGAATCCCTTTGGCTTATTATAATATAAATTATGATAAGTTCCGCCAGATGCATTAGAAGGTCCGTTTACAGTATTAAAAACTTCTTCTATTGGCGCTGTAGGGTCTTCTGTTATTCTCAAAAATGTTTTATCTAAATTGAATAATTTTCTTTTATTATCTTCTGGTGCTACACGGTCATACAAGCATTTAAAGAAATATTTTCCTTGTGCTTTCATCAAAGCATCTGCAATAATACCAAACATTGCATCTACAGTTGCTCCCAAGCCAACAGACTCTGATACTTGGTTTCCAGACATATCATTTGTGTCATACTGTGAACGAGTTGTTTGTGTTGCTGTTATGATAGCCCAATTGTTCTTGATACCCATAGCCTTTATGTCTTCTGCAAGTTGTTTAATTTTCATATATGTATTCTCAGAATTTGGATTACGATAATTTTTCATAATATTGATATAATCCACAAATACATTTTTGAATTTAAACTTTTTTGTTTCTGTTGATAATTCTTCTTCCTTTGACAGTAGATAAGACTCTAATTCAATAACTGATAAAGTTGATGTAGGAAATGACTTCACAATAAGCTGTCCTGGTGGAATAAGACAGCTTTTCTTGAATGTTGTAATTCTTGCTTTCATTCCTTCTTCATCATCTGCATACTTCTCATAATCAGCCGCAGGAATATTAAACATATTTGCACCAATACGATTATGTATCATTTCTTCAGGAAGCTCCAAAGAAATATATGCATTATTTTCACCATGCTTAACTGATGCTGCACAAAGATTTTGTAGCCACAAAGATTTACCAGATTTAGGAGCACCAACCAAACAAATAAGACATCCTGGAAAATATCCTCCCTTTAAACACAAATCGATAAATGGATATCCAGTGCTTGAACGTTTCAATTGAACCTGCTTGTGAGATGCTGCATCCCAGAAATCAGATCCTGTACTTGTATCATCTCCAAATTCAAGAATACAAGATTTATTGAACATACTTTTAGCATGTTCCATAATTTCCTTAACATTTTCTGTAGAAACATCTTCTTGGTTTAATTTAACATATGCAAGTACACTTCTCAATGAATTTATAAAGTTTTTCCACTGAGCCCAAGATGTTGCATTATCATACAACCAATCTGTAGTATATTCTTTTACTGAATTTACAGAAGAATATAATACATCAATGACATCCCCACTTATAAGTTCTTCTTGCCCAT
>Ga0247611_10005063_pt1 | contig 17813 bp, 18 predicted proteins | sample 177DNAGHGhighgp2_FD_192422 | JGI IMG/M metagenome (GOLD analysis project Ga0247611, IMG submission 192422) | Sheep rumen microbial communities from Palmerston North, Manawatu-Wanganui, New Zealand - 1770 DNA GHGhigh gp2 | ecosystem: Host-associated > Mammals > Digestive system > Stomach > Rumen... | reverse complement strand
TGTGCGACAGGCGTCCGGCTATGGTCATCGGGGGCATCAACCACGGTGACAACGCCTCGGTAAATACCCACTATTCGGGCACGATGGGCGTGGTGATGGAGGGCTGCATGAAGTATATTCCCTCTGTGGCGTTCTCCATCTGCGACCAACGCAAGGATGCCGACTTCCAACCGTTAGAGCCCTACATCCGCCGCATCACGCAGCAGGTGCTCAGCGAAGGACTGCCTGAAGGTGTCTGTCTGAACGTCAATTTCCCCTTGTTGGAAGCGTGTGGCAACGAAAAAGAGGTGAATGGCTACCGAGGCGTGCGAATCTGCCGGATGAGCAAAGGCACCTGGGGCAACGAGGTGACACGCTGTCACCATCCCCGCGGCTACGACTACTGGTGGATGGTGGGCAGCTATCATAATGACGAGCCCGACGCCACCGATACCGACCGCTGGGCCCTGGACCACGGCTATATAGCCATCACACCGACCCAGATTGACGTCACCGCCTACGAGGCCTTCGAGAAGCTGAACGCCCAGTTTAATCTATAATTCGGAATATCCCATGAAGTACTATCTGATAGCCGGTGAGGCCTCGGGTGACCTACATGCCTCACACCTGATGCAGGCGCTGAAAGACCAGGACCCGCAGGCGCAGTTTCGCTTCTTTGGCGGCGACAAGATGGCTGCCGTGGGAGGAACGCTGGTGAAGCACTACCGCGAACTGGCCTATATGGGATTCATCCCCGTACTGATGCACCTGCCCACCATTCTCCGCAATATGAAGATGTGCCAGCAGGACATCCGTCAATGGCAACCTGACGTGGTCATCCTCGTCGACTATCCGGGCTTCAACCTCAAGATAGCGAAGTACGCACATTCATTCACCAAAGTCTATTATTACATCTCTCCCAAGATATGGGCGTGGAAGGAGTACCGCATCAAGAACATCAAGCGCGACGTGGACGAGCTGTTCTCCATCCTGCCTTTCGAGGTGGACTTCTTCGAGAAGAAGCACCACTACCCTATCCACTATGTCGGCAACCCTACAGCACAGGAAGTCAGGGAGTTTTTAGCCTCACCTCCGACCGCTCCCCAAGCAGGACGGGAAGAAGGGTGCGCATCAGAGTCCCCCTTCTGTTTGGAGGGGAATGGGGGGAGACCAATCATTGCGCTGCTCGCAGGTTCCCGAAAACAGGAAATCAAGGACAACCTGCCAGCGATGATAGAGGCCACACAACATCTGACCAGTCAGTACGACCTGGTGCTGGCAGGTGCCCCATCTATCGAGCCATCCTATTATGAACCTTTCATCAAGGGCAGTGCTGTGCACATCGTCTATAACGAGACCTTTCCCTTGTTGGCAAAGGCTACTGCCGCCCTTGTCACCAGCGGCACGGCAACCCTTGAGACCTGCATGTTCCGCGTACCGCAGGTGGTATGCTACTATACCCCCCTGCCTCGCCTTATCGGCTGGCTGCGCAAACGGATACTGCACGTGAAATACATCTCGCTGGTCAACCTCATTGCCGACCGCGAAGTGGTGAAGGAACTGGTAGCCGAGACGTTCAGCGTGGAGAACATCCGCCACGAACTGGAAGCCGTCTTACCAGGAGGACCGCATCGCCAGCAGATGCTCAGCGACTACGAGGAGGTTCATCGCCGGCTGGGCGAAAGCGACGCCCCCGACCATGCCGCCAGATTGATAATCCAAACACTTCAAAACAAATAATTAATCCCCAAAAGCACTATGAAAAAGTTTTTCTTTTTTGCGTTGCTGGCTGTATCAGCCCTGAACGCACAGGCACAAAACATTCAGTTGCACTACGACTTCGGTCGTAACATCTACACTGGCGAAGAGTCTAACCGCCAGAAAGCCACCATCACACTGGAACAGTTCAAGGCTGACAAGTGGGGTTCGTGGTACTACTTCGTCGATGTGGACCTGAGCCGCCACTTCACCGAGAGTGCTTATACGGAGATCTCGCGTGAGTTCAAACTGGGCAAGGAGTCACCCTTTGCCGCCCACGTCGAGTACAACGGCGGTCTGAGCAAGTCGGGCAGTTTCCAGCAGGCTGGTCTGATTGGTGCCGCCTACAATGGTCACAATGCCGACTTCTCGAAGACATGGTCTGTCCAGCTGCTGTATAAGCAGTTCTTCAAGAGCTACGACACCACACACTCGTATGCCAGCGCCCAGCTGACAGGCGTCTGGGGCCTGAACTTCTTCGACAAGAAACTGACGTTCTCTGGCTTCATCGATTTCTGGCGTGGCGAGAAGGCCGACAACCACGGATGTCTGGTGATACTCTCCGAGCCTCAGCTGTGGTATAACTTCACTGAACATTTCAGTGTAGGTACCGAGTGGGAGTTCTCCAACAACTTCGTCTACAACAGCGATCCCACCAGTGACAAGACGTTCTTCTGGAACCCCACCCTCGCCGTCAAGTGGAACTTCTAATCTTTTAAAGAAGGAAATAGCGGCCGTGCTGCTGCATATAGACAGCTTCATGAGCCTCCTGCTGACAGGCCTGAGCCTCCTCCTCAGTGAGGGTCTCGGGCCTGTATTTATTGCCATCGACAATCTTTCCCGTCAGGAACTCGCACCAGGTACAGGCTGCCGCATAGCGACCGACGGTCAGCGACAGGTGGAAGCCGTCCCTGTTGAGCACATCGCCCAGACGGTAGCGCATCAGCTGGATGGTGATGCCCGTGGGAATGATACGCTTGATGCCCACGCCCGGCAGCACGTTGAGCATGGTGCTGACAATACTGCTATACATGGAATATTGGTTGTAGTCGTAGGCCTTGAAGCGACTGCTGGTGAAGTTCTTGGCATAAGCCCACGTCATGTGCCACACAAACTGTACATGCAGGTTGGTGGCATAGCTCTCCACCTGGCGCTTGAACTTGCCCAGATGGATAAAGCTCGACGGGATGCCCGACAACTGGCTGGCCTGTTGCAGGGAGATGATGTCCCATTGTTCGTTACAGATGATGTCCTTCAGTGTCCATCCCCTGCGAACATACCTGATACCCCCTACTACCTTGCGGTATTCATAGCGTGCACTGTCACCCGCCAGGTTGGCATCATGCCGGTCGATGCTGCAGCCGGGGATATAGGCATTGCCGATGATCAGCGAGTCGCCCTGGGCACGGGCCAGTTCAAAGAGGTACTGTTCCACAGCATCTTCCGAGAAGCTGTTGCCGATAGCCAGCACTTTAATCAGCTTAGCGTTGACACTAAAAGACAGCGTCGCCGCTAACAAAAAAAATAAAAAACGTTTCACTTAGCGATTATATTTTTCCAATAGTCCTTTTACCAGTTTACCATACTCCTTGATGACATCGTCTGCCCATGGACCTGTCGCCGTGGCGCGGGGTAGCAGCATCGAGCACGACTCGTTCTGGTCGGAAATGCTCCAGCACAACCAGCTGATTCCCAACCGTTCGCATAGTTGTATCCACACCTCCTCACTCTCGGGGTCAATCTTACCATCGCCCGTGGCTTCGGTAGCGCCACTTTCCGAGATAAAGATGGGGATACCCTTCTTCACGGCCTCCTCCATGCGGTTGCGCAACTGCTCGCCATGGGTGGCAGCATAGAAGTGGACGGTATACATCACATTGTCAAAACCCTCCAGCGGACTCTCAGCTACCAGATGGATGTCCTGGTCCCAGTGGGGATTGCCCACAAGCACCACGTTGTCAGGGTCATACTTGCGAATCTCGCCTATCACCTCGGCGGAATACTTTTTCAGGGCAGCCCAAGAGTCTTCTACGGGCTCATTGAAAATCTCATAGATGACATGGGGATACTTGCCGTATTTCCGAGCCATCTCACCGAAGAACTGCTTGGCCTCGGCCGTCTTCATGATGTGCGAGTGCCAGTCGATAATGACGTAGATGTTCTGTTTGATAGCCGACTCTATGACGGGTGTCATGCACTGCATGGCATAGCTGGGATTCTCCAGGTAGTTGTCTTCTATCATAATGCCCATGGCAGCACGCACCACGGAGCAGTGCCAGTCGTTTTTCAGCGTCTGTATCACCTTTTTATTGTAGAAGCGCGGCCAGAGGTTATGCCACCCCAGGCTGACACCTCGCAGGATGACGGGCTGTCCCTGCTGGTCGCACAGCTGCGAGCCCTTTACTTGCAACTGCCCATACTGCTTGACAGGGTCCTGCGCTTTCGCGCAGAAAGGTAAAAAGGTAAAAAGGTAAAAAGGTAAAAGAATCCGCCAAAGGTTTTTCATTTTTTTCTCTATCTTATTTTACCTTTTAAAACAGCGACAGCGTATACAGGTAGACGACGGCTGCCGGTATGGCTATCAGCGACGAGTCGAAGCGGTCGAGCATGCCACCATGTCCCGGCAGGATGTTTCCTGAGTCCTTGATGCCCAAGGTACGCTTGAAAAGGCTTTCTGTCAGGTCGCCCCACGTGCCGAAGACGACGACGACGAGCCCCAGTCCGAGCCACTCCAGCGTCGAGAGCATGGTGCCGTCGAGGAAATAGCTGATGGCGTATGCGGCAGCCAGCACAAAGACGGCACCGCCAATGCTTCCCTCCCACGACTTGCCCGGCGAGATGCGGGGGAAGAGCTTGTGACGTCCCAACAGCGACCCCACACAGTAGGCTCCTGAGTCGTTGACCCACAGAAAGACGAATACCGACAGGGGCAACAGCGTATTGAAACTCACCGCTCCCTGCGGTGTGGCAGTGAATGCCAGCACGTTGAGCAGCGAGAACGGCAGGGCGATATACATCTGCGAGAGCATGGTATAGGCCCAGTCCTGGATGGGGTCCGCCTGTTTGAGGTACAATTCGCTGACCATCAGATAGATGATGGTCACCAGATAGGGGATAAAGACCACGCTCTTGGCAGCGCCCCCATAGACATCGCTGCAGAAATAAGTCATCGCATAGAAGAAATAGACGGCAGCGACGGTACAGATGAAACGGTTGACGGTGACGCCAGGACGCTCGTTGACCAGCCCGGTAAATTCCCAAACGGTCAGTCCCGTCACGATGCTGAACAGCAGCACCATCGCCTCTGGGCGCAGAAACGACGCCACGATGGCAGCCACAAAAATGATGCCGGTTATCGTTCTAATGATGAAGTTTTTCATAGGCGCTTATTATTTTATTGGTCTTTTTCTGACTTTTCGGATTCTTCAGTATTCTCCGGATTCTCCGCACTCTCCGGTTTCTCCGGCAATAGGCCAAGTTCCTTGGCACGGCGCTCAGCCATGGCCTCGGCTTCGGCACGCTGCTGAGCCTCGATGAGCTCTTCGGCACGGCTGATCCAAGGACGCTTGCCAAAGATCTTTTCCACGTCTTCAGCAAAGATGACCTCGCGCTCTACCAGCAACTGAGCCAGTTGCGCATGCCCCTCCTTGTGCTCTAAGAGTATCTGCTTGGCACGGTCGTACTGTTCGTTGACCATCTTCAGCACCTCCTCGTCCATCAACTTGGCCGTGGTCTCGGAATATGGTTTCTGGAACGAGTACTCCTGCTGGTTGTAGTAGCACAGGTTAGGCAGTTTGTCGCTCATACCGGCATAGGCCACCATGCCGTAAGCCTGCTTGGTGGTACGCTCCAGGTCGTTCATGGCACCTGTCGAGATATGTCCTATGAAGAGTTCCTCGGCAGCACGTCCGCCCAACAGCGAGCACATCTCGTCGAGCATGGCCTCCTTGGTCTGCAGCACACGCTCCTCGGGCAGATACCACGCAGCACCCAAGGCCCGTCCACGGGGCACGATGCTGACCTTGACCAGCGGATTGGCAAACTCCGTGAACCACGAGATGGTGGCATGACCGGCCTCGTGGATGGCTATCGACTTCTTCTCAGCCTCCGTCATCACCTTGGTCTTCTTCTCCAGACCACCGATGATGCGATCCACGGCATCGAGGAAGTCCTGCTTGCCCACCTTCTCCCTATTATGACGGGCAGCGATGAGGGCTGCCTCGTTGCAGACGTTGGCAATGTCAGCTCCCGAGAAGCCCGGCGTCTGGCGGGCCAGGAAGTCGATGTCGAGGTTCTCGTCTAACTTCAGCGGCTTCAGGTGAACGACAAAAATCTCCCTGCGCTCGTTGAGGTCAGGCAGGTCGACATGTATCTGGCGGTCGAAGCGTCCGGCACGCATCAGCGCGGAGTCGAGCATGTCGGCACGGTTGGTGGCAGCCAGCGTGATGATGCCGCTATTGGTGCCAAAGCCGTCCATCTCCGTCAACAGGGCGTTCAGCGTATTCTCACGCTCGTCGTTGCCACCCATGGCGGGATTCTTCGAACGGGCACGACCCACGGCGTCTATCTCGTCGATGAAGATGATGCACGGGGCCTTGGTCTTGGCCTTCTCAAAGAGGTCGCGCACGCGACTGGCTCCCACACCGACGAACATCTCTACGAAGTCGGAACCCGACATCGAGAAGAAGGGCACGCCGGCCTCGCCGGCTACCGCCTTGGCCAACAGTGTCTTACCCGTTCCCGGAGGACCTACCAACAGGGCACCCTTGGGTATCTTGCCACCCAACTCGGTATATTTCTGCGGATTCTTCAGGAAGTCGACAATCTCCTGCATCTCCTGCTTGGCACCGGCCTGACCGGCGACGTCCTTGAAGGTGATGCCCAGGTCGCCGCCCTTCTCGTACATCTGGGCCTTCGACTTGCCGACATTGAAGATGCCGCCGCCGCCCATCATGCCACCGCCGCCACCCATGCGACGCATGATGAACATCCACACCATGATAATACCTCCGAAGAAGAGGATGTTCATGATCAGGGAATTAAAGAACTCGCCATCCTTAGAGTTATCATACGAGAACTTACCCGTGAACTTCTTCTCCTCACGGGCCTTGCTGATAAACTGTTCCACCTGGTCTACGCTGCCGATGGCTACCGTCACGCTGGGATTCTTGCCCGTCTGCTGAACACCCTGGTTGAAGACGTCGCGGATATGCTCTGGCTTGACGTACATCTGGAGGGTATTCTCGTATTTGTTGACGACAATCTTATCGGCATAGCCTTTGTTGACCATCACCTTGAAGTCCGAATAGCCCGTTTCCGTGGTGGCACTCGATTTCTCACCGCCCTGCGTAAAATACATGGCAAGGATTGCTATAATCACCAAACCGTAAATCCAGTTCATGTTGAACCTTGGCATCTTCATCTGCGGTTTGTTATTCTCTTGTTTATTCTGCTGTTCCAAGTCTTTCGATGTTTAATAATTGCTGTTTGATATAGGAAAATGAGGACGACCCGTATAGCGGCAATGCTTCACGTCTTAGTCCAAATCGGGTATCTGCGTCAGTGTTGCATCGTCCCACAGGTGTTCCAGATCGTAGTATTCCCGCACGTCGGGCAGGAAGACGTGCACCAGCACGTCGCCGTAGTCCATGGCTACCCATTGTGCATTCTCCAGCCCTGCCACCGTTGCCGGCTTTTCTCCCAGGTCCTTACGGGCAAAATCGCCGATTGACTCTGTGACGGCCTCCACCTGCGACGGTGAATTGCCTTGACAGATGATGAAATAACGGGCAATAGCGCCTTCTATGTGCTGTAGGTCAGCCACCACGATACGCTGTCCTTTCTTCTCTTGTATTCCCTTGATAATTGTCTCTACTAGCTGTGTTTGTTGCTCCATTATTATAAAATACTGATTTGAGATGCAAAGATACGAAGTTTTTCGGAAAGAGCGACAAAATCAGGCAACATTTTTGGTCGGCTCAGTTTTTATTAATAACTTTGCAGGCAAATTTAAAAAACATTTACGAATCATGGCAGAAAAGAAGTTTAAGAGAACGACCGTGACATCGGCATTGCCCTACGCTAATGGCGGTGTCCACATCGGTCACCTGGCAGGTGTCTATGTGCCTGCCGACATCTATGTGCGCTATCTGCGCCTGAAGAAAGAAGATGTGCTGTTCATCGGCGGCAGCGACGAGCATGGTGTGCCCATCACCGTCCGTGCCCGCAAGGAAGGCATCACCCCGCAGGACGTCGTAGACCGTTACCATAAGATGATCAAGGACTCGTTCCAGGAGTTCGGCATCTCGTTCGACATCTATAGCCGTACCACCTCCGATACCCATCACAAGTTTGCCGCCGAGTGGTTCCGCAAGCTGTACGACGAAGGCAAGCTGGTGGAGGAGACCACCGAGCAGCTGTACGACGAGGAGGCCAAACAGTTCCTGGCTGACCGCTATGTCACTGGTGAGTGTCCCCACTGCCACAACGAGGGTGCATACGGCGACCAGTGCGAGAAGTGCGGACGCGACCTGAGTCCCACGGAGCTTATCAATCCCAAGTCGACCATCAGCGGCTCTACGCCTGTGCTGAAGTCGACCAAGAACTGGTATCTGCCGCTGAACGAGTATCAGGAGTGGCTGAAGCAGTGGATTCTGGAGGGTCACAAGGAGTGGCGTCCCAACGTCTACGGACAGTGCAAGTCGTGGTTGGAGATGGACCTGCAGCCGCGTGCCATGACCCGCGACCTGGACTGGGGCATCCCCGTACCCGTGGAGGGTGCCGAGGGCAAGGTGCTCTACGTGTGGTTCGACGCCCCCATCGGCTATGTCTCGAACACGGTCGAGCTGTGCGCCAAGGAGCCTGAGAATTGGGGACCGTGGCAGCAGTGGTGGCAGGACGAAGACACCCGTCTGGTGCACTTCATCGGCAAGGATAACATCGTGTTCCACTGCATCATCTTCCCCGTGATGATGAAGGCTCACGGCAAGTATATCATGCCCGACAACGTGCCTGCCAACGAGTTCCTGAACCTGGAGAACGACAAGATTTCGACGTCGCGCAACTGGGCTGTCTGGTTGCACGAATACTTAGTGGACATGCCCGGCAAGCAGGACGTGCTGCGCTATGTGCTGACAGCCAACGCTCCTGAGACCAAGGACAACAACTTCACCTGGAAGGACTTCCAGGACCGCAACAACAACGAGCTCGTCGCCGTCTATGGCAACTTCGTCAACCGCGCCCTGCAGCTGACCAAGAAATACTGGAATGGCGTGGTGCCTGCCTGTGGCGAACTGCTCGACGTCGACAAGACCGCCCTGGACGAGTTCAAGGACGTGAAGCAGAAGGTGGAGGCGCTGCTCGACCAGTTTAAGTTCCGCGATGCACAGTTCGAGGCCATGAACCTCGCCCGCATCGGCAACCGCTACATCACGGAGTGTGAGCCGTGGAAGGTCTGGAAGACCGACCCGAAGCGCTGCGAGACCATCCTGAACATCTGTCTGCAGCTGACTGCCAACCTCGCTATCGCCTTCGAACCGTTCCTGCCGTTCAGCAGCCAGAAGCTGCGCGACATGCTGAACCTGGAGAACTTCGACTGGAACGAGCTCGGCTCTACCGACCTGCTGAAGGCTGGTCACCAGCTGGGTGAACCTGCCCTGCTGTTCGAGAAGATAGAGGACGACGTCATCCAGAAGCAGCTCGACAAGCTGGCTGCCACGAAGAAGCTGAATGAAGAATTAAAAATGAAGAATGAAGAATTTGTTCCCGCCGCCATTAAGGACAACGTAGACTTCGAGACCTTCGAGAAGCTCGACATCCGCGTCGGTCTGGTCAAGGACTGCCAGCGCGTGCCGAAGTCGAAGAAGCTGCTGCAGTTTACCATCGACGACGGCTCAGGTACCGACCGTACCATCTGCTCTGGCATTGCCGCCTTCTACGACGACCCGTCAGCACTCATTGGCAAGCGCATCCTCTTTGTGGCTAACTTCGCACCGCGTAAGATGATGGGCATCGAGAGTCAGGGCATGATCCTGTCAGCCGTCGATGCCGACGAGAGTCTGAGCGTGGTGACAACGACCAGGGACGTCAAGCCCGGCAGCCAGGTGGGGTAAAGTTTAGAGTTTAGAGTTTAGAGTTTAGAGAAGAGGGTTTAGAGTTTGTTCCTTATTCCATAGGGAACAAACCAAACAATTTAGCATCTATCATATCGGTGACAATATTCAGGTCTTCTGGGTTGTCACCGAATTTGCATGTATCGCCGTCGACGATGATGAGCGGACCCTTATAGGTGGCTATCCATTCCTCGTAGCGTTGCTCCAACCCCTGCAGGTAGTCCAGGCGGATGGTCTGCTCGTATTCACGACCACGCTTCTGAATCTGTGCCACCAGCGTGGGGATGCTGGCACGGATATAGATCATGAGATCGGGCAGCTTCACCAGCGACATCATCAGGTCGAAGAGGTCGGTATAGTTCGCGAAGTCGCGGTCGCTCATCATGCCCTGCCCATGCAGGTTGGGGGCAAAGATGCGGGCATCCTCGAAGATGGTGCGGTCCTGGATGATGACCTCCTTGGACTTGGAAATCTCCACAACCTCCTTGAAGCGCTTGTTCAGGAAGTATATCTGCAGGTTGAACGACCAGCGGGGCATGTCTGCATAGAAGTCGGCGAGATAGGGGTTGTTGTCCACGGGTTCGAAACGTGGCGTCCATCCATAGCGATGGGCCAAGAGTTTGGTAAGGGTGGTCTTGCCACTACCGATGTTTCCTGCGATGGCGATGTGCATGGCTTTATATTTTTGAGAATAATCCAAATAGGTTGCGGTCGATGCGGTCCACGATGCTGGCGAAGTCCTTGGGATTGTTGAGGAAGTCCAGCTGGTCCTTCTCGATGGTCATCACCCGTCCGGGGTAGTTGTTCTGGATGAAGTCGTCGTATCGGCGGTTCAGGTTCTGCAGGTATTCCAGCTGGATGGTCTGCTCGTACTCGCGGCCCCGCTTCTGGATGTTTCCCACCAGGTGGGGTACCGACGCCCGCAGGTAAATCATCAGGTCGGGGACGCGTACCATCGACATCATCTGGGCAAACAGCTCCATATAGGTCTCGTAGTCGCGCTGCGACAGGTTGCCCATGGCCTTGTTGTTAGCCATGAAGACATAGACGCCTTCGTAGATGGTGCGGTCCTGAATGATGTCGCGGTCGGCATTGGCGATAGCCAGCAGGTCGCGGAAGCGCTCCTTCAGGAAGTACACCTCCAGGTTGAACGACCAGCGGTGTATATCGCGGTAGTAGTCTTCCAGATAGGGGTTTTCGTCCACCGACTCATAGCGTGGCTCCCAGCCATAGTGCCTGGCGAGCATCCGTGTCAGTGTCGACTTCCCGCTACCTATGTTTCCTGCTACCGCAATATGCATGTTGTCAGGCTATTGCATGTCGTAAACCACCTGCATGAGTTTTTTCCCTATCTCGTCGGCTGCCTCCATGGTGGCTGCCTCGCTATAGACGCGGATAATAGGCTCCGTATTCGACTTGCGCAGGTGTACCCAGCGGTCGGGGAAATCAATCTTCACACCATCGATGTCGTTGACTTGTGCCGTGGGGTCGCTGGCATACATCTCCTTGACCTTCACCAGGATGGCGTCGACGTCGGTCTCAGGCGTCAGGTCGATGCGGTTCTTGGCTATCTGGTAGTCGGGGAACTCTTTGCGCAGCTCGCTGACCCTACAGCCTTTCTTGGCCAAGGCGGTCAGGAAGAGGGCGATGCCCACCAGGGCGTCACGACCATAGTGGCTCTCGGGATAGATGACGCCACCATTGCCTTCACCGCCGATGACGGCTCCCACCTCCTTCATTTTGGTGGTGACGTTCACCTCGCCGACGGCAGCAGCACTGTACGTGCCGCCGTATTTCTCCGTCACGTCGCGCAAAGCCCGCGTGCTGGAGAGATTGCTGACCGTTGTCAGTATCTTTTCGGGCGATATGTTTTTCATTTCCGACAGCACGTAGTCGGCAACGCTGACCAAGGTATATTCCTCGCCAAACATCTTGCCGTCCTCGCAGATAAAAGCCAAGCGGTCGACATCGGGATCGACGACGATGCCCAGGTCGTAACGCTTCGACTTCATCTCGTCCATGATGCCCGTCAGGTTTTTCTCCAGCGGTTCGGGATTGTGTGCGAAGTCACCCGTCACGTCGCCATTCAGGAACTTATAGCCCACGCCCAGTCGCTCCAGCAACTTGGGCAGGATGATTCCGCCAACGCTGTTGATGCTGTCGACGCAGACGGTGAAGCGTGCCTGACGGATAGCCTCGGCATCCACCAGCTGCAGGTCGAGTACCGACTGGATATGCCGATCGTCGAAACTATTGTCCACAGTAACATGTCCCAGCTGGTCGACCTCGGCATAGCAGAAGTTCTCCTGCTCAGCCAGTCGCAGCACCTCGGCGCCGTCGGCAGCCGTCAGGAACTCGCCCTCGCTGTTGAGCAGTTTCAAGGCATTCCACTGACGCGGGTTATGCGAGGCGGTGATGATGATGCCGCCGTCGGCACCGCTCATGCGTACTGCCAACTCTGTCGTTGGCGTCGACGCATAGCCAATGTCCAGAACGTCAAAGCCCATCCCCACCAGGGTGCCACAAACCACGTCGCGCACCATCGGTCCCGAGATGCGTCCATCACGTCCTACGACGATTTTCTTGCCTTTGCTATCCCCTTTTGAGATAAAGATGGCATAAGCCGTTGTAAACTTCACGATATCCAGGGGATTCAGCGTATCCCCCGTCCGACCACCTATGGTTCCTCGTATGCCGGAAATTGATTTTATTAATGTCATATCACTCTATTCTCTAAACTCTAAACTCTAAACTCTAAACCCTCAACTCTAAACTCTAAACTCTAAACTTTCAACTCTAAACTCTAAACTCTCAACTCTAAACCCCACACTCTACCTTGCCTGTTCATATTGTATTTCATAGAAACAGGGATAAACGCTCGACGAGGCATCCGCCGTTCCCTGTGAGTGGGGCACGATGAGGCGCACCTTAGCCGTCTCCTCTCCCTCCTTGTCAGGACGTCCGATATTGATGTAGTTCAGGGGCACCAGCCATCCTGTCGGCACCGATGTCGACGTGCTGTGGTACATATACATCATACCACCCGCAAGAAACGATGCCGTAAAGGTTGTTCCAGACCTGAGCACACTCATCTTGTCCACATACTGCGAGCAGTCGATGACCTGTCCAAGATAGTTGTTGTAGACAAAGTACGGGATGTCGTTGCGTACCAGCATAGAGTCAGCCAGGATGTTGTATTCCACGAACCTGCACAGCACGGTGGCAGTCTTTCCTTCCTCCAACATGTCGCCACAGCCCTTGCGCCGTATCTGCATGTATACGCCATTACGGTTCAGGTAGACATACTCGTTAGCTGTAGTATCGGTGGTCTCGCCCTGTTCCTTGAACGTTGTCTCCGAGATAACTTTGATGTTTTGCTGCGACAGAAAGCGGCTGATGGCTTCACGCTCCTTGGCTTTCTTGTCGCCATACGTCTCATAGTCCTGACAGCTACATAGGATAAGTACGACACCCAGCAACAGTGCAGCTATGGTCTTTGACTTCATTGACTTCATGAACTTCTATAACTTCTTGTTTGATAAGATTTCGGCTACAAAGGTACAAAAAAAGTGGCGAACTCCATGCTAAGAATATCAACTAACAACTTACTTTAACATATCTTCAAACGCTGCCAGCGCCTTTTTGACCGTCTCGACGGCATCGTCCATCGTTCCGTTGACGCGTCCGCCGGAAGCATTCAGATGCCCGCCGCCCAGGAAGAACTGCTCTGCCATCTGATTGCAGGGGAAATTGTCTACCGAGCGCAGACTGACCCATATCACGTTGTCGCGCTCCGAATCCTCACGCAGAGAGATACTCAGCTTCAAACCCTTGATCTGCAGCGGCATGTTCACCAGTCCCTCGGCATCGCCCTTGACGAAGTGGAACTGTTTCTGGTCCTGTCGCGTCAGCGTGTAGTAGGCAGCATGTCGGTCAGCGTCCACCACCAGCCGGTTGCACAGCACGTGTCCCACCATGCGCAGCCGGTGCTCCGAGTAGTTATGGTAAACGTTGCGGTATATCTTGTCCTTGTTGATGCGTTTGGTCAGCAGCTGACTGATGATGAAGAAAAGCTCGGGATTACTCGAGTTGTAGGTAAAGCCACCAGTGTCGGTCATCATGCCGCAGTAGACAGGCACAGCGAAATGCTTCTCCAGCCGTTCGAACACGCCCATCTGCCAGACGATGCGGAACACCAGTTCGCACGTAGACGACATCTCCGGATGTGAGAAGCACAACACGGCATCCACGTCGGGTCCCAGATGGTGGTCTATGAGCACCTTCTTGGCGGGGGAGGCACAGAGTGCGTCAGCCATGGCATCCGTTCTGGATGGTGTATTAAAGTCCAGGCAGAACACCAGGTCGGCAATTTTCAGCACCGTGTCCACATAGTCTTGCCGCTTGTCGTAGCGCACCACCTTCTCTGTGTTCGGCAGCCACTGCAGGTAGTCGGGATACTGGTCGGGCACCACCATCAGCGGTTCCTTGCCCAGCATGTGCAGCACGTTCCCCCACCCCAACATGGCTCCCAGCGCATCACCGTCGGCATTCTGGTGGCAGCACAGCACGATGGTCTCTGCCTCATCAATGAGGGAGCGCAGCATACTGCACTCCCCCTCAGTCATTATATTCTTAAGCATCAATTGTCAATTATCAATTATCAATTGTCAATTATCAATTAAAACAACTTGTTCGGATATACTCCCTCATCCACCAGTTTCTGGATGCGGGCGACGGTGGCGTCGCGGTCGGCGGCGTAGGTGACGCCAAACCACACGCTCGTGGTGTCCAGCACCTCGCAGGTAGCCGTACCCTCGGTGATGAGCTTGTTCACCATCAGCGGGATAAAGAACTCCGCCTTCAGGTTCTCCATGTTCTTCGGGTCGCTGAGGAACTCCTTGAAGTACGCCTCGCTATACTCGAAGTAGTCGGGTGTGAAGCCCCACATATTCATCGATACCGGCACGTTCTCTTCCAACGGCTGCCACTCGCCCTGTTCGTCCTTGTACTTGATGACGCCGTCCATGCGCAGAATCTCCGTACGCTCCACGACGTCCGTCAGGTGGCGCTTGTCGTCGTAGGCACACACGCCACGGGCCACCGAGCCATTCTCCGACAGCGTGTTGCACACGCGGAAGCCCACCATGGCATACTGGTTGCGGGCCCCCTCGGGCAGGTTGCTCAGGTACTTGCCAATCTGCATGAAGGCATCGCGACCATAGAAGTCGTCGCAGTTGATGACGCAGAAAGGCTCCTTGATGACGTCCTTGCCCATCAGCACGGCGTGGTTCGTACCCCACGGCTTCTGGCGTCCCTCGGGCACCGTGAAGCCCTCAGGCAGGGCGTCCAGTCCCTGGAAGCACAGCTCACAGGGTATCTTGTCTTCATACTTGGCGAGTATCTGCTGCCGGAACTGCTCCTCGAAGTCCTTACGAATCACCCAGACTATCTTGCCGAAGCCGGCCTGGATAGCGTCGTAGATGGAGTAGTCCATGATGGTCTCACCGTTGGGTCCCAGCCCGTCGAGCTGCTTCAGGCCGCCATAGCGGCTGCCCATGCCCGCTGCCAAAAGAAATAATGTTGGTTTCATAATCTTATCATTATTAATGTTTGTGCAAAGGTAGCATTAATTATGCAAATTACCAAATTTTCTTTCGTTTTTCACAATTTTTCCATTACCTTTGCACTGTGAACTATGCACTATAAACTATATGAAACTTATCAGTTGGAACGTTAACGGGCTGAGGGCTTGCCAAGGAAAAGGCTTCAGCGACACATTCAGGCAGTTGGACGCCGACTTCTTCTGCCTGCAGGAAACCAAGATGCAGCAGGGCCAGCTCGACCTGCAGTTCGAGGGCTACACCTCGTATTGGAACTATGCCGACAAGAAAGGATACTCCGGCACCGCCATTTTCACACGGCACCAGCCACTCAGCGTCACCTATGGCATCGGCATTGACGAGCACGACCACGAAGGGCGCGTCATCACCCTCGAGATGGAGCAGTTCTTTCTCGTCTGCTGCTACACCCCCAACTCGCAGGACGGCCTCAAGCGTCTCGACTACCGCATGCAGTGGGAGGACGACTTCCGCGCCTACCTCATGGCCCTCGACCAGCGCAAGCCCGTCATCCTCTGCGGCGACCTCAACGTAGCCCACGAGGAGATAGACCTGAAGAATCCCAAGACCAACCGCCAGAATGCCGGCTTCACCGACCAGGAGCGTCAGAAGTTCACCTTATTATTAAATAGTGGTTTCATCGACACCTTCCGCACCCTCTACCCAGAGCAGGTCACCTACTCCTGGTGGTCGTACCGTTTCCAGGCCCGTCAGAAGAATGCCGGCTGGCGCATCGACTACTTCGTCACCTCCCAGCGTCTGCTGCCCTCCATCCTGGATGCCAAGATCCATACCGACATCCTCGGCAGCGACCACTGCCCCGTGGAGCTGACGCTGAAGTAACCACTGTCACGCAACGAGACCCGAGCGATTTCCTCGCCCGGGCCTCGTTTTTTTCATGCTTCCTGCCTACTGATCCTCGCCCATCAGTTCCTGAAGCTTGCTGTCAGGGTCGACGGGGGAAAAGTTTGGGATATGAATTATTTGTTTTAAATTGTTTGATATTGTCTTTACCTTACATTATATATACATACGTGAGACAAAACGGGAAAGAAGGCCCTCCCCCCCCTGCCCCTCCCTATAGGGAGGGGAGTGAAAAGCAAAAGCCGAGTTCATCCTTGCGGATGTCTCGGCGGAAATTTTCTTCTGAAGTGATGGCAGCAGTACTGCTATTCTGTCTGTGCAGCCTGGTTTGTTGGTTCTCGGCGGGTGTCCCAGAAGTCTACGATGTAGATGATGTCGCCCTCGATGCGGTAGACCATCTTGTTCAGACCGTTGATAATGATGCTGCGGTAGGTCAGCGGGCGGTCGGCGTAGAGCGGGTCAATCCGTCCGATGCTGGGGCTGTTCATGAGCAGCCTGACCGTGTCGTCGATTTCCTGGCGGAACGTCTTGGCTCGCCTGGTGCCAAATTCTTTGCGAATATAGGCGGCAACTTGCCGTCGACCGACTTTTGCCGCTTCTTGCCAAACAACCTTCATACCGCTTCTAACTTCAGGTCTTCCTGTTCCCAGCGTTCGATTTCCTCGTCCATTTCGCGCATCACCTCTTCATGAGGTGTCCCCAAGCCTGCGGCAATCTCTGCCTCGGCCTGGTCGATTCGTGCGTTCAGCTCCTCCTTGGTGAAGGGGCGCAGGGAGTATTCCTCGTCGTCGGCAGCCGTCTGTCTGACTTGTTTCCTCACGCTGTCGATGATGATGCTCACCAACTCCAGCTTCTGGCTGTTGCTCAGATTCTTCGCTTCATTCCATGCCGTGGCAATGGAGTGCTCTGCTGTTGTCGTCATTGCTTCCATAATCCTAACGTTTAATCAGTTTCTGGTTGCAAAGATACGAATAAGCGAGCGAAAATGCAAATAAATTTGCAATTTTCCGAGCGTGAGTATCTTCGAGGCAAAGCCTCCCCCTGCCCCTCTCCTATAGGGAGGGGAGTGAAATGCAAAAGCCGAGTTCATCCTGTTGCGGACGTCTCGGCGGAAATTTTTCTTCTGAGTAAGCGGGAGTGCTTATTCCATACGTTTCATGATGTCGCACAGGAATACGTCGCTGACATTTTCGTAGTCGGCCTTGTCGTAAATGTAAAGCAGTTGAAGTTCGTCGGCAACGATGCGCACACGAATGATGACTCGCGCCCCACCGCTCTTGCCGCGCCTCTTCGAAGTAATGGCCAGCCGTACCTTTCGTGCACCGCCATCAAGCTCTACGCCCTGCATGGGATTCAGTAGTAGCGACTCCAGCAGGCGTTCGAAGTCTTGCTGTAGCGATTTGTGACGTTTCTTTAGCCGCTTATAGGCTATGCGGAAGTCCTTAGATGTTTTGACTCTCATAGTGCACGCAAGTGCTCACTG
>Ga0247611_10005062_pt1 | contig 17815 bp, 20 predicted proteins | sample 177DNAGHGhighgp2_FD_192422 | JGI IMG/M metagenome (GOLD analysis project Ga0247611, IMG submission 192422) | Sheep rumen microbial communities from Palmerston North, Manawatu-Wanganui, New Zealand - 1770 DNA GHGhigh gp2 | ecosystem: Host-associated > Mammals > Digestive system > Stomach > Rumen... | reverse complement strand
ATAAAAAGACTGATAATAAGAAGAATGCTACTTATAATTTAGAAATGTATGATATTAAGTTACCTTTAAAAAAAGGTGATACTGTTGGTAAGTTATCTGTTTTTGTTGATGATAATTTATATCGTGATATTGATGTTACTGTTAGTGATGATATTGAAAAAGCTGATATATTAACTTTATATGGTAGATATTTAAAGAAAATATTTACTGGCGATATTGTATTTTGAAAACAACAATTATGTTGTTTTTTTGTTTTTAATTATGATATAATTTTTTAGAATAGAGGTTGATATTATGAAAAGATTTTATGTTATTTGTTTATTTATAGTTTTTATAATTTTTTTAGGTGGCTTGTATTTTAATTGTAAGAATTTAGATGTTAAACAATCTAATGATGATATTAATGTTTTTGAAATTTATAATAAGTTTATTAGTGACAAGGAATATTTAAATGATTATGATAGAGGGGAATACAGTAATGTTAGTTATATTTTATATGATTTAGATAAGAATGGTGTTGATGAATTGATAGTTTATTTATCTGAGGGAACTGAGTTTGGCACTAATTTAGTTTATACTTATGATGGTGGAATTATTCTTGTTGGTGACATATATAATTATGGTAATTTAAATTATAATGAGTCTGAAAAGTCAATTGTATATACTGATGTTAGACCAAGTCTTGTTTATGGTGCAATTTATGGATTTTATAAATTTGAAAATAATCAATTAGTATTAACTAAAACTTTGGGTGTTGAGATTGATAATGGTGTTTCTAATTATTATATTTATGATGATGATGAAAAAATTGAGATTTCTAAGGATGTTTATGATGATTATTTTGATAATAATGTTGTTTTGAATTCTATGTTTGTGGATATTCAATAAATATGCTAGAGAACAGTAATGTTCTTTTTTTGCTTTTTTATAAAATATTATATATTTTTTATAGTATTGAAACTTTTTTGTTATTTTTGGGAATTATTATAGTGTATGTGATTATATGGCTCCTTTTGAAGATAAAGAAGATACTTATAAAACTATAGGTATTACATTTACTAAGGAAGATGATATGCTTACTTGTTATATGATTGATTGGAAGAGTCTTCCTACGTCTACTATAAATGGAGTTGAAGTTGGAATATATCAGTCTGATAATACTCCTGGAATTATTGCTTTCTTTGAATATGATTGATATAAGTTTTATATTAAATCTTATTATTTATCTCAAGATGAATTTGTTAATTTAGTTAAATCTATTATTAAATAAAGCTATCTTTTTAGATAGTTTTTTTAAAGTGCAAAAAAGTGTTTTTAAAGTGCAAATTTTGCACTTTGAAATTGTATTATTATTTTTATATTTTTCTTTTAATTATTTTATTAAAAATGTATAATTAGTGTATGGGGTGTTATTATGGATAAGATATCTGATAGATATAAGAAGGCTTTAGTTACTGTTATAATGGGTTTTAGAACTGAAGATGATATTAAAAATAATGGCTTATATAGATTTACTAAGGATAATATTTTGTCTTTAAAAGAATATGTTATTAACCTTTTTAATAAAAATAAGAGCGTTCTTGCTTTAAAGATTAAACCTATTGGTTTTAAATCAGAACATATTAATATTAAGTCTAATGAAGATTTGAATAATTTTTTATCTAATGTTTCAAGTTTATTTGATAGTGATATATTAGGTAGTGAAAATGAAATATGGGTTGTTTCTAGTTCTGTTTTAGAGTGTTGGAGATGTAGGATTGGTTTTTTAAAAGATGGAACTGATATTATTGAAATGGCTTATAGTTTTGATGATCATATATTAGATCATATTGATTTTAAAAGTAATGTGCCATATATTTGTTATAGAATGAAAAATGAAAGATTAGGTATTATTGATTCTAATTTGAAAAGAAAAATGATTGGTGAAACTGATTTTATAGTTAATGATTTATATAACAAATATGGTGATGTTATTAAGGGTGTTAAACATGATTTAAAAATTCTTGATATTAATTCTATTTCTCTTGATGTAAGGGTTAACGATGGCTATGATTTTCATGATTTTGATGCATCTTTTGATGATGTAAAAAAAATGATTGATTATTATATGAATAAAATGGAATATTGTAAAGTGAAGAAGAAATGAATTTTAAGGAGGAAATATAACTATGGAAGAAAAGGTTTTAGAATTAAAGGAAAATGGTGATTTGACTAATAATATTATAAGTAAATCTGTTGCTCATAAAACTGGTATTTGTCATGGTATAAGTGCGGTTGCTTTGATAAGCAATGGTAAATTATTGATTCAGAAAAGATCTTTAAGAAAAAGAGGAGAACCTGGAAAATGGGATTTGTCTAGTGCTGGTCATATTGATTTAGATGAGGCTCCTATTGATGCTGCTATACGTGAGGCTCATGAAGAGATTGGTATTCTTATTGATAAATCTGAATTAGAGTTAATTGACACTTTTTTAATGAAGAATAAGTTTTCTAATGGTGATTCTATTAATCATTTTACATATTTATATGTTGTTAAAAAGAATATAGATTTGAATTCTGTTATTATGCAAGAAACTGAAGTTGATGATGTTAGATTTGTTGATAAAAAAGAATATATGCAATTATTTGATAATGATTGTATGGTTGAAGGTATTAAATACTGTGGTAAAGTAATGGATTATATAGATTAGGATGGTTTTATGTTAAGATTATTTCATGATGATAAGGAAGTAGTATATGATATTAATAAATATATAACTGATGTTTTTCCTTTGGAGAATTTTTCTGCTTTTGGGTTTTATATGGATGGAGTTTATTTTAAGACTGGGGAACATGCTTTTCAGTATTTAAAGTTTACTGATTCTAATATACGTGATGAAATACTTAATTGTAGTAATCCATATGATGCTAGAAATATTGGTAGAAAGTATAAAAGTGAGAGAATTTTTAATTGGAATGAAGTTAAGTATGAATTATTAGAGAAAGTTTTTAAATTAAAGATGGAACAGAATCCAATTGTTAGGGATTGTTTATTAAATACTTTAGATTATACTATTTGTGAGTATTGTGTTGATGAAGATACTGAATGGGGATTTGATAGTAATAATAATGGAGAGAATAGACTTGGTAAAGCATGGATGAAAGTAAGAGAGGGTTTAAAATAAAGGAGTTTTTTTTATATGAGGAAACCAAAACAAGTATTAGTATTTTTATATAGAAAAAATAGAAATAATCTATATGAATATTGTATATTTTATAGAAGTAAATTTAAGTTTTGGCAAGGGGTATCTGGTGGAGTAGAGAATAATGAATCCTTGATTGAAACTGTTAAAAGAGAGGTTTTAGAAGAAACTGGTGTTAGAGTTAGTGATATATATCAATTATCAACTGTTTCTTCTATACCTGTTGTTGATGTTACTGGTAATTTTTCTTGGTGTAATGATGTATATGTTGTTCCTGAATACTCGTTTGGTGTATCTTTAGAAAATTATGATATACATTTATCAAGTGAACGTAAGGAGTATAAGTGGTGTTTATTTGAAGAAGCATATGAAAAATTAAAATTTGATAGTAATAAAACAGCTCTTTGGGAGTTGAATCAAAGATTATTAAGCAATGATATAGAAAAAAACTAGAAAAATTTCTAGTCTTTTTTTGACTTTTTATTAATTATATGTTAGTATATTACGAAAAAAAGGAGGTTTTTTATGGAAAAAAGTAAAGTTTATACATTATTTTCTAAAGAAGAAATTCTTGATAATTGTGATGAGGTTAAAAAAGGTCTTGATTTGGAATATTCTAAGAATCAAACTATTCCTGGTTATTTAGATAATATTTATGGTCGTATGAGTGAAAGATATAGTGATGAACCATATTATAAACTTTTTTATGATGAAGAAATTGATTATAATGGTTTCAGCAGAAAGAAAATTATGGTTCCTATGATGTTAATATCAAATGATAATTATACGTTTCAGCAGAATCCTATGAAGTCTATGTATATGGAATTGGTTAATATGCATCCTTGTTATGATGATAAAGAAGGCAAAGATAGATTACGTAGTGTTTATAAAAATATTTTATCTAGTAGTGATTCATGTGATTATGTTCCGGCTTTTCTTTTTTATAATGGGTTTATTTATTCATATTTAGATAGAAGTTATAAGTATAACTATTGTTCTGAGTCTAAGAAAATTTATTTAGATGTAGGGCAAGAAAATTTTGATTTATTGTTTGATGATATTTTAAAACTTTATTCTGATATAAGAACAAAAGTTGATAAGGATAAAGTATCTAATATGTATTCGACAGCCTTGAATGAGTTTAAAGTTCGCTCTGGATATGCGAATGATGGTATTGTTTTTAGATTTTTTATTGATTCTCATTATGAGATATTTAAAGAAGAATTATCTAAAAATGAAAATATTTTGAATTCATTGAGAAGTTCAAATCCTTTTATACCTGTTGAATATGTAGGTGGACATCCAATTTGTGTTTTACCTGATAAGGGTGGTTCTTACAATTCTTATATTGCACATGCATGTGAATTATATATTTCTATGTGTATTCAAGAGGGTAAGCCATCTGATATTAAGGATTTTTTAAAATTTTTAAAGGATTCTGTTATTTCAATGGAAGAGATTGATCCAAAACATTATATGTATGGATGTTATGATTCTTTTAAGAATATTGCGATTGAACAAGTTGAAAAACAAATCACAAAATAAAAGACTAGATTTCTCTAGTCTTTTTGTTTGAAGTTTATTTTAGCTTCTGTTAGTTTTTTTAATCTTTTATTTTCTATTGTTTTTTTTATATCTTGAAATATGAAGTTATATGCTGCTTCCCATATCATTACGCATCCAAATATTGATATAAGTTCTTGTAGTACGTAGGTATTTGTTAATAGTTTGGATAATATTAATAATATTGATCCTATTAGGATTAATACTAGTTCTAGTCCTAAGTCATATTTAAAGTGTAATATGTTTTCTTGTATGTCTATTCCAAAGTTTGATCTAATTGCGTCTGTTATTTCTTTTTTTTCTTCTTCTTTTATTTCATGATTATGTATTATATTTATTTTTATATTTTTTTTAGTAGGTGTTCCTTTACAACTATTATATATATAGTTACTTAGTTCATCTGATAGTTGATTTTTATTGTATGGATTAAATATTTGTGTGTGTTTTTCTAGTGTTATATTTATATTTAGTTTTTCTTTTTTCATATTCTCACCATTTATAATTATAACATAAAATAAGTTTTTTATAGATTTTTTTTAATTATAATGGTATAATTATTCTGTTATTGCCCCATGGCCAAGTGGTAAGGCAGTGGACTCTGACTCCATAACCGCTAGTTCGAATCTAGCTGGGGCAGCCAAATTTGTTTAAAATATTTTATATAGAAAGCGTGATATTATGACTAATAAAGAGTTTGCAGAATTTTTACTTCCTGATGTAGAACATGACTGGGAATATTATGAGAATTTATATCCTGAAAGAAAAATCGATGATAATGCGATTGTAACTAGATATGCTCCAAGTCCTACTGGACTTCCTCATATGGGTAATTTATTACAGGGATATATGGCTTATTGTTTTGCTAAGCAAAGTAATGGCGTGTATTTCTTGAGAATTGAGGATACTGATACTGAAAGAACTGTAGAGAATGGTGTTTCTAAGATTCTTGATATTATGAAGGATTTTGATATTTCTTTTGATGAAGGTATGATTAATGATACTGATGAAGTTGGTTTATATGGACCTTATATGCAAAGTAAGAGACGTGACATATATCAGGCTTATGCAAAAAAGTTAATTGAAGAAGATAAGGCTTATCCATCTTTTGCTTCTAAAGAAGAGTTGGATGAAATTCGTGAATTTCAAGAGAGTAGTAAACAACGTCTTGGATATTATGGAAGATATGCTAAAGATAGACATATGACTAAAGAGGAAGCAATTGAGAGAATTAATAACGGGGAAAAGTTTGTTATTAGAATGAAATCTCCTGGGGATTTTTTTAAGACTGTTATTATCAATGATTTAATTAAGGGTAAAATTGAAATGCCTGAAAATGACATTGATGAGGTAATTATTAAGAAGGATGGACTTCCTACATATCATTTTGCTCATGCGATTGATGATCATTTAATGCATACTACTCATGTTATTAGAGGAGATGAATGGGTTTCTTCTACTGCTAAGCATTTGCAAATATTTGATGTATTAGGATTTAAGCATGTCAAGTATGCTCATTTAGCTCCATTACTTAAGAATGATAACGGTACTAAGAGAAAGTTATCTAAGAGAAAAGATCCTGAAGCTGGACTTGTTTATTATATTGAACAAGGTATTCCAGTTGAGGCTGTTAAGCTTTATTTAGCTACTATTATTAATTCTAATTTTGAGGCTTGGTTAGATGCTAATCCTGGTAGTGATATTTCTGAATTTAAGTTTGATTTTAAGAAAGTTGGTTCTTCTGGTGGAGCAATTTATGATATGGAGAAGTTAATTAATATTTCTAAGAATTATTTAAGTAGATTAAAAGCAACTGAAGTATATGATAGGGTTTTAAATTGGGCTAATACTTATGATAAGGATTTTGCTTCATTGATTTCTAAGTATAAGGATTATACTATTAGTATTTTAAATATTGAGAGAGAACAAAAGAAACCTAGAAAAGATTTTGCTAAATACAGCGATGTTTCTAATTCTATTTGGTATATGTATGATGAATTATTTGAAAATAGAGAGTTATCATATGATTTTAAGAATATTACTGATAAAAGTGAAATTAAGAATATTTTGAGTGCTTATATTGATAAGTATTATGATGAAGCTGATGATAAAGATACATGGTTTAATAAGATTAAATCTTTGTGTGACGAATTAGGTTATGCTTCTGATATGAAGGCTTATAAGGCAAATCCTGATAGTTTTAAGGGAAATGTTGCTGATGTTTCTACTGTTATAAGAGTTTGTTTAACTACAAGCAGTATGACTCCTGATTTATATGAATTATTGAGGCTTATCGGAAAGGCGAGAATTATTAAAAGATTTAGTAAGTTTTATTAAGTCTTTTTTTCTTGTCAAAATGTTATTTTTTTTATATAATGTTTTGTGGTGGTTATATGAAGTTATCTAATATTTATAGAGCAAAAATTGTTGAATGTATAGGATATGATAAGAATAGTATTATTTTAAAAAAATATTCTAATAATAAAGTATATTGTAGGTATGGTAAAAAGGATAGAATTATTAAATATAATGCGATTTTGTTAAAAAAAGATGATAATTGTTTTTATGATTTGAGTAATATAGTTAATATTGGTGATTATGCAAATTTTTGTGATGAGGCTGATGATATGAACATTTCAAAGGTTTTTCTTGTTCCTGAAAAAAATGGCGATTTATATGTTGATAAGGCTTCCTTAAAGCAATATCGATATAATGAGTATGAAAATGAGTATGAAAATTCGAAGAAAAAATAATTTTTTTAATAATTTGTTTTAAAATGCTTTTCTATTATTATTTGTGTATGTTATAATTCTTATAGTTTGATGATAGAGAGTTGTATGAGGTATTTTTATGATAAAAGAGAGTAAACGTAAGATAATGACTTATCCTTTTACAGGGTTAGATTATAGTGATATAAAGAAAATAGGTAATAGAATTAATTTTTGGAATAATCAGGTATTATATTTAACTCCTTCTGTTGATGATAAATATCATATGAGAAATGTTAAGTCTGAGGTTATTAGTGATGAAAAGATTAAAGGTGTTTTATATTATTTTTATTTTTTAAATGATTTATGTAGAAGGTATTATAATTCACATTCTTCAAAGTGTTCTAGTGATGATTTTAGTGTTCCAAGTTTTAATACTTATATTGATACTGTTTTGATAACTATTAATGAGATTGTTTCAACTTGTAAGTATAATGATTCTAAAATATGTTTATCTAATTTTTTTAGTAGTTCTCTTGATAATGATTATTTGTCTGATATTTTTAATTTGCTTATTGATGATTCTTATGTAGTTTATCCTAGCAAGTATCGCGATGATGGTATTGTTTTTAATAGAATTATGGACGGCGATTTGAATTTTCTTGTTTCTTCTGTTGTTGATAATTGTGATAATATTTCAAATGTTAGCTCTGATACTAAGAAAACACATACTTTATTAAAAAAAGTTTATAGTAATGTCATATAGTTTTTAGGTGGTTTTATGGTTATTGAAGTAGATGGTTTTAATTTGCATGATACTGTTACTTGTGGTCAGATTTTTAGGTTTTCTATTGAAGATGATGATTCTTATACTATTATTTTGAGTGATAGGGTTGTTAATTTAAAACTTGTAGGTAATGAATTATTTATTGATTCTAATGATATGAGTAATATTGAAAGTATTATTAGGAATTATTTTGATTTAGATTTTGATTATGATAGTATTAATAGAGGGTTTGTTGAAATCGATTCTGATAATAAGAATATAATTGATTCTTGTATTGGTTTAAGGACTATTAACGAACCTAAGTTAGAGGTTGCTATAAGTTATATTATAAGTGCGAATAATGGTGTTTTACAAATTAAAAATTGTTTGGATAATATTTCTCGTATGTTTGGTGAAAAGGTCTTTTTTAGAGGCAATGAATATTATTTATTTCCTACTTTGGAAAAATTAAAGGGCGCAAGTGTTTCTGATTTTAGAAATTGTAAGGCTGGCTTTAGAGATAAATATTTATATGAGTTTATTCAATGTGTTTCGAATGGCTTATTTGATTTTGATATAATTAATGATATGGATAGCAGTGATGCTTTAAAGTATTTAATGGGGTTTAAAGGAATTGGCGAAAAGGTAGCAAGTTGTATTTTGCTGTTTGGTTATCACAGGTTTGATGTTTTTCCTATTGACACATGGGTTAAAAAGTATATGAAGGAAAATTATGGATTGGATAAGGTATCTGATATTAGAAAGTATATGTTTGACAAGTATTCTTCTAATTGTGGATTATTTATTCAATATATTTTTCATTATAATCGTAATGTTAGATAATTTTTTTGGGGGGGATTTTAATGGATTTTGAGGTTTTTTTGATAATAAAAAGTATTATGATCCTAGTATTATATTAAGTATTTTATCGGATATTGTTGGTAAGGAATATAGTGATATTAGGGATGAAATTATTAATAGTGATGTTTTAGTTACAGACAAAGATATAATTAATTTTTTGAATCAGCAATTTTTGGATTATAATCCTGATGTAATGATACGCGTTAATGATGGTGATTTGAAGCATTCTAATAGTGATAAAATGTTTGGTGAAGAACAACTTAGTTATTTGAAGAGACATTCTTCTTGCTTGGAGGATTATTTAATTGTTAGAAAGTATACTTTTGAGCCTTATTCTTTAGAGTATTTTAAAACATATATATCTATTGTTAAGACTAAACTTTTATGTTTATTAGATAATTGTTTTTTTGTTAGTCGTGGATGTCCTAATTTTGATTTTTTAGATGATTTAGATATTAAGCTTAATTCTAGGGGCTTTATTTCTAAGGAGGATATAATTAGACTTATTAGACCGATTTTATATAATTTAAATGATTTACGTAATAAGGTTTTGGAAGCTAATAATTTATCTACTTATTTAAGCTTTAAAATGTCTAGGTTTTCTCTTTATAAAAATGATTTATCTTTTGATGATGTTTATCCTAGTAGTTCTTTTCAAGTTAATAATTTATTGTGTAGCGAGGATGGTTATGTAGCTTTATCTAGTGATCAAAGAAAAAAAGTTAAAAGTATTGAAAAAAATACTATTGGATGATAGTATTTTTATTTAAATAAAAACTTGAACAATTAGTTCAAGTTTGATTTCTATATGGTAGTCTGTACGGGATTCGGACCCGTGTATGTTGCCTTGAGAGGGCAATGTGTTAAACCACTTCACCAACAGACCAATTTAAATAACATATTCATTTTATCATAAATGTTTTGTTAATACAATTATTTTTATAAAATATTTTATTTTTTTGTTGACTTAATTTTTTTTGCGTAATATACTTTCAGTAGGTGATAGTGTGGAAATTGATAAAATGACTAGAAATTATGATAAATATTTTTATTCTAAATGTATTTGGGCTATTGCATATTCAAACAATGTTTCTGAAATGATTAATGTTTTGTTTTCTAATTTTAATATTGATTATGATGTTTTTTGTGATATGCTTGATATTTTTTTGGGATATAATTATGATTGTATTGATTCTGCCTCTAAAAAGAATTTAAATTATTTAATAGAGTTTTTACATGGTATTCCTAGTATTTCTAATGGACAGGGATTTTATAATAAGTTTAAAGGTTTATTGAATACTTGTGATACTTCAAGGGTCAGAGGTTTGATTTTGAGTGAATATGAACTTAGGTATATGTCTGATGATATTTCTGATTCGCTTTCTTTAGCTTATGATGATAAATATTTTTCTAAGTTAAAGGGTTTAATTGTTAATGATTTGAATGTTCTTATAAGTCATTTATATTGTGATAATCAATCTTTTGATAAGTTTGTTGATTCTTATATGCATAATTCTTTGAATTATATTGGGAGTATTAATAAGATTATTAGTGAACGCCCTGACATTTTAAATAATACTTTATTTTTATCACGAGTTCATCATGTTTGTGATAAATTGGAAAGCTGTATTAGTGATGGCTATGTTAAGAAGATTTATAATAGTTTTAGAGGTAAAATAAATTGATTTTAAATGTGAGTGGTAGAACTGATATTGTTGCTTTTTATAGTGATTGGTTTATTAATAGGTATAAGGAAGGGTTTGTTGATGTAAGAAATCCTTTTTATAATAAGCAAGTAAGCAGAATTTATTTTTCTAATGTTGATTTGATTGTTTTTTGTACTAAGAATCCTATTCCTATTATTAGATATTTGGATTCTATTGATAAACCTATTATTTTTCATGTTACTTTAACTCCTTATAAGATGGATGTTGAACCTAATGTTCCTCCTAAAGGATTGGTTGTTGCGGCTATTAAGAAGATTTCTTCTATTATTGGTAGTGATAATGTTTATGTTAGATATGATCCAATATTTATTAATGAAAAGTATAGTATTTCTTATCATATTAGAGCTTTTGATAATATGTGTAGATTACTTAATGGTTATGTTAAACATATTATTGTTTCTTTTATTGATGATTATAAGAATGTAAGAAATAATAAGGATTGTTTAAATTGTAGGGAATTAAATGATTCTGATTATCAAGAGATTGGTATTAATTTTAGTCATAGTGCGAAAAATAATGGTATGACTGTACAAACTTGTTGTGAGGATAATAATTTATGTGAATATGGATTTATCCGTGATGATTGTGTTTCTTTTAATTTGGCTTATAAGAAGACTCATAAGACTGATTTTAGAAAGTGGAAAGAGAGAGCGTGTAATTGCGTAAGTATGGTAGATATAGGCGTGTATAATAGTTGCAGACATTTTTGTAAGTATTGTTATGCAAATTTTGATGAGAGTAAGGTTATTGATAATTTTTCTTTACATAATCCTAATAGTAGTTTATTAATTGGTGAATTATCTAGTGATGATATTATTAAAGAGAGAATAAAGTAGGTATTATTTGGCAGATTTTTAATCTGTTTTTTTCTTGATTATCGTACATTTGTTTGATATAATATTTCTAGAATGAAGGCGGTAATATGAATCGTATTTATGCATGTATTGATTTGAAAAGTTTTTATGCTTCTGTTGAGTGTATGGAAAGAGGATTAGATCCTATTACTACTAATTTAGTTGTTGCTGATAAGGAAAGAACAGAGAAGACTATTTGTTTAGCTGTAAGTCCTTCTTTAAAACAATATGGAATACCAGGTAGAGCAAGACTTTTTGAGGTTGTTCAGAAGGTTCGAGAAATTAATTATGGAAGAAAGAAAAAGACTTATAGATTTGTAGGTAAGTCTTATGATGATAATGAATTAAAGAAAAATAAAAAATTAGAACTTGATTATATAGTTGCGACTCCTAGAATGGGTTTATATATTAAGTATAGTACTCAGATTTATAATGTTTATTTGAAGTATTTGTCTGAATCTGATATTTATGTGTATTCTATTGATGAGGTGTTTTGTGATATTACTAATTATTTGAAGTATTATAATATGACTCCTAAGGAATTGGTTACTAAGATACTTTTAGATATTTTAAAAACTACTGGTATTACTGCTACTGCGGGAATTGGTACTAATTTATATTTAGCTAAGGTTTCTATGGATATAGTGGCTAAACATGTTGATGTTGATTCTAATGGTGTTAGAATTGCTTATTTGGATGAGAAAAGATATAGAAAGTTATTATGGGAACATAAGCCATTGACTGATTTTTGGAGAGTAGGGGTAGGTTATTCTAAGAAGTTGAATGATCATAATATGTATACTATGGGGGATATTTGTAGGTGTTCTATTAATAATGTTAATTTATTATATAAATTATTTGGCGTTAATGCGGAGTTATTAATTGATCATGCTTGGGGTTATGAGCCTTGTACTATGGATATGATTAAAAAGTATAAGCCTGTTTCTAATAGTTTAACTTCTGGCCAGGTTTTACATTGTGCGTATGGTTTTGATAAAGCGAGGTTAATTGTTCGTGAAATGGTTGATTTGCTTTCTTTAGAAATGGTTGAAAAAGGTGTTGTTAGTGATATTTTTGTTTTAACTGTTGGATATGATATTAATTCTCCTAGTTATGATGGTGAGTATTCTTTGGATAGATATGGTAGAACTGTTCCTAAGAGCGCTCATGGAACTATAAGGATGCCTTATAAGACTTCTTCTAGTAAGATTATGATTGAAAAGGCTATGGAATTATTTGATAAGATTGTTAATAGAAATTTACTTGTTAAGCGTATTAATATTTGTGTTTGTGATTTGAGTTTTTTTGATAGTGTTAAGGAACGTCATGAACAGATTGATATTTTTTCTGATTTTGATCATATTGATAATGAAAAGGATAAGAAAAAAATAGAAGATGAGAATAAATTACAACATGTTATGTTGGATATAAAGAAAAAGTATGGTAAGAATTCTATTTTAAAGGCTATGAATTTAAGTGAAGGAGCTACTACTATTGATAGAAATAAACAAATAGGTGGACATAAGGAGTGATAATATGTATGATGATATAATTGATGTAGAGTATCCTTTTGATTTAGGACATCCTAGGATGAGTTTATATGATAGAAGTAGTCAATTTATGCCTTTTAGTGCTTTAGTTGGATATAAAGAGGCTGTTTTGGAAACTACAAGAATTACTAGTGATAAAATTATTTTGGATGAAGAGATGAAAGAAATACTTGACAATAAAATTAGTTTTATTAAGTCTAAATTTGATTTAAAGCCTAGTGTTTCTATTACATATTTTGTTCCTGATAGTAAGAAAAAAGGTGGCTCTTATAGAAGTATTAATGGTTATATTAGTAAAATAGATTTATATAAGAATGTTATTGTTATTGATGATAAAAAGATTTTAATTGAAAGTATATTAGATATAGATAGTGAAATATTTAAAGATATGTGAAAATGATATGATTTTGTCAAATTGTTTGACATGTGTTTAATTTTATTATACAATTATATTGTACTTAAAATAGGAGGTAATTTATGGGTTTAATAAGTGCTGCTATAGGTAGTGCAGCTACAACTTTAGGCGATACTTTTAAAGAGGTCGTTACATGTCCAGAAGTAGGAAATAATGTTATTATTCAAAGAGGCGTTGTTAGTCATGGTTCTGGAAATATGGTTCATAGTGAAGGTGTTATTTCTGCAGGAAGTAAGATAATTGTTCCTCAGGGAATGGCTATGATGATTGTTGACAATGGAGCAATCGTTGAATTTACTGATACTCCAGGTGATTATATTTGGGATAGCAGTAGTGAACCAAGTATATTTGTTGGAAATTTAGGAAAAAGTATTGTTAATACTATTAAGACTTTAGGTAATCGTATTACTTATGGTGGTCAAGCTGCTAAAGATCAAAGAGTTTATTATGTAAATACTAAGATTTTACCAGCTATTCCTTATGGTTCTCAACAACCAGAAACTATTGTTGATCCAGTTTATGGAAGTGTTGAAGTAACTTATAATGGTGAATTCAATGTTAAAGTTGATGATCCAGCTATATTAGTTAATACTATGTTAGGCGCTAATCCAAAAGATACTTTAACTTTTGATGATATTTTTGCTACTGAAGGAAGAAATATTTTAAAGGGTAAATTTGCTCAAAAGGTTGGAGAGGCTATTACTGAAATAATGGCTGTTAATAATGTTTCATTTAATAGAATTCAAGGACAAAGATCTGCAATTACTGATAAAATGAATACTTTATTAAATGCTGATTGGCATGATAAGTATGGTATTATTGTTGCTGGTGAAGTAACTATTAATATCAATGCTAGTGAAGAAGCTAAGGCTCAAATCCGTGAAATAGATAAAGTTAGAGGTATGGCTCAAGCTGATGCTGAAAGAGTTGGAGTTATGAGCGAAGCTTATAGTAAGAATTTACAAGGTGCTATGGCTGCTTCTACTGGAGAAGCTATGTTAAATGCTTCTAAGAATGATGGAAATGCAATGGCAGGTTTTGTTGGAATGGGTATGGCTCAAAATGCTGGTGGTAGTTTTGCTGGTATGATTAATAATCTTCCAGGTCAAACTGAGGCTCCACAAGCTCAACCTGTTCAAACTGAAGGAACTGCTAGATTCTGTCCAAACTGTGGTGCTAAGGCTAGCGAAACTGCTAAATTCTGTACACAATGTGGACAACAATTATAAGGTTAAGATTATTCTTAATCTTTTTTGTTGTATTTTTTTGTAAAAAAATGTATAATTATAGTATGTAAGGAGGATTTGTTATGAGTAACGAAGTAAAGAGTGTGGAAAAAAATAGTTCATTTGATTTTAAAGCAACAATTATGAGTTGTATTACATTTATTATAGCTGTTGTTTTAAAACCTATTACTGCTTTAAAAAGCAAAATTAAAGAATATTCTGATTTTAAAAGTGCTGGTATTTTAGTATTATTTGTAGCCGTAGCTGAAATGATTATTGATCTTTTGAGAGAAATGATTTCTGCAATTTTTGTTAAGAAATTTGATTATTTTTCTGGGGATACAAAATTTAGCGTTTCATTTGAAAATTTAAAAGAATTAAATTATTTTGATTTAATTGTTAAAAATGTATTCTGGATTATTGTAGTTATAGTTGCTATAGCTGGTATTTATTATATTGTTTCTATGATTATGAAGAAGAATGCTAATTTCTTTAGATTAGCTACTATTTCTGCTGTATCATTTGTACCAGTTTATGCTGTTTCATTGATAGGGACTATTGTTGCATATATTTATGCTCCATTAGCTTCATTCTTATTATTTGCTTCTTTTATATATTCAATATTTACTTTTGTTAGTGCTGTTAATGAAGAGGTTAAATTTGAAGAAGCTGATTATAAGATTTATTTCCACACAATCTGTATGACTATTATTTTTGTTGCTGCTTTTTATATTTTAACTAATATGATGAGTTCTGCAATTGGTCTAAATGGATTATTTTAAAATAGGAATTTTTCCTATTTTTTTTGTTTTTTATAGATTTTAGATTTTATTTGTGTTATAATTAGAGTGTCTAGAAGGTACGATTGGCAAATTTGAAAAACCTACTAATTTAACGTATTGGGAATCTAATTTACGGGTGGTGTTGAAGACTCAGGTATTACTTGGGGATCCTAAAATTCGTAATGTGATGCCCACCTAGGAGACTAGGTTTTTATCGTTAATGCTGTCGTCCTTTTGGACTTTTTTATTTATTCCTTTTTTATTTGACTTTTTTTTATAAAAGTGTATAATATTGCTTTGTTTTTTGCGCTTTATGTTGTATATTTATTATAGAGAAAGGGTAGAATATATGAATTCAAAATATTTATTTACGAATTATGATTTATTGGATTATGAGAAGGCATCTAAAAAGGCAATTATTTATTTAAATAATATGTTGAATATGTATTGTAGAAATAAAAGTTATGGTTGGATGATTGCTGATAGAATTAAATCTCTTGATAGTATAAATGATAAGATTAAAAAGAAAATTTTAGAAAAGGGAACTGGTTTTGATTTTAGAGTGCATCTATTAGATATAGCTGGTTTAAGAGTTGTTTTTTGCGATAAAAATTATGTATGTCCTGATGTTGATCTTTTGGATTATAATATTCATCGTTGGACACCTGAAGAGTTTGAATATGCTTTTGAGGAATCTAAGTTACATAAAGATAATTATGATGTTTCTAATTTATATGATTTTGTTGAATATTTAATGAGAGAGTGTAGAGGAGTAGCAGTTGTTAAAGATTATATTATGTATCAAAAACCAAGCGGTTATCAAGGCTTGCATGTTATAATTACTGTTCCTATTGAAAGTTTTGATGGTTCTATTAAGAAAATTCCTGTTGAAATTCAATTTAGAAATTATACTCAGCATTTATATAACGAATGTGAACATGATGTTCGATATAAAAAGACTCATGGTAATTCTGATGAGTATTCAGAAGTATTTAATACAGCTAAAAGATTTTTACTTTCTGAATCGAATGAAGCTTATATTGATATTTTGGGAGAATGCGAAGCAAAGAAAAAATCGTATTTTCTAATACGTGATAATTAAATAGGTTAATCCTATTTTTTTTGTGGTATAATTAGTTTGGTGATTTTATGGGATATGTTGAGGTTATTAAGTATGCTGTTTTGTTTTTTCCTATATTATGTATGTTATTAACGGTACCGTTTTTAATGCATCATTATAGAAAATATGGTTCTATTACTTTTTCAAGATTTTTACTTGTGTTTTCTTTTTTCTTTTATCTATTATGTGTTTATTTTTTGGTAGTAACTCCAATGCCAACACGAGCAGAAGTTTTGAATTATAATGGTCCTAGGTATAATTTAAAGCCTTTTTTTGTCGTACAGGAAATGTTTTTTTCTGGAGAGTTTAATATTTTAAAACCAGAAACTTATTATTTAATATTTAACCAAAGTTATGTTGAACCTTTATTTAATATATTGATGACTATTCCTTTTGGTATATATTTACGTTATTATTTTAAATGTGGTTTTATTAAAACTTTAATATTATCTTTTTTACTTTCTTTATTTTTTGAATTAACTCAATTATCTGGATTATATTTCTTATATCCTAGATCATATAGATTATGTGATATTAATGATTTAATAAACAATACTACTGGTGGCGTTATTGGATTTTTTATTGCACCTTTGTTTTCTTTTCTACCTAGTAGAGAATCAATAGATGATAAATCATATTTAAATGGAAGAACTGTTAGTGTTTTAAGAAAAGGTGTTGCTTTAATTATTGATTATTTTTTTATTATAACTATTTGTGTTTTTTTGATAATGTTATTTCATCTTCGTAATATTGAATGTGTTTATATTCTATTATCTTTAATTGTGTTTGCAATTTTACCTTATTTTTCTTCTGGTTATACTTTTGGAAAATGGTTAATGAAATATAGATTGGTTGGTAGTGGTTTAGATAGTTCTATTCCTTTATATAAACATTTATTTAAGTGGTTTATTTTACATTTTATTATTTTAAATGGTTGGTTTGCGGCTATTTATATTTGTTTATATTTTAGAGTAGATTATGTTTTTTTATTCATTGTTTATTTTTGTATATTGATTTTATTCTTCTTATATTGTTTATTTTGTTTAATACTTAATAGGGATATA
>Ga0247611_10005061_pt1 | contig 17817 bp, 14 predicted proteins | sample 177DNAGHGhighgp2_FD_192422 | JGI IMG/M metagenome (GOLD analysis project Ga0247611, IMG submission 192422) | Sheep rumen microbial communities from Palmerston North, Manawatu-Wanganui, New Zealand - 1770 DNA GHGhigh gp2 | ecosystem: Host-associated > Mammals > Digestive system > Stomach > Rumen... | reverse complement strand
TTTCGCGCCCGAGCGGATCGCGAAGCGATGATTTCCTTTCCGCGAGGTGCGCATCCTGCGGAGCATTTTGCTTCGTAGGAAATTCGGAGGAATTTCCTATGAAGTAAAAAACAGGAGCGGAAATCCGCTCCTGCTTTTCATATCTGCTATAAAAATAGATTTCACTTATGCATCCCAACTACACGTTAAAGATACTTCCGCCCACGAACTCTCTCGCAATCGAATTCGTCGGAATCTTCGCGGTATCCATCGCCAGGAAATACTCTAAGAATTTCAGAAGTCTTCTTGCCTCATAAAATTCCGGTGTTCCGGATGGTACGCTGTATAAAAGCGGCTCCGCAAAGGATTTTAATGCAGCGATTTCATAGATCAGTGCCGAATTGAAAATCGCATCCGCGCCTTCCTGGAAGGGGAAAATATTCTCCTCTTCACCCTTTCGCACATTGCTCCACATCTGAATGGTTCTCGTCGCGGAATTTCCGCGGGTTCTAAAGTCACGCACCATTCTCCGGAGGAGTCTCGCATCCGTGGTCGGAATGCGGTTGTGCTCATCGATGTTTAAGGTGGTCAGTGCGCTGATGTAGATTTTATACTTGCTCTCCGTAGGAAGGGATTCGCTCATTTTATCGTTCAGCGCATGGATTCCTTCGATGACCAGCACATCGTCGGGTCCGAGTTTCATTGTATTTCCGCGGTATTCTCTCTGTCCGGACTTGAAATTAAACGTGGGCATCTGTACCTCTTCTCCGGACAAAAGCTTCGTCATATCGCTGTTGAACAATTTTACATCAATCGCACCAAGGCATTCAAAATCGTAATCGCCGTTTGCATCTCTCGGCGTATCGTCACGGTTTACAAAATAATCGTCCACCGCAATCGGATGGGGTTTGAAACCGAGCGTTTTTAACTGAATGGAAAGTCTGTGTGAAAACGAAGTCTTTCCGGAAGAGGAAGGACCCGCAATCATAACGAATTTGACGCCGTGACGTCTTGCGATATCCGTCGCGATGTTCGCGATATTTCTCTCCTGCAGCGCCTCGGAAACCAGAATCATATCCTCGTAATCTCCGTTGCAGAGATGATCGTTCAGATCGCCGACCACATTGATTCCCATGACATCGTTTAAAGCCGTTGCCGCCATCATCGTGGAATAAATCTTCGGCAGGGGCTTGAATTCCGGCAGCACGTCCGGCTCGTTCTTCGTCGGAAGATTCAGGATAAATCCACCCTTAAACGCAAGCACTTCGAAATGCTTTACCATGCCCATGTCGGGAAGCATATAACCGTAGAAATAATCGAAATAGGAATCGATTTCGTAAAGATTGATGACACGACTTCTGCGGTAATAGCAGGTCTTCATTTTATCCGGCATATTCTGCTGCTCAAAAATATTCATCGCCTCGGAAAGCGGGAAGCTGTCCTTGTGAATGGGTGTTGCCGCATCCGACATTTCGCGCATTCTTTCGCTGATTTTTTTGATCAGCTCATCGTCAAGCTTCGCTTCGCCTTCATAAGAGAAGAAAAAGCCCGTACCCATTGAAAATTCCAGCTTCAGTTTGCCGATTCTGTTCATTCCCACCACGTCATTCACTGCTTTTACAAAGAGTAAAACCGCGGTACGTCCGTAGGTATCGTGTCCCGTTTTGGTGGACAAATCCAGAAATTCCAGTTCGCCGTTTCCGTCCACTTCCTGGAACAACTCGCGATATCTCGTATTGTGATTGGCAATTGCAATCGGATACGGATATCTGTCCGCATACTCCGCCGCGATTTCCCCGTAGGTAATACCTGACGGATACGATTTTTCCTCTCCCTGAATAACCAGTGTGAAGCTGTCTTTTACTTCCATTTTGTTAACCCCCGTTTATTATAATCAGATTACGGTACCGATATCCTTCTGCTCGGAGCAGATGACCGTAATTCCCTTTAATTCTTTTTCAAAAAAATCCCTCATATACGGAATGAAAATTTTCTCGATTCCGAAATGGCCCGCATCGATGATGGCAAGGCCTTCCTCCAGAGCATCGAGTGCTTTATGATATGTGATGTCTCCGGTGATGTAGACCTGACAGCCCGCCTGAATGGCCTTCCCGATGGCGGAGGAACCGCTGCCGCCGCAAATCGCCACCTTATCGACAATCCGGTCCGGCTCTCCGTAAAGCACTACATTCGGAATATCAAATTTAATCTTCACTGTTTCGGAAAGCTCTTTTAAGCTGACTTCTCTCGGAAGCATTCCGACACGTCCGAGACCGTCCTTGGAAATATCGTCTTCATAAGTGACATCCAGTACGCTTCTCTTTCGAAGGGAAAGCTCGTCCGCAACCGCATCCGCCATTCCGATCACGTCAAAATTCGTATGCATTGCAACCAGTCCGATTCTGTGTTTTGCGAGAAGAAGAATTTTCTCCCCCAGAACATCGTCCGTCGTAACACGTTTTACGGGAGTGAAAATCATCGGATGATGCGTCAGAATCAGATCCGCACGCTTCTGAATCGCTTCCTCAATCACTTCCTTCGTCGCATCCACGGCAATCAGTACCCTGGAAACCTGGGCGCTTTTGTCTCCGACCAGAAACCCGGAATTGTCCCAGTCCATGGCAAACGAAGACGGTGAAAGCTGTTCGAGTTTTTCAAGAATTTCCCTGCAAAGCATACCTTATCCCCCTTTTTTACTAATAAAGAGTCGCTCGCGACTCTTTCGCGCCCGAGCGGATCGCGAAGCGATAGTTTCATTTCCGCGAGGTGCGCATCCTGCGGAGCATGGAATTTCATAGGAATTCCATGGGAATTCTTATGAAATTCCACATATTCTCCATTTTGCGGCCATTAAAACATCGACGGATTCATTGATTTTACCAAGTGCCTCTTCACTCTTCTCCCCCGGATGTGCACTGAGCTCGTCCGCAACAGAAAGAAGTCTTTCCTCTTCTTTTTCGAGAAAAGCGAGTAAAACCGGAGATTTTTTCTCAATCAGTTTTTCCCCGTAGGTGTAATTTGCAAGCTCCTGCGTATTTTTTCCGGAAAGCTCCGCTTCCTTTTCGGTCAGATATGCTTCCCAGTCGGAAATACTTAAATCGTAAAATAAAGCCTCCGAGGGTGTTTTCAAATCCATCAGCACATAGTACTTTCCGTCCTCGAAAACCATCTCCTCCGAAATGGTTTCAAAGCCCCATTCCTTCAGTACAAAACGGACAAGTGCGGACTTTGACTGGATCTGCAGAACAACCTGATTGACACCCTTTAATTTGTCCCTGCCGTCGTAAAGAATGCGCAGTCCCAGCGGACCGCCCATGCCGGCGATAATGATTCCGTCCGCCTCATTTTCCTTAAGACCCGCAAGTCCGTCGGCCAGACGACAGTCGATTCTGTCCTTCAGTCCCGCTGCCGCAACATGCTCTTTCGCTGCTTTCAAAGGGCCTTCTTTCACATCGCAAGCAATCACGAACTCTGCCGCACCGCTCTGAATAAGAGCGATGCTGACAAAGCCGTGATCGCAGCCGATATCCGCTATGCATTTTCCTTTCCTCACCAGGTCCGCCACCGCCTGAAGGCGGATGCCCAGCTCGGGTCTGAATCCTTCCTGCATAAGCAATTCTTACTCCAGATAATCACGAAGCTTCTTGCTTCTGGAAGGATGACGAAGCTTTCTTAATGCTTTTGCTTCGATCTGACGAATACGCTCACGCGTAACGTTGAATTCCTTGCCGACCTCTTCGAGCGTTCTCTGATGTCCGTCGTCGAGACCGAAACGAAGTCTTAATACTTTCTGCTCTCTCTCGGTCAGGGTTCCGAGTACCTCGTCAAGCTGTTCTCTGAGAAGCGTTGCCGCTGCTGCCTCCGCAGGTACGGGCACGTTGTCGTCCTGAATAAAATCGCCGAGATGGCTGTCTTCCTCTTCACCGATGGGAGTCTCCAAAGATACGGGCTCCTGGGAAATTTTCAAAATTTCACGCACCTTGTCTTCCGGCATCTTCATTGCGGTTGCAATTTCTTCCGGAGACGGCTCTCTTCCGAGCTCCTGTAAGAGCTGGCGGGAAACACGAAGAAGCTTATTGATGGTTTCCACCATATGTACGGGAATACGAATGGTTCTTGCCTGATCCGCAATGGCTCTGGTAATCGCCTGACGAATCCACCATGTTGCATAGGTGGAGAACTTGTATCCCTTTCTGTAATCGAATTTTTCAACGGCCTTAATCAGACCTAAGTTACCTTCCTGAATTAAGTCAAGGAAGAGAAGTCCTCTGCCGACATATCTCTTAGCGATGCTGACAACAAGTCTTAAGTTTGCTTCCGCAAGACGCTTCTTTGCTTCCACATCGCCCTTCTCCATTCTCTTTGCCAGTTCGATTTCCTCGTCTGCGGAAAGCAGTTCGACTTTACCGATTTCCTTTAAGTACATACGAACGGGGTCTTCGATGCTGACACCTTCGGGAATGTTCTGGTCAAGATTTTCCAGATCCACATCAAATTCGGACTTGTCGTCCTCCTCGGATGCCAAAAGTGCGTCGTCATCAGGCTCGATATCATCGGAAATCTGGAACACTTCGACATTGTTTCTTTCCAGAAACTCATTTACCTTGTCGTACTGCTCTTCATCCAGATTCAGATCTGCCATGAACAGAGTGATTTCACTCTCGTCCAGAATATTTTTCTTTTTCTTAGCGTAGGTCAGAAGCTCTTTCAGACGTGCTTCGAATTTCTCCTGAAAATCGCCGGCGTCCTTCTTCTCGGCTGCAGCTTTGCTTCCCTTGCCGGGCTTTACGTTTCTCATGAAGGGATAAAGCTCCGCATCGCTGTCCAAATCTTCTTCCGCAAAATCATCTTCGCCTTCGAACTCATCCTCGCCTTCGAAAATATTTTCGAACGATTCATCAAAAAGATCCTGCTCTTCCTTGGAGAGTTCTTCTTCCTTGGCAGCCTTGGATTTTCTGCTCTTTCCTGAAGTCTTGCTTTCCTTTGCGGGTTTCTCCGCTTTGGCAGGAGCCTCTTCCTTTGCGGCCTTCGAAGATTTTCTTGCGGAAGTCTTCGTCTCTTTGACTTCTTCTTCCACAGCCTCCTTCTTGGAAGTCTTTGCGGAAGCCTTCTTTGCTTCCTTTACAGGAGCCTCTTTCTTGGTTTCCTTCGCTGCTGCCGCCTTCTTGGTTTCCTTTGCAGGCGTTTCCTTTACGGCTGCCTTCTTGGTCTCCTTTGCGGGAGCCGCTTTCTTCGTTTCCTTTGCAGGCGCCTTTGCTTCCTTCGCAGGTGCTGCCTTCTTCATCTCTTTTGCGGGTGCCGCTTTCTTAGTATCCTTCGCTGCTGCCGCCTTCTTCGTTTCTTTTGCTGCTGCCACTTTCTTTGTCTCCTTTGCCTTTGCTTCCTTTGCGGGTGCTGCCTTCTTCGTTTCCTTTGCAGCCTTTCCGGTCTCTTTTTCAGCAGACTTCATTTTCACTTTCTCCTTTGTATTCTGGTTTTTTTCATTTTTTACCTTTTCCGTTTTTGCGGTATTTTTCTTCTCTGCCACTTTTTTCCCCTTTCCCGCGGCCATCCGCCGCCTTCCGTTTTCTCCTGCATTTTACAAATTAATTTTGATTTTTTTCAAAAGCTCCAGATCTTTCTTTTCCTGAATGGCTTTTTTGAAATCCTCCAGGTTTCCGCCTTCGCTCTCCTTTCTGTCAAAAGCGCTCTTTCTGACCTGGTATAAAATATCCGCAATGGCTTTTTCTTTTTCTTCTTTGCTTTCCAGATTCTGAAGTTCCGTGGTAAACAGGGCGCTGACCATGCTCTGTTCCTCCTCGTCCTCGTAGTGGCAGATCATCTGCGCCGGGTTCGGCGTTCTGCCTTCTTTGAGCTCTTCGAAAACCCTGAATGCCACATCCCTGTAAAGCTCCGAGGAAAAATCCGTGGGACTGATAAACTGCCCGATCTGTGCATACAGCCCCGGCACTTCCACCAGATAGGTTAAAAGAAGCTGCTCGTTTAACTGGTTCCTCGACTCCTTCGATACCGTCTTCTTTTCGACGTTTCTGAGTTCTTCTCTCTGCTGTTTGTCTGCCAGTACCAGAGCTTCTTTCTTCACTGCCTCTTTCAGGTGGTCTTTGTCGATGCCGTATTCCTTCGCCACTGCATCAAGATAATTGTCTCTCTCGAGCGGGTCCTCCATCTGTGCCAGAAATTCGGCAATTTTATGATGAAATTTGGTTTTCTGTGTGTAATCGTCCGGATTGTGGGCCTTTTCCTCGGTATGCACCTGAAAGAGAAAAGCATCTTCCGCATCACGCATACGCTTTTCGAATTCTTCCGCGCCCAGATTTTTGATAAATTCGTCCGGATCCTTATAGGGCTTCATATTGATAACCCTGCCCGTCACCTGATGCCTTCGCATGATTTCGATGGCGCGCATCGCAGCCTTCGTTCCGGCCTCATCACTGTCGTAAGTCAGAAAGACATCCGGTGAATATCGTTTCAGGATTGCTGCGTGATTTTCCGTAAATGCCGTTCCCAGGGAAGCCACGGCTTCCGTGAAGCCCGCCTGGTGAAGGGAAATCACATCCATATATCCCTCACAGAGGATGAAACGGTTCTTTCTCGAGCTTCTTGCGAAGGAAAATCCGTAGAGGTTTCTTCGTTTGTTAAAAATATCCGTCTCCTGGGAGTTTAAGTACTTCGGCTCTCCCTCGCCCATAACGCGGCCGCCGAATCCCACTACTTTTCCCTTGTCGTCAAGAATCGGAAACATGACACGGTTCCAGAATTTGCAGGTGATTCCTCTTTTTTCGGAATAGGACGCAAGTCCCGAATCCAGCATTTCCTGATCCGTAAATCCCCTGCTCTTTAAATACCGGATTACTTCTCCGGAATCCATCGGGGAATACCCAAGCGCAAAATGCGTTATGGTTTCATCCGTCAGCCCGCGCTTCTTCAAATACGCCATGCCTGTTTTGCCCCGTTCCTTGTCCCAGAGCACCTTGTAAAAATAATTGGCTGCGTTTTTGTTCAGTTCATAGAGTCTGTATTTATGGTTTGCCGCCGCTTTTGCCTCTATGGAATTGTCTCTCTCCGGAAGCGTTACTCCTGCAATGGGAGCCAGATATTCGAGCGCTTCGGGATATGTCATATTTTCGTATTTTTGCAAAAAAGTAATCGCATTTCCGCCCACGCCGCAACCGAAGCATTTATACATCTGCTTCGTGGGGCTTACGGAAAACGAAGGTGTTTTCTCATTATGGAAGGGACAGCAGCACATGTAGTTCGCGCCCTTCTTTTTCAGGCTGATAAACTGGGAAATAATGCTGACTATATCACATCTGGATAAAATTTCCTGTTTGAGTTCGTCCGGATAATACATTTAAAATACACTCTTTCTGTCTTAAATTTGGCGGCACATCAACCGTGCCAGCACTTCGGGATATAAATCTCCTCATATTTTGCAATGGCAAAACGGTCCGTCATGGCGGCAATAAAATCGCAGACCACGCGTTCCTTCGGATCTCCCCGGTCACAGAGCTTTTTTAATTCCTCCGGAATCTTGTCGAAATTCTTCAGATAATATTCATATAAAGTAATGACCAGTTGCTCCGCCTTGCCTTCCTCGCTCTTTGCCGCGGGGTTGGTATACACGTTTTCGAACATAAACGCTCTTAACTCTTTCATACCCTTCTGCACTTCTTCGGACATGCAGATTTCGTTCTTGTCCTTCGAGCAGGTGATGATGTCGTGGATAAAGCGGTCCAGTCGTTCGGACGCGGTATATCCCAGAACTTCCCCAATGGATTTGGGCAGATCCGATTCCCGTAAAATTCCGCCTCTGACCGCATCGTCCATATCATGATGGAAATATGCGATTTTATCGGATAAGCGGACAATCTGTCCTTCCAGCGTAAAGGGCATGGAATGTGTCTGATGGTTTAAAATTCCGTCCCTGGTCTCCATGGTCAGATTCAGGCCGACGCCTTCTTTTTCCAGTACGTCGACGGTACGAAGGCTCTGCACATTGTGTTCAAAGCCGAGCGGACAGACCTCATTAAGCGCCCTCTCCCCCGAATGGCCGAACGGCGTATGACCGAGGTCGTGACCGAGCGCAATTGCCTCCACGAGGTCCTCGTTCATTCGAAGCGCCTTGGCAATGGTTCTCGCATTCTGGGATACTTCGAGAGTATGCGTTAATCTGGTTCTGTAATGGTCTCCTTCCGGTGTTAAAAATACCTGCGTTTTGTCTTTCAGTCTGCGGAAGGATTTGGAGTGCAGGATGCGGTCGCGGTCACGCTGGAACACGGGCCTGATATCGCACTGCTCCTCCGGCTTCAGTCTTCCCCTTGATTCCATACTGAAGGAAGCATAAGGGCTTAACATTTCTTTTTCTTCTAATTCAAGTCTTTCACGGATATTCATTTCATTTCCCCCAAAACGAATTTCCCCTGATTTTGTGCCCTAAAAAGAGGTCACATTGGTTATATTCACGTTTTTTTCCCTATTTCCTTTTTTTTAGAAAAAATTTTTATATTTTTTTCCAAAAAAATAATTTCTTTGCGTTGACTTTTCGCGAATGACTTGTTAAAATAGACAAGTCGCAATGATATGCGGGGATGCTGGAATTGGCAGACAGGCTAGACTAAGGATCTAGTGTTGGCAACGACGTGAGGGTTCAAGTCCCTTTTCCCGCATGTAAACCCGGAAATCTTCTGATTTTCGGGTTTCTTAATCAAAATCCTTATTACGGAGATGCAGGAGTGGCGGAATGGCAGACGCGCACGGTTCAGGTCCGTGTGAGAGCAATCTCATGAGGGTTCAAGTCCCTTCTCCTGCATAAAAAATTGACCGCAATAGCGGTCATTTTTTTATGCAGGAGAAGTTTTATGCGCACGCCCCTTTTCCTTTACTTGTTCATACTTCCCAGATCCTTAATCAGCTCCACATCCTCCGCAGACACTTTCATATTCGATTTCAGAACCTGTCCGTTCGGAAGGGTTACGCTGACATCTATGATACTGCCCTCTCCCACACCGGATTTCATAAGATCCTGTATAAACATTGCAAATTTCGGGTGTCTGCCCTGAAACTCTTCTATTTTCTTTTTTAAAGTAAAAAGCATTGCCGGATTCATTGTTTCTTGCTCCTTTTTCTGATTGTCGTCCGCCACGCGGACGGTTTTTCTTCTTTCATTTCAGTGATAATGCCTACTGCTGGAATATCGGTGCGAAATATCCCGACTGTGAAATCGGCTCTCCGCCCTGAAACAGATGCTTCGTATCTCCGAAATTCTGCATCCTAAACACGGCCTTTCCGGGAACGCGCTCCTCGGAAGACAGAATCATCACTCCCGTAGGCGGCACGAAGAAGCCCTGCCAGAGCACGGGCGGTGCAATCTGCGTTAAATACCCGATCATCGCAAAGGAAACGCCCAGGTGGCAGAAAAATACGATATTTTCATCACTGTGCTTTTCCACGTCAAACAGGCCTCTTCCGAGTGCCTTATATCCGTGACCGGCTAAAATTCCGTCCAGTCCGTTCGTAACTCTTTCATAGTACATTCCGAGATTTCCGGACTTCATCACTTCCGTCCCGGCCCATTTATTTTTGTCATGAAGCTCTTCCTGGCGGGTAAAATACTCGGGCATAAAGTCCCAGGCAATCCTCTCCTCGCCCGTTACGGGGTCCTTTACACGATAATAAAATTCCTGCAGCCAGTCATAGGTCACAGGCTTCAGATCCCAGTTTTTCAAAGAAAAGGAGGCCGTATCCTGCGCTCTGCCCATGGGAGAGACGTATACCTCGTCCACTTTCCAGTCCCTGGTTCTCTCCGCTAAAAGCTTTGCTTCCACAAAACCCTTTTCGGTCAGAGAATCGATGGTGTAGTCCGGTTCCGCATGGCGGATAAAAATCAAATTCATGCTATTTGCTCCAGATTATTTTACATTTTGTCGGTTTTTTTTCGATTTTATTCGAAAAAAACGTTAATTCACACAATAATAAATCTTAACAGAAAAACTCTTTTACTTCCACCATTTTTTTAGTATAATATAGGTTGATTTTGTTATGAACACAATTGTTTTACATTATTTATACATTCTAGGAGGTATCATGAAAAAGAGTAAACTGGTGGTCGCATCAATGCTTGGCGCTTTGGCGGCAGCAACAATTTTGATGAGCGGATGTAACGGCGGAGGCGGGGAAGAACCCCAAAGCCAGGGTTACATTGATTTAAATGTACGTCCCGACGGTGAAAAGGCCGGAAACACTGAGACCGGTGAAGGCGGCGAAGGCGGCGGAACTACCGAAAACCCTGCAGATGACGATGTGGTTACCGCAGAGGAAGAAGCAAGTGAATTTCCGAAGGGCTTAACCGAAGCAGACTGCTATCGCAGCGAGCTGACCAACCTCTGGACAGATAAAAAGTTACAGAATCAGCGTCCCGTAGCAATTATGGTTGACAACGAGAGAACCGCATACGATCATTACGGACTGAATTCCGCAGACATCATTTATGAGCTTATGAATTCCACCGCAAACGACCGTGTAACACGTCTTATGTGCATCGTAAAGGACTGGGAAAACTTACAGCAGTTCGGTTCCATCCGAAGCACCCGTCCCACCAACGTTATTCTGGCAGGCGAGTACAATGCGATTCTGGTTCACGACGGCGGTCCTTTCTACATTAACAAATACCTTGCAAGATCCTATTCCAACAACTTAAGCGGCGGATTTGCAAGATTTAAGAACGGCAAGGCGTATGAGTTTACCGAGTATGTAACTTCCAAGGATACCAACGGTTCCGACGGTCTGGTAGACAGAATTGCACAGGCAGGTTATTCCACCACTTACAACAGCTACTATCCCGGACTTCATTTCAATTTCAACTCTTCCATCACTGATTTGTCTTCCAATCACTCCGGAAGCGTTACAGGAAAGGATATTTATCTTCCTCATCCTCATAACAAGTCCGAGCTTCACTACAACGAACAGACCCACAAATATGAGTACAAGTGCTATGGCATGGCTCATATCGATCCTCTGGATAACAACAAGGTTCTTTCCTTCGAAAACGTTATTCTTCAGTGCACCGGCTGGTCCTTATGCCGTTATGATGACGGAACACCGGACCCCAACGGATACATGATTTACGACGTAGTTAACAGCGATACCGGTTACTACTTCACCGAAGGAAGATGCATCAACATCAGATGGAAAAAGACCAGCGAAACCGATCTTACCCACTACTATGATGCGGAAACCGGCGAAGAGCTTCGCTTAAATACCGGTAAGACCTACATCTCCTTAATCCCCAACGATAACTGGAGTAAGCTGAAATTCAATTAAGATGAAAGCATAATAATCCACTTAAAAAGCCGTCCGGTCATTACCGGACGGCTTTTTTGACTTCATAGGAAATTCCTCCGAATTTCCTACGAAGCAAAAATGCTCCGCAGGATGCGCACCTCGCGGAAAGGAAATCATCGCTTCGCGATCCGCTCGGGCGCGAAAGAGTCGCAAGCGACTCTTTTTTATGCGACAAATCTTCCCTGCTCGATTATTATTAATCAGCAATACAATACTAATCCATTTTCAAATGAATCTCTCCGCTGCTTAACACCGTGATTTTACCTTCGCTGTTTTCCACTACAAGACTTCCGTCGTCGAGAATGGTTTTTGCAACGCCGCTCTCAACCGCTCCGCCGTCTTTGTAAAACGAAACTTTTTTTCCGATTACCATGGACATTTCGCGATACTCCGAAATAATCTTCTCCCTGAAATCCGCATCCTTCGGATGTTCAAAGAAATACAGAAGTTCCGCGCCTACCGCGCTTAAAATCGCTTCCTTCAGCTTTTCCAGTTCCTCTTCCGAAAATGCTCCGAGACTGCCCGCGACCTGACGAACATCTTCCGGAAATTCAGCGGTGGAAAGATTGATTCCGATTCCAACGATGATTCCGAGCTCGCGTCCGCCGGCCGGATTTTCGCGGTAAACCGCTTCCGCAAGAATTCCGCAAACCTTCTTCGATTTCAGATAAATATCGTTAATCCATTTAATTTCGGTATCCGCTCCCGCAGATTTCCTGAGTGTCCTGCAGACACTTACTGCGGAAAGCGTCGTCACAAAAATCGTATCTTCAAGTATTTTCTCATCCTCGCAGGGATACAGAAGCGAAAAATAAACCCCCGTATTCTGCGGGGAGTAAAAGCTGTGTCCGTTTCTTCCCTTTCCGGCGGTCTGTTCATCCGCCCGCAACAAGAGCGGTTCGCTCTCTCCTGCCAGAAACCTGCGCTTTAATTCCTCATTCGTGGAATCCGTTTTGAGAATATGTTCTCTCTTTAAAACTGCCGTTTGGGACATTTGAAACAATCCATCCGCCTTTCACGTATTATTTGATCAGTCCGATTTTTCTTAAGTATTTCAGCGATTTTTTCTGGTATTCTATCGGCGTGGTTTCAATCAGAACCGAAGCCTCGGGGAAATACATTTCACGAAGCTGACCGAATTCCGTCCAGTCGATTACACCGGCTCCGACTGCCAGGTGCAGATCCTCTCTGCCGTCATTGTCATTGATGTGCACGTGCTTAATATAGGGAGATAACACCTCCGCCCAGTAGCTTAACGGCGTTGTCACGGTCCTTGTCAGGAAGGCATGCGCATAGTCAAAGCAGATTCCGAAATTGGGTACATCCCGCATTACCTCTGCCAGATTCGCAAGATCGTCCGGTCTTGTATCAAACATATTTTCAAGATAAACATTGATTTCCGGGTATTTCGCACAGATGTCGCGGAACACTTCCTCGTTCTTTTTAAGCCAGTTCCCACGGTAAACATCCGCGGTTAAGAACGGTTCGATATTGCTGTGAAAAATCACACCCTTCGCACCTGCCAGCTTTGCGGTTTCCATGCTCTGAACGATTCTTTCAAGCGAAATTGCAGCAATTTTCGGATCGATACTGAAAATCAGCACATCGTAAAAATCGCCGTGAGACGTATAAACCGGCGCGTTGAAGCTCTTGTATTTTTCCACGATTTCCCTGCATTTTTCCTCATCGTCCAGAACCTCGGGACGCATAAAATCGTTCAGTTCGAAGCTCAGTCCGTACTCCAGACAAAGCCCCAGGCTTTCCTCAATATTTTCCCTGTCCGGGATAATCAAAAATCTGCCCATTATACTTCCCCAACCTTTTCTCCGTCAATTTCCGTCAGTCTGTAAACAAAGACGCCCTTCGATTTTCCTTTCAGAGGAATTTCGCCGACGGGTTCCACTTTCACGCCTCTGTCTTTTACACGCTCATAAATATATTCACTGATCAAAACCTGGCCTGCCTTCGCATTGGCCTCCAGTCTTGCCGCAGTGTTTACCGTATCTCCGATGGCCGTGTAATCCATGCGGACGTCACAGCCGATATTGCCGACAACCGCCTCGCCGCAGTTGACACCGACACCGAATGCCACCTTCTTGCCGAAACGCTCCATACAGGATTCTTCGAGCGCCTTCGCTCCGGAGACAATGTCCTTTGCGGTACGAAGTGCCTGCATTTCGTAATCCTCAAGATCAAACGGTGCGTTGAAAACCGCCATGGTTGCATCGCCGATGAATTTATCCAGCGTTCCGCTGTTTTTAAAAATCGAATTGGTGGTCAGACTCAAATACTCATTCAGAATTTCAACGACCTGCTCCGGCCTTAAGCTTTCCGAAAGAGGCGTAAATCCGCGGATATCCACGAAAAGCACCGCAATGTCCCTGGTCTCACCGCCGAGCTTAATCTGGTATTTTCCCGTTTTCATGATATCGTCAACGACCTGGGGCGCCACATATTTACGGAATGCCGAAGCCATACGTTTCTTGGTAAGCCACTCGTAGGTGTAGCTTACAATCAGGGCCAGCAGATAATCCGCAAAGATAAAAATCATCAGATACACGCCCGGCAGAATCACGTCCGCCCTTGTAAAGAGCAGAATTCCCGTAACCACGGTGATGACTTCCAAAAGCACAAAGGTTAAGCTTCCCCATTTTAGTTTCATATTGGAGAAAAGCATAAAAAGCAGGAAGATTAAAATCGCCGCAATGACGGAAAATGACACACGGTTTACCGGCAGCGGGAAGGTTCCGTCCAGATATCCCTGCAGAATATTGGCATTGATTTCCACTCCGAACATCTGATTGGTGCTGTTGGGAACGGAGAACTGGTCCTGCAATCCCGTAGCATATGCACCGACCAAAACGATACAGTCCGTAAAAACTCTCGGGTCCACATTTCCCGCGAGCAGATCGGACATAGGAACCGCTTCGTAATCAAACGGTTTTCCCGCATAATAAATCCACTGGTTCTGCGCGGAATCCACTTTCGGTTCTACCGGTTTCGTTCCTTTTACTTCACAGTATTTTTTGTAAATTTCATAAGAAAATCCGGTGTATGTTTCACCGGTTTCCTGATTGGTCAGGGTCGGAAGGGTTCTTCTTACGATGCCGTCGGAATCCGCGGAAACATTGGCATAACCGTAGGGAACACCCTCCTCCGTGAAAGGTTTTTCATAGTCCCTCACATGAAGCGGATTCAAAACGCTCTTTCCGCTCTCATCCGTTTCCACAACGGTATTGAATACAATGTGGGACGCAAAGACCACATCGTCTCTTCCCTCCGCCGCTTCCTTAAATACCGCATCTCCTTCAGCAGTCATTTCGTTAAAGAAAAAGATATCAAATGCGACAACCGCCGGGTAATCACCCAGCTGATTCAGTACATCCGCGTAAACGGAGCGGTCCCAGGTTCCGAAGGGTCCGTACTCCGCTAAGGTTTTTTCGTCGATTGCGATAATTTTGATACTCTGATTGACTCCCCTGGAACGCTGATATGCGCGGTCGCGGTAAAAGCTGTCCAGCGAATAAAGAATGTCATTATAGCAGAAAACAAAGGTCAGAATGCCTAACAGCAGGGCCTGAAGTAAAAGAATCCATATATTTTTCCGAGCTTTGCGTTGATTCATTTCGTCTCCCGAAATCCTTGTAAAAATGCATCAAAAATACATTTCTATAGTATCAAAATTTTCAAATTTTGAAAACCCACTTTCGCGAGTAAAACTCCTTATGATATAATGATTTTCGTAGTTAATAATTTTACCGTCCGTAACAGTTGCGACACTTTGCCGACAGTCACGGACAGCATAAAGGGGAATACTGTATGGATCATCAGAAATACTTATCCAGCGATGAAGTACTGGAAAAAATCTTTTATTACATGTCTCGTCTTTTCGAAGAAAAAGAGCTTTCCACAACACTTTTTCTTTTGACGGACCTCGGCAAAACACTGGTAAATTCCGATCGTGCCAGCTTCTGGTTCTGGGACAAGCGCAAGGCAATCATTTGGACTCTTGCGGCTCTCGGTACCGACACCATTTCTCTCCCGGAAAATTCCGGTCTGGTAGGCGCTTCCATGATGAACAATGAAATTTTAATCATCAACGATCCCTACTCCGACCCCAGATTCAACCCGGAAGTGGACAAGGAAACCGGCTATCACACCAAGTCCATTCTGACCATGCCCGTAACCAATTCCGAGGGCAAGGTCATCGGCGCTTATCAGGCTGTCAATAAAATCAATACCGACGGTTCGGAAGGCGAGTTTACCGAAGAAGACGTAAAGCGTCTCTCTCTTGCCACCGCTTTCTGCGGAAGAAGTCTCGAATCCTACATGCTTTATAATGAGGCCATGGAGGATCCTTTAACCGGACTTCGCAACCGCCGCGGTCTGCATGCACATTACGAAAGACGAATTGCCACGCTTCGAATTTATGAGAAGGCTTCCATCATCATGTGCGATATCGACCATTTTAAGCGTGTTAACGATACCTACGGTCACAATGCGGGTGATGAAGTTTTAAAATATGTCGCAAATCTTTTACAGAATTCCATCCGCATCGACGACGGTGCATTCCGCTGGGGCGGCGAGGAATTCGTACTTCTTCTTCCGCATAAATCCACTGCGGAAGCCGCTGTTCTGGCAGAACGTCTGCGCGGAATGATTGAGGAAAGCGTAATCAATTTCGAAGGTACCGAAATCAGAATTACCATGAGCTTCGGTGTCAGCGAAATCAATCCCGAGCTGACCACGGAAGAAAACGTGGAAAACGTGGATGCAAAGCTTTACTACGCCAAGGAACACGGCAGAAACCGTGTTGTTACCGAAATTCCGAAGGATGAAGCCGGAACAGATGAGTAAAACCGACGAAAATGGATATGTTAGATGAACTTATTTAAAATATCTTTATGAATCAATCGGTAAATGAATCCAGAATCGTGGTTTTCATGAAGCAATATACCAATACCATCACTCCCGTCATCAGTGCCCTGTAGGTAAAGAAATAGTGCATATAGGAGTGATTGGAAAGAACCCAAAATCGCAAAAACGGAACGAAAACAAGTGTCATTAATACGGGGAAGGAAGTGAATGCTTTCTTCCCTTTTTTATTGTCCGCAGGCTTTCTTAAGAAGAACCACAAAAGCCCGATCACCACTGCGATTCCGCACAAAATAAGCACCTGCGCGGTCCTGTTTGGATGATCCGGAATGCCTGCCAGACAGGAAAGATTCCGAAGCAGAAGTTCCGCAATCCGTACCGGAAAAGATACGGTCGGAGAAGCCAGATTGGCGCTTACATGTACTTCTCCCACAGTCCGTTCCGCGATATAAAATAATGCGGTTTTGCCCTCTTCCCCGCCCAGAAACAAAAAGGACAAAATCCATTTGAAGCAAAACATTCCCGCATAACCGAGAAGCCATAAAAATCCATCTGTCAGGAAAGTTTTCCAGAGACTTCGAATCCGCGCTTTCTCAAGACTTTCCGCGGTTTCGCCTTCTTTCAGAATTGTATATTTTTTCTTATTTTTCGTAAGGCAGAAGAGCAGAACAAACATCGGAACCGTAAAGGTCAGTGTCTCTGCGGTCAGAAAATCAAAAAAGCAGGTAAGAATTCCGAAAACCAGGAAGAAAGCTCCGGTCGGCAGTACACGCAGTCCATTCCATCCGCTCAATCCGTTCCGTCCACTGTTACCTTCCGATACAGTACCTTTCGAGTTTCTTTTCCCTGCATTGCATTCAGCACTTCGGTACACGAGGAAGGAAAACACCGGAATCATAAGGCAGACAAACGCATACTCAAGACAGGTGTATGCAAAGAAAAGCTTTCCGAAGAAAATGCCGCATGTGTAGGAAATTCCCATCGCATACTCTTTTTTCCAAATCAGATAACCAATCCATAAAAGATTTAAAAGAATTCCCGATACAAGGAACAGAATTCGCATGCCCCGAACGCTGAAAAGCAGCATTAAAAGGCGGATTACCGCCGCTCCTCCGTGCCAGTACCTGGAATAGGTTACATTGCCTTTTGCACCCTCATTGACCGCTCTTGAGAATCCGTCATTTACATTTTCACCCTCCGCCTGTGTATACCTTGCTTCCAGAACGCGTGTGAAAAGACTGCGTCTGTCCGTTCCCTCGATTGCATCCCTGTTTCCGAACTGATATGCGATACAGAAGGAAATACAGTCCGCATAATTGTCTCTTTTTACCGCGGGCTGATTTTTTACGGGTTCCTCAAAAAGCGAATTATTTTCAAAATACTCCGCGGAGAGTTTCGCATTTTTCTCTATGTTTTTCCCGGAAATCAAACCCGACACAAGAAGGAGTCCGATGCAGCATGCTGCTGCAAGGACTCCCATGGAAGCTGTTATTAAAATTTCTTTCAGATGATTACTCAATTTTTCACTCAAATGCTGTATCCAAAACAACGCATTCCAAAACCATTTCTCTTCATAAAGGTTTCAGTAATTTCTTCTGTGATACAGTTTACTCCGCAACCCAG
>Ga0247611_10005060_pt1 | contig 17818 bp, 17 predicted proteins | sample 177DNAGHGhighgp2_FD_192422 | JGI IMG/M metagenome (GOLD analysis project Ga0247611, IMG submission 192422) | Sheep rumen microbial communities from Palmerston North, Manawatu-Wanganui, New Zealand - 1770 DNA GHGhigh gp2 | ecosystem: Host-associated > Mammals > Digestive system > Stomach > Rumen... | reverse complement strand
AAAAAAATCTGATTATTTTTCAGATTTTTGTCTTTCTAGGATATCTCGTGCAGCTACTAAACCGTTTGATGCGGCTATTACTATGTTTCCAGCTTTTCCTGCACCGTCTCCTATGAAGTATATGTTTTTGTCTTCTAGTTTGAATTTATTGTTTGTTGTTATTTCGTTTGAGAAGAATTTTATTTCTGGACCGTATAGTAGTGTTTCATCATTATTTATTCCAGGTATTATTTTATCTAGTGTTTCTAGTCCTTCTATTATGTTTGTTATTATTCTATGTGGTAATACTAGGGATAGGTCTCCTGCGACACAGTCTTTTAGTGTTGGTTCTATGAAACCTTTATTGATTCTATCCCAGTTTGATCTTCTTCCTTTTTTTAAGTCTTTTAATGATTGTATTATTGGTTTTCCATCTCCTAATACATTTGCAATTTTTGCGATTGATTCTCCATATTCTCTTGTGTTTGTTACTGGATCTGTTAGGTTTATTTTATTTATGAATGCAAAGTTTGAGTTGTTTGATTTTATTTCTTTTAGTGAGTGGCCATTTACGCATATATATCCATAGTAGTTTTCTTTTGCGACGAATCCGCCTGGGTTTGTACAGAATGTTCTTATTTCGTCTCCGTATGTTTTTGTTTTTATAAATATTGTTGGGTCATATATTATGTTTGTAATACTCTCTAGTATTTCTTTTCTTGTTTCAACTCTTACTCCTATTTCTATGCTTCTTGATGTGTATTCTATATTGTATTTGTCTGCTAGTTCTTGTATCCATTTTGCGCCTGTTCTTCCTGGAGCGATTACTGCGTATTTTGATTTTATTTTTATTTCTTCATTTTTTTCTTTATATGTTATTATATTTATGTTTTTTTCTGTTGATATGTCTAATACGTTTGTGTTTTCTTTTATTTCTACGTTGTTATTTTTTAAGTAGTTTGTCATGTTTTCTATGTATTCTGGTAGTTTATCGCTTCCTAGGTGTTTTTGTTTAATTATTAGTAGTTTTGCTCCTTGGATTGCGACTTGTTTTTTTATTTTTTCTGCTTCTTCCATATTGGTAGGGTATATTTTACTATTCATGTTGAATTTATTAAATATTTCTTCTGTTTCATCTATTAGTTTATTTGCTTCTGATTCGCTCATATATTTGAATAGGTCAGATTTACCTAGTTTTGGTATGAAGTTTAGTTTTCCGTCTGAGAATGTTCCAGCTCCTCCATATCCTGATAGTATTTGACATGGGTTACAGTTTTGACATGGCATTTTGTTTTTATTCATTGGGCATATTCTATTTTTTGCGAGTTTTCCTTTTTCTAATAGTAGTATTTTTAAATTTTTGTTTTTTTCACTTAGTTCATAGGCAGTGAATAGTCCTGCTGGACCGGCACCTATTATTACAACATCGTACATATTATCACCATTTAAATTCTATCATTTTTTTTGTTTTTTTTTCAATATTTTTATATAAATTTGACTTTTTTTTAATTTAGTGTATAATGTATACTTATATGTGGGGGGATTTTATGAATAAGAATTTTAAGAATTTTAAAAATTATGGAGGTTTAGCGCTTGTTACTGGTGGTGTTTTATGTTTTTCTAGTTTTAGTTCTAAGCCTAATGTTGTTACTAATGAAAATATTTCTTTATCAGAGTCTAAAAGTGTTGTAGGTACTTATGATTATGGTAAAAGTAATGTTAGTGATAATAGTACTTCTATGGATAAGCCTAAAGCGTTTTATGATAAGAATATTAAATTAAATAAGGATGTTGTTATTAGTACTACTAGTAATTCTACTACAAGTACTACAAATACTACAAGTACAACTGTTTCAAGTACTACAAGTACAACTAGTGTTATTCCTACAAGTGCTTCTGTTGTTACAACTACTGAACCAGAGTATTATAATAATTTCATGGATGAAAATTTTGATCAATGTATGTATATGAAGTCTAAGTATTTTTATGTAGATACTTTTGAAACTTATACTCTTAAGGATGATGATGATTTAGAAAGAATTTGTATGAATATTGGTACTGATAGTGTTTATGATATATGGGATTTTTTACCTTATGAAATTAATAAAGGTGATTCGTTTGCTTATCCTATAAAGAATGAATATTATATTGCATCTAAGGGAGAAAAAATTGATGATATTGCCGTTTTTAATGGTATTGATGAGTCAGTTATCAGACAGTTAAATAATATTCCTGAGTCAATTGATAGTTTTGATTTTGATACTAATGTTTTACTTCATACTTTTAAAGGAAAAAGTACTTCTTACAATACGAATAAAGGTGTTTCTAATGTTTTTAACAATAATAAGATTTTTGCTGATAAGTTAGTTAGTGTTGGTGAGAATGGTTATGAGCAGGTTATAGGTTTATATAGTGATCGTTTTGTTTATGGAAGCAATAGTGTAAGTTATTATAAGTTTGATGGTAATGGTAATTATTCTTCTAAAGCTATTTGTTCAAATGTAATTGATATTGATGTTGTTGATGGTGAACTTGCTGCTTATGTAAGGGATGATGATTATGCTTATAATATGGCTTTAAGTGTTGGTCTTTCTAATCCTGATGCTTTTTCACTTTCTCAATTTCAGACTCGATTTAATTATTTTTATGATATTAGTTTTGATAAATATATGGAACCTTATATCAAGTGTGATGAGGGAAGACAATATACAAGATAATATATGTAATTTTTTACATATATTTTTTGTTAAAAACTTGTAAATTATTTTATTTTATTATATACTATATTGGTGTAATTGGAGGTAAATATGGAAAATGTTAAAGAGATTAAAATAAAGGTGAATGGTGAAAAGTGGGAGACTGCTTTGGAAAAGGCTTATAAAAAAGCTAGTAGTAATTTTCAAATTGATGGTTTTAGAAAGGGTAAGGCTCCTAAAAATGTATTTTTAAAGAAGTATACTCAAGAGAGACTTAATTTTGATGCTGCTGATATATGTTTAGATGAGGCTTATAATGAAATGTTTAAGAAAGCAAAGGATTTAGAGATTGTTGCGCAACCTGAAATTACTTTAAGTGAGATTTCTGAAGCTGGTGTTGAGTATTTATTTACATTAACTTTAAAACCTGAGGTTAAGTTAGGTAAGTATAAAGGTTTAAGTGTTAAGAAGGATAAGGTAAGTGTTTCTAAAGAAGAAATAGAGCATGAAATTGAGCATTTAAGAAGTCACTATACTGAAAATGTTGTTAAGGAATCAGGTAGTGTTGAAAGTGGAGATATTGCTGTTATTGATTTTGAAGGATTTAAAGATGGTGTAGCTTTTGCTGGTGGTAAGGGTGAAAATTATTCTTTAGAGATTGGTTCTAATACTTTTATTCCTGGATTTGAGGATCAAGTTATTGGTATGAATGTTGGAGAGGAAAAGGATATTAATGTTACTTTTCCAGAGGATTATCATTCTGAAGATTTAAAGGGAGCTCCTGTTGTATTTAAAGTTAAAGTTAATGAAATAAAGGTTAAAAGAATTCCTGAATTGGATGCTGATTTCTTTGAAGATTTAGGAATGGAAGGTATTGATTCTAAGGAAAGTTTAGAGGCTCAAGTTAAGGAAAATATTAAAACTAGAAAAGAATCTGATGCTGATAATAAATATATTGATGAATTATTAGAGGCTGCTTCTAAGAATGTTAAGGTTGAAATTCCTAATGTTATGATTGAAGAAGAGTTAAATCGTATGGTTAAACAATATGAGGAAACTTTAAGAATGCAAGGTTTAAGTTTAGAACAATTCTATCAATTTACTAATTCTGATGAGTCTAAGTTAAGAGATCAAATGAAGGAAGAAGCTACTAAGAGAATCACTTATAGATTAATGCTTGAGGAGATTGCTAAGGTTGAAAAAATTGAAATAAGTGATGCTGATGCTAAGAAGGAGTCTAAGAATATGGCTTCTAAGTATAATATGAAGGAAGAAGAGTTCTTAAATGCATTTGGTGGTCTTGATATGATGAAGTATGATATGAAGATGAGAAAAGCTATTGAAGTTTTGAAAGGTGAGTAATCATCTTTTTTTGTTGTTGATAATTTCTTTTTTATATAGTATAATTATAATAGGTGATTTTCTATGAAGAAGTTTTTAAGTAAATTAAAGAGTTTTATTTTAAAGAATAAGTTATTATCTATTTTATTATTTTTGCTTATTTTGATTTTTATTTTGGGACTAGTTATGATTAAGGTAATTGTTTTTCCTAGTTATAAGATTTCTAATTATGGTAATAGATTAGATGGAATTGATAGTGTTAAGCTTGATGATTCTAGGTTTAATGATATTAAGTCTAGTTTTTCTTCTAGTTCTTTAACTTTGGAGAGCATTAGGTTAAGTGGTAAGATTGTCAATATTTCTTTTAAGGCTAATGAAGGTGTTTTAGTTGATCATGCTAAATCAAGTTGTTCTAAGGTATTAGAAAGTTTTAGTGAAGATGAACTTAAGTATTATGATATTCAAATTTTTGTTACTGGTTCTGATAGTGATAAGTATCCAATAATAGGTTATAAAAATAAAAATTCAGAGGGTTTACATTGGAATTATGAGGGTGAAATCTAATGAAAAAAAATAAAGGTATTTTTATAGGAATAGGTGTTTTTATATGTTTAGTGGGAATTATTTGTTTCTTATTTACTAAACAGGATAAAGATACTTCTTTTACTATTTTAGAGAAACAATGGTTAGATAATAATAAGAGTAAGGTTATTGATATTTCTATTTTGAAGGATATTCCTATTATCAATTATAATGGTGATGGAATTCTCTTTGATTTTATCAATGATTTTGAGGAAGTTACTGGATTGGATTTCAATCCTATTGCTTATTCATCTAGTAGTGAGATTAAGTCTGATTATTCTTTTCAGGTTGTAAATTCAAAGAGTGATAATGATATTTTAGTTTATAGTGATAGTTATGCTTTACTTAGTTCTTCTAATATTAAGTATAATATGTTATCTGAGATTAGTGATATTACTATAGGTGTTTTAGAGTCTGATTTGGAACGTGTTTCTAATGTAATGGATGATAGTTCTATTGTTTTTAGGACTTTTGGTAGTATTGATGAATTAGTTTCTTCAATTAAGCCTCGTGAGATACCAGAAGGAACTGATGTTTCTAATATGGTTGACGCTATTGTTTTGCCTAAGATTCGTAATTTAGGTTTGATTGTTTCTAATGATAATTTAAATATTTCTTATAATATTAATGAGATTCGTGAGGATTATGTTATTCATTTGGGTAATGATGAAAAGTTAAATGAGATTATTAGTAAGTATTTTAAAAAATGGCAAGAGTTGAAGTATGATGATTCTTTTGGAACTCATTTTTCTAATAATTATTTTAGTTTTTCTAATGTTGATGATAAGGGTAAGGCTTTTTTTAAGAGCAAAAGATATGTTTATGGATATGTTGATAATAGTCCATATGATTTATTTGTAAATGATGATTTGTATGGAATTAATAAGTCTTTTTTATCAAGTTTTTCTAATTTATCTGATATTGATATAGAGTATAAGAGGTTTTCTAATGTTAGTTCTTTAATTGATGAGTTTAATAGTGGTAATGTTGATATTATTTTTGATAATTTAGATACTGATTTTAGTGTTTCCAATGTAAGTTTAGTTTCTAATTATGATGAGCAAGTTACTGTATTAGCTCTTCCTACTAATAAGGTTACTGTTAGTTCTATTAAGTCTTTGGTTGGTTATGATGTTTCTACTATTAGTAATACTAAGGTATCTAGTTATTTATCTCGTACTGGTGTAAGTGTTACTGAATATGATTCTATTTCTGATTTACTTAATAAGGTTAATGATGATTCTATTATTGTATTAGATAGTGAGGTTTATAATTATTATAGTAATGATTTAGGTAATTATAAGGCTATTTATACTTTTGGAATGGATGATCAATATTCTTTTAAGGTTTTAGATAATAGTGATAATAGTACTTTTATTAAGTTCTTTAATTTTTATTTATCTTTTATTTCTAATCAAGAGTTAGCTAATATTGGTTTTTCTGAGTTAACAGGTGTTAGTGGAAGTAATGGTTTTATCAAGGTTATTATTTTTATCGTTTCTTTATTGTTAGTTGGGTTGATAGGTTTATTGATTTATCAGAATAGAAAAGCATTGAAGGAAAAAATTAGTTCAAGTGTTTCTAAAGATAATAGGTTTAAGTATATTGATATTTTGACTTCTTTGAAGAATAGGAATTATTTAAATGATAATATTGATGCATGGGATGAGAGTTTAGTTTATCCTCAAGGTATTATTATTGTTGATTTAAATAATATTGCTTATATTAATGATAATTATGGTCATTCTGAAGGGGATATGGTTATTAAAGAAGCAGCTAATATTCTTATTAAGACTCAAATTTCTAATAGTGAAATTATGCGTACTAATGGTAATGAGTTTTTGATTTATACTGTTGGTTATGATGAGAAACAGATTGTATCTTATATTAGAAAGTTAAATAAGGAATTTAAGGATTTATCTCATAGTTTTGGTGCGGCTATAGGTTATAGTATTATTACTGATGAGATAAAGACTATTGATGACGCAATTAATGAGGCTACTTTGGATATGAGAAATGTTAAGAATGAAATAAAGTAAAGCTTTCGCTTTGCTTTTTTGAAAGGGTATATTTATGAATTTGACTAAAAGGTATATTAAAAAATTATTGAGAATAATTAAGAAACCTGAGATGAAGGTTTTACCTGGTAATATTGCTTTCTTTTTGGTGCTTTCAATTTTTCCTATTATTTCTTTATGTGGTGTTGTTGCGAATATTTTTAATGTTTCTCTTTATAGTGTTGTTAATTTTTTGTCTGATATTTTGCCTAGTGGTGTAAGTAGTTTGCTTATTCCTTATATTTCTGGAAGTGGGCTTGATATTCATATAGGTTTTTCTATTGTTACTGGTTATATTGTTGCGTCTAATGGAGCTCATTCTATTATTGTAAGTAGTAACACTTTGTATGGATTTCCTCATAGTAGTTATTTAAGTAGAAGAATAAAGTCTTTATTTATTACCATATTATTAGTAGTGCTTTTTGTATTTACTTTATTTGTTTTAGCTTTTGGTAATAATATTTTGAAGTTTGTTTTGTCTTTTGGTGTTTTTTCTAGTATTGGAGATAGTATTTATTATTTGTTTTTATTGCTTAAATGGCCTATTGCGATTATTTTAGTTTTTATTATTGTAAAGTTAATTTTTACTTTGTGTCCTGATTCTATTATTAAGAGTAGTCTTACTAATCGTGGTGCGCTTTTTACTACTTTAGGTTGGGTTTTTTCTACTTTTATCTATTCTTATTATGTACGTCATTTTTCTCATTATGATATTTTTTATGGAAGTTTATCTAATATTATTATCATGATGATGTGGATTTATCTTTTGGCTATTTCTTTGGTAATTGGTATGGCTATAAATGTTCAGTGTTATAAGGATGATAAGAATAATAATTTGGATGATGTTAATAATAAATAGTGGATGCATATTTTACCATGTATGTATCTAAGGCAAACTACATTATGGTAATTATCCTCCATAAACGATCTTTTTGGTCGTTTTTTTTATTTATTTTTTTTTACCATTTTTAGTTTTTTGTTATTATTATTTGTATGTTTTTAAGTATTTGTTTATATTTGTTTTTGTTTTTTGAATTTTTGTGAAGATAATATAGCAAATTTTAACAAACAAATGTTTGATAAAAGTATTGACATTGTTTTTTTTTTATTGTACAATGGGTTTGTACTTAGTTAGGAGGAATATAAATGGTAAAATCTTCAGGTGATAAAACCTTAGATCAAGTATTAGCTGATATAGAAAAACAATTTGGCAAGGGAGCTGTTATGAAGCTTGGTAGCCATGAACATAGAGAGATTGATGTTGTTCCAAGTGGTTCTATTTCTTTGGATGTTGCTTTAGGTATTGGTGGATATCCTAAGGGTAGAATTGTTGAAATTTATGGACCTGAATCTAGTGGTAAAACTACTTTTGCGCTTCATGCGATTGCGGAGATTCAGAAGAAGGGTGGACGTGCTGCTTTTATAGATGCTGAACATTCTTTGGATCCTCAGTATGCTGCTAGACTTGGTGTTAATATTGATGAGTTGTTGTTGTCTCAACCTGATAATGGTGAGCAAGCTTTAGAAATTTGTGAGGCTTTGGTAAGAAGTGGTGCGATTGGCATTGTTGTAATAGATAGTGTTGCTGCTTTGGTTCCTCAAGCTGAAATTGAGGGTGAGATGGGTGACTCGCATGTTGGGTTACAGGCTCGTCTTATGAGTCAGGCTTTAAGAAAGTTATCTGGTATTATTAATAAGACTAATACTGTAGCAATTTTTATTAATCAATTAAGGGAGAAAGTAGGGGTTATGTTTGGTAATCCTGAGGTTACTCCTGGTGGACGTGCTCTTAAGTTTTATTCTTCTATTAGGTTAGAAATTAGACGTTCTGAGCAAATTAAGTTAGGTACTGATATTATTGGTAATAAGACTAATATTAAGGTTGTTAAAAATAAAATGGCTCCACCTTTTAAGTCATGTAGTGTTGATATTATGTATGGTGAGGGTATTTCTCAAACTGGTGAGTTAGTTGATTTGGCAGCTGAAGCTGGTATTATTGATAAGAGCGGTGCTTGGTATTCTTATAATGGTAATAAGATTGGTCAAGGTAGAGAGAATGTTAAGGAATTGTTTAAACGCGATCCTAAGTTAAGAGAAGAGATTAATAAGAAGGTTAGAGATTATTATTTTGAGAAGGATTCCAAGAGTTCTAAGTCTAGTGACATTGATGTAGATCCTGATACTGGTGAAATAAAATAGGTTTATACCTATTTTTATTTGCTTTTATTATTATAAACGTGATAGAATGTTTGTAGGTGATTTTGATGGAGAGGTTACAGAAGGTTATTGCGAATAGTGGTTATTGTTCTAGAAGAAAGGCTGAGGAGTTAATTATTGCTGGTAAGGTACGTGTTAATGGGTTGGTTGTTTCTGAATTAGGTGTTAAAGTTGATGGTAATGATGAGATTATGATTGGTGGTAAGATTATTTCTCGTGAGGAGAAGGAGTATATTTTACTTAATAAACCAAGAGGGGTTGTTAGTACTTCTCATGATGATAAGGATAGAAAGACTGTTATTGATTTAATTAATAGTGATAAGAGGTTATATCCTGTTGGTAGATTGGATTATGATACTACTGGTGCTTTATTATTAACTAATGATGGTGAGCTTACTAATTTATTAATTCATCCTCGTAATAAGGTTGATAAGGTTTATATTGCGAAGGTAAAAGGTTTTTTTGATAAGGAAAGTGCTTTAAACATGAGTCGAGGGGTTGTTATTGACGGAGTTAAGACTAGTAAGTGCTTTGTAAAGTTAAGACGTTATGATAAGAAAAGTGATTCTTCTATTGTTGAGGTTATTATTCATGAGGGAAGAAATCATCAGGTTAAAAAAATGTTTGAGGCAGTTGGTTTTGATGTTTTAAAGCTTAAAAGAGAAATGTTTGCTTTTTTGAATGTAAATGGTTTGAAAAGTGGTGAATATAGATATTTAAGTGTTAAGGAAGTAAAGCAACTTTATAGTATTGTAAATAAAAACAAATAGATTTTTTTCTATTTGTTTTTATATTTCTATTGCGCTTACTGGGCATCCTTCAGCTGCTTCTTTTATATCGTCTGTTATTTCTTCAACTTCTTCTTTTATTGGTTTTGCGTATCCGTCGTCATTAAATTCGAAATAGTCTGGTGCGATAGCAGTGCATGCTCCACATCCTATACAGTTTTCATTTACTTTTATTTTTTCCATTTACATCCCTCCTCATTTTATTATAAATAAAATTGTTTGATTTTGCAATTAAAACTTTTAAAAATAGTGATTTTATGGTATGATTATGTTAGGTGATTGTATGGCTAGTAGAATGGAGAAGTATCATAGTAATTCTTCTAATGTTGGTAGAAGAAGTGTTAGAAATGAAAACTTATATAAGGATATTTATGAGAATAATGAGTATTCTAATATTGAGAAAATTGCTACTATGGAAAAAACTAATGAAATTAGTCTTGATCAGATTAAGGAGTTATTGAAGGAAAGAGAAGAAAAGAAAAAAATTTCTACTATTAAGAAGCCAACTCCTAGGGTTTATCAGCAACCTACTCAGGATAGGAGTTATGATATTCGTGATATTTTGATTAAGGCTAAGGATGAGCATGTTGATGATAATAAGAATAGAAGTCTTAAGAATACTCAATATAATATTTTAAAGAATATTGATATTAAGGAAAAACTTGATAAATATGATCAAGCAGAATTAGAGAAGACTCTTGTTAATACGAGTGTTTTAAAAAATTTAAATGATGATGAATTATCTCTTGATATGCTTAGTGATTTGAAGTCTACTGGTAATACTATGGTTAATAGGACTAGCGCTACTGATTTACTTAAAGAGGTTCAGGAGGCAAAAGATAAGTATGTAGCTAAGAGTGATGATGGGCTTGATAAATCTTTTTATACTTCTAGTTTGAATTTTAGTGATGATGATTTTGAGCAGTTAAAGGATTTACAGGATTCTATTGATAGTAATAATAAGTTGATTAAGGTTTTATTTTTCTTGTTGTTTTTAGTTATTGCTGGGGTTATTGGTTTTGTTATTTTTAAAATGATGTAAAGATTTATTCTTTACATTTTTTGATATTAATAGTGGTATTAATATTAGTATTACAAATGAGAGTATAGGTAGTGTTGTATATTTGAAAATATTAAATTTACTATTGTTTAAAAATATTAGTTTTCCCCATATTGTTATTATTATTGAAATAATAATTATTAGTCTTTTGTTTGTTTTTTCATTTTTAATTTTAAGTGAGTGTTTTATATATTTAGATATGAATAATACTCCCATAATTGTTACTGTAAAGACATAGAATGTCCATCTTAGTGATATAATGCTTTCTGTTCTTTCTATGAATCCTATTAAAGATACTTTTTTTAATACATCGTATTCTGGATATTCATATAAATTTATTAGTTTTATTCCTAGAACTGATAACATTATAAAGAATATTAATAGTATTATTATATTTGAAATTATGTATGTAATTATCATTCTTTTGTTTAGTTTTTCTTTATCAAGTATTTCGTTTTTGGGTATTATTGTCAGTAGGAAAATAGGTGTAATATTATATGTTACATATATTAAAGCTCCTATTATTGGGCTTTTTATTCCATTTTCTAAAATAGGTAATATGTTTTCTATTTTTATTTGCCATATAAGTCCTAGTGTTGTGAGTAGTACAAATGTTAGGCTTATTATTGATAGGATAAATATTGTTCTTCCAATTACTTTTGTTCCTTTTCCTGTTATATATATAATTGCTGGTAGAAACGCTAGTGCTATTACGGTTTGCGGTGTTTTTGATAAATACTGTGATGATATAAAGTCTAATAAATTATTAAAGTTTGTTGCAATAAAGAATGATATTGATAGTGTTAATGTTATATTTATTAGTTTTCCTATTTTTTTAAATTTTTTTTCTATTTTTTCGAATATGTTTAGTTCTGGGTCTGTGTTCATTATTTTTATATATATTAGTAGTGGGATTATTCCTAGTATGGCTCCTATTATTACGCTTATTAGTGCATCTTGTTTTACATGATTGAATAGGGTATATGTCGTAAGTCCTACATTGTTTGAAAGTATTAAAAAGTATTCTATTGCGCAGAATTCTAGTGTTGATAGTTTTTTCATTTTGCCTCCTTTATTGTTTGAAGCAGTGTTCCTTGATTGTTTATTTTAATATTTATATTTGTTTCTATTTTTAGATTTTTAAATATTTCGTTCCAATTGTTTTTTATTTCTTTCCATTTTTTTGGATTTGTTTTGTGTATTATTTTCCCATATCCTAGTATATCTGTATTATATTTGTTTTGTACTAGATTTGTTGCTTCATATATTGTTTTATCTAGTTCTTTTTTTATATCATTTTCTAGTTTGTTTATTGTTTCTTTGTCTTCTAAATTTATTTTACAGTTTACTTCTGATATTGTTGATTTTGCATCTATGTTTATTTTTACTGTGTTGTTTTTTAAGTCTATGTTTGTTTTTAATTTTATGTTTTCTACATGATTCATTATGTATTTATCTTCACATTTTGTTTTAATGTATATGTTGTTTGTTTTGTTTGATAGTATGTTTATTCCTTCTGATTGTTGTTTGTTTGCCCATCCGATTAGTTTATCTTCTTTGAATATTCCTAGTGTGTCTATTTTTATAGTTGCTTTTGGTATTGTATCTGATAGTTCTTTTGTGTTTGTTCCTTCTTCTTTATTTCCTAGTATTGTTACACTGTTTAGCACTGGGTTTTGTCCTTCTTCAAGTAGTGTATATATGAAGTCATTATATGTTATTTTATATATTAGTGATGATTCTTCTGATGATGAGTTTATGTCTGATGCGATTGTTTGTGATGGAAATGTTTGAAGAGGGGATATTATTTCTAGTATTTCTTTTGCTTTTGCATCTTTACTTAGTAGTATGTAAAAGAAGTTTCTTGATTCGGTGTCTCTAGCTAAATAGTCTAGTATATTTTCTAGTCCTTCTTTGGCAATATTTTCTGATATTACTGTTACTACTAAATGACCTGTGTATGGTTTAAATGGCATTTTTAGTTTTATATCGTTTATTGCTTCTTTTAGTGTTTCACCGGTTCCATTATATGTTGTTGTTCCAGCTTCTCCTTCTTTTGCGCTTACTTCGTTTTTTTTAGCATTTGATACTAGAAAAGTTATTTCGTAGTTGTTTTCGTTTTTATCTATGGCAATTCCTGTACATATAGCTAGATTGTTTAATTCATTATAATTCCAACATCCTGTTAGTAATAGTATTATGGGTATTAATAGTAATTTTTTCATTTTTCACCAACTTTTTTTCTTTGTTTTGTTTTTAGGTAGAATGGTCTTGTTTTTATTTCTGTTTTAGGGAATTTTAGTATTGCGTTTTTTTGTTCATTTTTATTAAACGGTGATATTGTAGCGAGGTATGGAATATCTAGTATTTCTAGGCTTGATAGTTTTGTTATTAGTATTATAATTCCTATTGTGAGTCCGATGAGTCCTAGAATTGTAGCTGCAATTATTAGTATGAATCTCCAAATTCTTATTCCATTTACTACATCTATATCTGTGAATAGGAGTCCACTTACACTTGTAATAGCTACTACTATTATTACAATAGGTGATACTATTCCTGCTGATACTGCTGCTTCTCCTAGTACTAGTGCGCCTACTATTGATACTGCGGCGCCCATTTGATTTGGTAGTCTTATGTCTGATTCTCTTAGTATTTCAAATGTTGTTAACATTATAATTGTTTCTATTACTGTTGGAAATGGTACTCCTTGTCTTTGTATTGCGATTGATATCAATAGATTGTCTGGTATTACTTCAAAGTTGTATGTGGTAAGGGCTATATATAGTGCTGGTGTTATTAGTGTTATTAAGAAGGCTATTAGTCTTAGTAAACGTGTTATTGTTACGTTTATTGGTTGTTGATAGTAGTCTTCCGGTGTATGAAAAATGTCTATGAACATTCCTGGAATTATAAGTGCGAATGGTGTGTTTTCTACTATGATTATTATTTTTCCATTTAGTAGTTCTTGTGTACATTTATCTGGTCGTTCTGTTGAGATAATTGTTGGGAATGCACTTTTATTATTTTTAGTTAGATAGTCTCTTATTGGGCCACTATCTATTAAACCATCTACATCTAATTTTTGTAGTTCTTTTTTTATTTTATTTATTTTTTCTTTTTCTACAATATTGTTTATGTATGTTAGGGATATTTTTGTTTTTGTTCGTCTTCCTATTTTTATTTCATCAAAGATTAGTTTATTATCTTTTATTCTTTTTCTTATGAGTCCAATGTTTGTCATATAGTTTTCTGTGAATGAGTCTTTTGGACCTCTTATTATTGCTTCTGATTTGGAGTCTTCCACTGATCTATCTATGTTGGCTTTTGTTTCTACCATATATAAGTGTTTTTCTGTTATTATTATTGTGAATCCACTTGGTAATAGATAGAATATGTCTTCATATTTTATATTTTTTAATTTGCTGTTGTATATTTTATTGTTGATTTTTTTTTCGTTTGTATTTATTATTGATTTTACTAGAAAGTCGCTTATTTTATCGTCACTTGATACGCTTTCTAGAAAAACGTATCCTATTTTTTTATTTTTAATTTTTATTATTCTTGATGATAGGTCTATAGGATTATTGAAGTCTTGTTTAATTTTTTCTATTGTTTTTTCTATATTCATGTGATCACCTTTTATATTTATTATTTACAAATGTATTATTTTTATGTATTATTATTTTAGGTGATTTTTGTGGAAGTTGGAAATATTTATGAGTGTGTTGTTGATAGGTTAAATCATCAAGGAAAGGGAATTTGTGTTGTTTACTCACGTGTTGTTTTTGTAAGTGATTGTTTACCTGGAGAGCGTGTTAAAATTAAAATTGATCATGTTAGTAAGAAGTTTGTTAGTGGTATTGTTATTGATAGATTAAGTGATAGTTCTTCTAGATTAGATGTTAAGTGTCCTTATTATAGTTCTTGTGGTGGTTGTGATATTATGCATATGTCATATAGTTTTCAACATGATTTTAAGTTTAATAAGGTTACTGATATTATTCGTAAGTTTGTTCATGAGGATATTAAGCTTAATGAGGTTAGTTATGATAGTCAGTTTTATTATCGTAATAAGGCTACTTTTCATGTTAAGAATGGTATTGGTTTTTATAAGGATAAGACTTATGATTTGATTAATATTGATAAGTGTATGATTTGTTCTTTAGAGATTAATAATACTTTGGATGTTCTTAAGAAGATGGATTTAAGTGGAATTGATAGTGTTGTTGTTCGTAGTAGTTATTTTGATAAGTCTGTTATGGTTATATTTGATGTTAGAGGTGGAGTTGATAAAGGATATCTTATTAATAGTTTGAAGGATTATGTTTCAAGTATTTATATTAAGAATGATAAGTATAAACTTATTTATGGGGAAGAATATATTATTGATAAGATAGGTGACAAAAGGTTTGTTATTTCTCCTGATTCGTTTTTTCAAGTTAATACGCCTATGGCTTATAAGTTATATAGTAAGGTTTCAGAGTATGCGGGTAATTTAGATAATTCTAATGTTCTTGATTTATATTGTGGTACTGGTACAATTGGTTTATTTGTTGGTGGTAAAGCAATAGTTGGTGTTGAAATTAATGAGTCGGCTATTCATGATGCGAATATTAATAAGGATTTGAATGAAATAAGTAATGTCAAGTTTTATTGTGGTGACAGTGGCAAAGTTTTGAAGAGGTTAGATAAGAATTTTGATGTTGTTATTGTTGATCCTCCTCGTAGTGGTTTATCTAGTTTATCTATTGATGAGGTTATAAGTGTAGGGGCTAAAAGGGTGGTTTATGTTTCTTGTGATCCAGTAACTTTAGCTCGTGATTTGAACATATTTAAAGAGTTTTATGATATTAAAGAGATTAGTTTATTTGATTTATTTCCTAATACTAATCATGTTGAGAGTGTTTGTTTGTTAGAAAAATTGTAAAATAGTAATATTGCGATGAATTTAACTTATGAAAAAGTATGATATAATGTTTAATAGATGTGTTTGTATGAAAAAGAAAATAATTATTGGTATTCTAATTGTAGTTTCATTAATAATATTTATTTTTGCTTTATCAAATATTAATTTAAAAATTAATGGTATATCTAAAAATGACATTAATAATGTTATTAATCCTAATTTGCCAACTAATGCAATTATGATGAAAGGTGAAACTGATTAAGCAACATTTATGACAAGAAGTTATATATTTATTATTCCAATAGTAATTATACTTGCAATTAGTATGGTTTATTTTGGAAAAAGAAAAAAAATAGAAATAAAGAAAAAGGAATTAATTAAGGGAATTATGCTTGGAGTTATAATTGGATTTTTACTTGGATATTTTCATGAATTATTACATGCAATTAGTTTTCCTAAAGGATCAACTATAAATATAGGACTTGTATTAAAACCATTTTACTTTTATGTTTCTTCATTTGATTCTTTATCTAAAAATCAATTTATATTTATGAGTATTATACCATTTATTATTTTAGGTGTTATACCTTTTATATTATACTTATTATATTTCTCAAAAAGAATAAAAATAGGAGCTTTCTTTTTAGGACTTTGTATAATGGGATTAGTTGGTGCAACACCTGAATTATTAAATATATATAATGTTAGTAAAAATGTTCCAAATAATTCGCAAATAATAATATCTGAAAATCATATTTATTATTATTCAGAATAATCGCAAGATTAAGATATTCCGTATAAAATTAGATAAGTCTATATGAAATTTATCTTTTTTAGTGTATAATATACTAGAGGTGTAATTATGGATAGTAAAAATAAAAGTATTGAAAAAATAGGCTTTGGTATTGCTATTATGTTTTTAATATCATGGATATGGGCGATTTTTATAAGAAATAAGCTTAACCTAACATCAATTCAAAATACAATAATAGGAATAATTGTTCTATATGTTATTGGATTATGTCTATTTAAATTAATTATTAAAAATATTCCAAATTATAAAATTGAAAAAGGTAAAATAAGTTTAAAGGAATTAGTATTATGTTTTTTACTTCAATTTTCTTCAATATTAGTAATGAGTGTTTTAACAGTTATTTTATCAAAAATAACTGGAAATGAAATTGGTGGAGAAATAGATGCATTAACTCCACTGATGCTATTTCAATTATTAATTTTTAACCCAATAATAGAAGAATATGTTTTTAGAAAATTATTTGCTGATAAATTATTAAAACATGGAGAATTGCTATTTATGTTAACATCATCATTTTGTTTTTCAATTGTTCATGGCGTATCATTAGGAATTCCACAAATTTTATATACATTTATATTAGGAATGATTTGGTCATATGTTTATATAAAAAGTGGAAATCTTTTAGTTCCAATTATATTACATTCATTATCTAATTTATTTGGTTCAGTTATTATTCAATCTTTACAAAGTGTTTCTCAAATTGCCGTTTCAATATATTCCATGTGTATAATGCTTATAGGTATTGTTGGAATAATATTATTTTTTAGTAACAAGAAAAAAATTAAAATAGACAATGATAATAAGTTAATAACAAAGCTAGCATTAAAAGATATATTTTTTAATAAAGGAATATTATTTTATATTATTATAACTATTACTATGTTCATATTTAAAAATATATAAAACATATCGTTCTATTAAGATATTTGGAATTGAGAAATCAGTTCCTTTTTTAGTAATATTCCAATTATTTTGAAAAAATCAAAAAAAATTATTTAAAAGCCTTGACTTAAAGTTAACTTTAACTTGTATAATTATAATGAGAGGAGAAATAATATGACATATTCTATAAAAGAAGTAGCTGATATGATGAATGTAGAACCATCTACTTTAAGATATTATGATTCTATGGGATTGCTTCCTGGAGTTAAAAGAGTAAATGGGAGAAGAGTCTTTGAAGATAAAGATTTTAAATGGCTTAGAGTTCTTAATTGTATGAAAAAAATTAATATGCCTATTGATAAAATAAAAGCATATGTTGAACTTGCTGAAAAAGGAGATTCTACTTTACAAGAAAGATTTGATATGATTTTAGAACAAAAAGAAATCGTATTAGGTCAAATTGACGAACTTAAAAATTGTCTTAAAGAATTTG
>Ga0247611_10005059_pt1 | contig 17830 bp, 21 predicted proteins | sample 177DNAGHGhighgp2_FD_192422 | JGI IMG/M metagenome (GOLD analysis project Ga0247611, IMG submission 192422) | Sheep rumen microbial communities from Palmerston North, Manawatu-Wanganui, New Zealand - 1770 DNA GHGhigh gp2 | ecosystem: Host-associated > Mammals > Digestive system > Stomach > Rumen... | reverse complement strand
ATAATGAATAGATGTAAATGGTGTAATTTAAAGAATAAAAAATATGTTGATTATCATGATAATGAATGGGGCATATTGAATACTAGTGATAAATATTTATATGAAATGTTAATACTTGAATCATTTCAGGCTGGACTCTCTTGGGAATGTATATTAAATAAAAGAGATAGTTTTAGATGCTCTTATGATGATTTTGATATTGAAAAAGTAGTTTTATATAATGAAGAAAAAATCAATGAATTATTAAATAATAAATATATTATTAGAAATAAATCTAAGATAAAATCTAGTATTAATAATTCTAAAATATATAAATCTATTATGGAAGAATATAATGGATTTTATAATTATTTATGTTCTTTTTCTAAAGGAAAAATATATTATGAAATATCTAAAACAACTAATGATTTATCTGATAAGATATCATCTGATTTATACAAAAGAGGAATGAGATTTGTTGGTTCCATTACTATTTATTCTTATTTACAAGCAATTGGAATTATTAATTCTCATGAAAAATGTTGTGATTTATATAAAAAATAAAACTCTGAATTTTTTTTCAGAGTTTTTAATTGTTCCATCCAAGTATTTTAATTAATCTTTTTTCTGGATATACATAAGCTGATAATGGGAAGTATTCAAGATCTCCAGTATTAGAAGATAAAATTATATCTACAACATTATCATCTTTACTAAATGTATCTATTACTAGGGCAGTGTGTCTATATTTATCATTATAACCAACTTGAATGATATCTCCTTTTTGAGCATAATATGGATTTACATCAACTTCACTACATAATCCATAACCAGTATTACTTTTAGCATAAGAATAAAATTGAGGAACTCCAGTCCATGATGTACTTCTACCAACTTTAATATTTCTTTCATTAATTTCTCCTCCATAATGTTTCCATTGAGAAGAGCCAACTGTATCCATTGGAATACCACCATTATAAAGTACCCATGATGCATAATTTTGACAATTACCACCATAATTATCATAAGCTATTTTATCTGCATCTCTTATAGTTACATATTTTAAAGCATATTCAACTGCTTTTTGTCTATCATAGGAATTATCACATGTTTTAAATTGTTTGTTCTTATTAGATAAATAATCTTGATATAGTTTATTTTGTTCATCTAATTTATCATTAAATTTATTTAAATAATAAGTTTTTACTCTTTGTATTTCACTTTCATAGTTTTCATCTTCATCAATTAAGTATTGTACCATCACGAAGAATCCTTGCTCTTTATTAAATGATTTTATTTTATATTGTTCATTTTCTTTTACAATTTCAAATTTATTTAATACATTATATACTTTAGATGTAAAATTTAAAAAGTTAAAATCTAAATAACTATCTTCATTTAATTCAATACTAATAATATTGTCTTTATTTTTTATTTTATTTATTGTTAAATCATATTTAACATCTTTAAGTTTTAAATCATTTAATTGTTTTTTCCTTGATTCTATTAATAATTCTAATGATGTTTTGTATAGTAGTTTATCTTTACTATCAGTTGTGAAGAAATTATCAGTATCATATACTTTTAATTCTTTCATACTTCTATAATAAACATTAAAGAAGTCTACTAATAATTTTTCTACATCTTTAGTTAATTCTTCATTAGATTTATTATTAATTTTATTTTGATATTCATATGTATTTGTTTTATTATTTTTGTTTTTAAAATTAAATGATCTTACATAAAAAATAACTGCGATTATAATTATAAATACAAATAATACTTTAATATTTTTCTTAATTTTTCTCTTTTTCATATTATAATTATATCATGTGAAAATAATCATAGCAAATACTATCTAACAATTTCTTTTAAATGAGGTTAGTTTATAGTATAATATAATTACTTGGAAAGGACTGATATTATGAAGAATATTAAAGAAATAGCAAATAAATTAAATATTAATGAAGATAAATTGTTTTATTATGGTGGGTATATGGCTAAGATTGATTATACTTTTAAGGGTAATAAAAATGGTAAATTAGTCTTAGTAACAAGTATTAATCCAACTCCATATGGTGAAGGAAAAACAACTCTTAGTATTGGACTTAATGATTCATTAAATAAGATTGGAATGGATAGTATTGTTGTTTTAAGAGAACCATCTCTTGGACCTGTTTTTGGTAGAAAAGGTGGAGCTATTGGAGGAGGTAAAGCTACTGTTGAACCTTCTGTTAATATTAATATGCATTTTACTGGTGATTTTCATGCGATTACTAGTGCTAATAATTTATTATGTGCAATTGTTGATAATCATATTTATCAAGGAAATGAACTTGGAATCGATAGGGTAAATGTTAAGAGATGCCTTGATGTTAATGATAGAAGTTTAAGAGATAATTTTGTTATTACAACTGCTAGTGAACTTATGGCAATATTTTGCTTGTCTACTTCTCTTAGTGATTTAAAAAGAAGAATTGGTAATATTATTGTAGGTTTTACAAAAGATAATAAAGAAATATATGCTAAAGATTTACATGCAGAAGATGCTTGTACAATATTATTAAAAGATGCTATTAATCCTAATTTAGTTCAAACTGCATATGAAAATCCTGCTATTGTACATGGAGGACCATTTGCGAATATTGCTCATGGATGTAATTCTATAATTGCAACAAAACTTGCATTATCACTTAGTGATTATGTAATAACTGAAGCTGGATTTGGTTCTGATATGGGAGCCATTAAATTCTTTGATATAAAGTGTAGAGAGAATAATATATATCCTGAAGCAGTAGTATTAAATTGTACTATTAAAGCTTTAAAATATAATGGTGATGATTCTTTAGAAAAAGGTATTTGTAATTTAGAATATCATATTAAAAATATGGAAAAATATACATCTAATCTTTTTGTAGCATTAAATAAATTTGATACAGATAGCGATGAAGAAATAGAATATGTTAGAAAATTTGTAGAAAATATGGGATATAAATTATATGTATGTACTATGTTTGAAAATGGAGAAGATGGATGTATTGAACTTGCTCATGAATTTGAAAATTTAAATAAAAATAAAAAACATTATTTAATGTATAATCATGAAGATAAATTAATTGATAAAATAAATAAGGTTTTAAAAAATGAATATGGTGTTAAGAATATAATAATTAATGATATTGCAAAGAAAAAACTTGATAATTTAAAAGATTCTACTTTAAATATTTGTATATCTAAAACACCTATGTCAATTACAGATAATCCAAAAGTACTTGGATATCCTAAAGATTTTGATGTAACTATTACAGATATTAATTTATATAATGGAGCTGGTTTTATCACTGTATTACTTGGTGGTGTTTTAACTATGCCAGGTCTTGCTAAAAAATCAAATTATTTAGATATGAAAATTGATGATAATGGAAATATTAGTGGAATAAGGTAGGCGTATGTATAGAGTAGTTGGATTTTTAATTTTATTGTTATTTTTATTAGCAATATATTATAGTGTTAAAAGTTTTAAAAATCTTAGTGTTTTTAAAAATATTAAAAATAAATTCCTTGTTTTACTTTTGTCATTTATACCATTAGTTATTATTTTTATTCTTTTTAATACAGTGAATGCAATTGTAGTTCTTGCTCACTATAGTTTCTTTTTATTAATGGTATTTCTTGTAATGAAATTATTAAAGAAAGATAATAAAGATATATTAGTTATTGTTAGTGTTATTATTACTTCTTTATATCTTTGTTATGGGGCTTATCAAGCTTATCATGTTTATGAAACTAAATATGATATTTATACTACTAAAGATATTGAAAATATTAAAATTATTCAAATTGCAGATACTCATATAGGAGCAACTTTTGATGGAAAGGGATTTAGAAAACATATTGAAAAAATAAGTAAGATTGATTCTGATTTATTTGTTATAACAGGTGATTTTATAGATGATGATACTACTTATGAAGATATGGTTGAATCTTGTGCATCTCTTAGTCTATTAAAGTCAAAATATGGAGTATATTATGTAAATGGTAATCATGATAAGGGTTATTATACAAGAGAATATACATATAATGATTTCTTAGATGAACTTAGAAAAAATAATGTTAATATTTTAATAGATGAAGTTAAGGAAATAACTAATAATGTTGTTTTAGTTGGAAGAGAAGACAGACAATATAGTAGAAAAACTATAGATGATTTAGTTAATAATATTGATAAATCAAAATATATTATTGATTTAAATCATCAACCAAATGATTATGATAATGAAGAAGGAAATGTTGATCTTGTATTAAGTGGTCATACTCATGGAGGACAGTTTTTTCCAATAAAATATATTGGTCCATTACTTAAAATAGATGATGAATTTTATGGATTACATACTAGAAAAAATACTAATTTTATAGTTACATCTGGTATGTCTGATTGGGCTATTGATTTTAAGACAGGAACCTATTCTGAATATATAATTATTAATATTCATGGAGATAGTTATGAAAAATTTTAAATATAATATAAAATTAAATATTAAAACATTAAAAAGTATATTTGAATATTTTAAAATGAATGAAAAAAATACTATAGTAAAATTAGTAACTAAAAATAAAAATATTATTGAAGATGCTAAGGAATATATATATAATGTTAAAGAAGATAATATATATTTAAAAAATATTAAATTTGAAAAGTTATATTACTATTTATCTAAAAATCTAGTATTTAATATATATTATTATAAAGGGACAGAAGAAAACTATGATGTATGTATTCATACTAGAATGGATAAAATATATAAAATAAGTATTAGTAATAAATATGATTTAAATAAGACAAAAGAGTTTTTAAAACAATATAAAACTATTGATATAGAATATATAGTCTTATTTGTACTCATAATTATTGGTATAATTATAAAAATATTAAATGGTTAGGTGAAATATGAAAAGTTTTTTATTAGTATTAGCAATTATATTACTTTTAATATATGGATTTATTATGATTGATTCAATTATTTTAATAAAGAAAAGTGAAGGAAAGAGAATATCTAATATAAGAGATATACTACTTAAAAGAATAAATGTAGGTATAGTTCTTACTGTTTTGATAGCAATAATTATTATTCTTAGAATAGTTGTTTTTAGGTGATATTATGAAAATAAATAAACCTAAAATCAAAATATTAGAAAATTATGATTTAGATAGTTCTATTAAAGAAAACAATATTTGTAATTGTATTTTTGATGAAAATACTACTAATCATTATGTATTAAAAGATATAAGTATAGATTCTTGTATATTTAATAAAATTGATTTTGAAAATATTGATTTTGATAGAGTAGAAATTATAGATTGTATATTTAATAATTGTAATTTATCAAATAAAGTATTTGATTATACTAATCTAACAAGAGTAGAGTTTAATAATTGTAAAATGATTGGTATGAGTTTTATATCAAGTAGTTTAAATGATATTGTAATAGATGATAGTTCTTCTAAATATATAAATTTCTCTGAAAGTAAAATTAATAATATGAAATGTAATAATAGTGATATGAGTTATTTAACATTTATGGAAACTAAAATTAAAAATATAGATTTAAATGATATAAATTTAAGCTATAGTGAAATTAGTAATACTAATTTAAATGGTATAGATTTTAGTAAATGTAATATAGAAAATATTATGATTGATAATTATTCATTAAAAGGTATGATTATTGATAAATTTCAATCATATTTATTAGTTGGAATGCTTGGAGTAAATATAAAGGAGTAGTTATGAAAAAACAATATGTAATGTTTTATATATTTTTATGGACTATATTATTAGTTTTTTATTGGACATCACGTGTTGATGCTTTTGCATATTCATTAATTACATTTTATATAGCTTTACCTTTATGTTTACTTATGATTTCATTATTTGGAGTAGAGAAAATAAAAAAGTCTACACATATATTTTTTTTGATTTTTTCTATTATGTATATGTTAGAAGAATATTTAACTTTTTCTCTTGATAATATGATTTCTTTTTCTAAAGTAAATGTTCCTGATTTTATGATGATTATATATTCAATGATTATATTATATATTGGACTTATTATTAATAAAATTATAATTAAAAAATAATATGTAAATATTATTTTTTTTAGTATTGAATACGAACAAAATTTTGTGTTATAATTTATTTGGTGAAGCAATAATGAATAGGGTTTATATTTGTATTGATTTAAAAAGCTTTTATGCATCAGTAGAATGTGTTTTAAGAGGTTTAGATCCACTTAAGACTAATTTAGTTGTGGCTGATAAAGATAGAACAGAAAAAACTATTTGTTTAGCTGTAACGCCGTCTTTAAAAAGTTATGGATTATCAGGTAGAAGTAGATTATATGAAGTTGTTAGTAAAGTAAAAGAAATTAATAAACAAAGAATAAAAAAAACTACTAATCATAAATTTAAAGGTAAATCTTTTAATAATGAAGAAGTACTTAATAATAATGATTTAGAACTAGATTATATAGTTGCTACTCCTAGAATGAGAATGTATATGAAATATAGTAATATGATATACAATATATATTTAAAGTATGTTAGTAGAGAAGATATTTTTTCATATTCTATTGATGAAGTATTTATTGATATAACAACTTATTTAAAATATTATAAAATGGACTGTTTTTCTTTAGTAACTAAAATAATTAATGATATATATTCTTCTACTGGAATTACAGCTACTGCAGGGATTGGAACTAATATGTACTTAGCAAAAGTTTCTATGGATATAGTTGCTAAACATAAAAAGCCTGATAAAAATGGAGCTAGAATTGCATATTTAGATGAAATGGAATATAGGAAAGTATTATGGAGTCATACACCAATTACTGATTTTTGGAATGTAGGTCCAGGAACTAGAAGAAGACTTGAAAATATTAAATTATATACTATGGGAGATATAGCTAAATGTTCAATTACTAATGAAAATATTTTATATAAAGTATTTGGTATAAATGCAGAACTTTTAATTGATCATGCATGGGGATTTGAAGTATGTGATATAAAAAGTGTTAAATCATATAAACCAAGAACATATTCTCTTAATAGTTCACAAGTTTTACATGAACCATATAATTATATAAAGGCAAAACTAATTACAAAAGAAATGACAGAATTATTAGTTTTAAATATGGTTAATAAAAAATATATGACTAATTTAATAACATTAAGTATTGGATATGATATATCAAATTTAACAAATCCAAATATAAAAAAATATTACCATGGTCAAATAGTAATGGATCATTATGGAAGATATATACCAAAACAATCACATGGAAGTATTCGTTTAATAAAAAGAACTTCATCAACAAAAATAATAATGGAAAATATATTAAAATTATATGATGAAATAATTAATGAAAGATTACTTGTTAGAAGAATAAGTATTAGTTTTTCAAATTTATTAAATGAAGAAGAAGCTAAAAAAGAAGTAGTGTATAAACAATTTGATTTATTTAGTGATACAGCTGAAATTGATAAAAATGAAATACAAGAAAAAATAGATTCAAAAAAAGAAAATAAATTACAAAATGTAATACTTAATATTCAAAATAAATATGGGAAAAATTCTTTATTAAAAGCGATGAATTTAGAAAGTGGAGCTACTACAATATTAAGGAATGCAGAAGTTGGGGGACATAGAGGATGAATTATGATGATATAATAAATTATAATTATATAGGCAGTAAGAGAAAAAATAAGATGACTTTATATGAAAGAAGTGCTCAATTTTCATCTTTTCAAGCATTAGAGGGATATACAGATACTATAAAAGAAAGTGAAAGATTAACAAATGGGAAGATTATTTTAGATGAAGAAAAAATTAGTGAAATAAATGATAAAATTAGATATATCTATGATAATAATTTGAAAGGAGAATATATACATTTTATAAAAGATATTAAAAAAGATGGTGGTAAATATATAAAGACAAGGGGATATATTAAAAATATAGATTTAATAAATAAAAGAATTATTTTTAAGAATAATGAGATAATATGTTTAAATAATATTATTGATGTAAATATATGTGACAATTGAAAAAATAATTATTGATAATAAAAATATTAAGAAATAAAATAAGAAAGAGGAGTGAATTTATGAAAAATAATAAAAATACTATATTAATAATAGTGGTGTTAATTCTTCTTGGAATAATAGCTTGCTATATGATTAAAAATATTACTGAAAAACCAGTAGAAGAATTTGAAAATAATAAGAAAGAAGAAAATGTTGTTGAACCAGTACAAATGAATGATGAATATAAAAAAGTATATGATACTTTAGTTACAAATAATAAACAATTTGGGTTTTATTACACAAAGGATGTTAATATTGATACTATAAGTGATGATGATATGATAGAATTATCTCTTACAAATTATTTACTTGATAATAATATTAAAATTGCTTCAAATTCTTTATGTTTTAGTGATGAAGATTTGAATTTTACTGATAAACCAGCATATGATGATATGAAAGAGGAATGTACTGAAATAACAAAAATTAAGAAAAGTGATTTAGATAAATATATTAAAGATAGATATAATACATCTAGAATATTTAATAGTACTATGGGAGATCTTGCTTATGCTGAAGCATATATGTATATGTATAATGATAAAACTCAAGAGTACTATGTTGGACAAGCTAATAAAAGTGGTGGTTCAGGAGAAGTTGCTAGAGTAATAACTAAATTAGAAAAAGATAATGATAATCTATACATATATGATAAAGCAATGTATTGTGAAATGAGTTTTGGAGCTACTAGATGTTTAAAAACAAGTAATGTTGATGATGGAACTTTATTTGATATAGCTGAAGAAGATTTAGATAAGGGTAAAAAAGAATTAATAATTACAACTAAATATGAAGATGGAGAAGAATACGAAGAATTCTCATTTGATTATGATTATATATTTAAAAATTATGAAACTATTTCATATAAACATACATTTAAGAATGAAAATGGTAAATATTATTGGATAAATAGTGAAGTGTTGAGTAAGTAAGTGTTGCCTTATGAAACACTTTTTTTATATAATAAAAGAGAGGTGTGATTATGAATAAAAAAGATGTTTTAGAAAAATTGAAAAAAGAATTAAAGCTTGATGATGATAAGATTAAAAAGATAAGTGGTATTCTTGATAGTGATTTATTAAAAGGAAAAATTAATAAAGATAAAATAATTGAAGAATTAGTATCAAAAGTTAAGATAGATAAAACTACTGCTGAAAAAATTTATAAAAAATTCATGGAATTAGTAGGTAATGGAATTAAAGATAAAATATTAGATATTTTTAAAAAATAATAGGTGAATTATGGAATATATTATTTTGATACCAGCATATGAACCAGATGATAAACTTATTAAATTAGTTAAAAAAATAGATAATAAATATAAAATAGTTATTGTAGATGATGGATCTAGTGATAAAAGCATTTTTGATAAGGTTAAAAAGTATGCTTATATTATTTCATATGATAATAATATGGGAAAAGGTTATGCTTTAAAAACAGGATTGAAATATATAAAAGAAAACTATAAAAACTATGTTGTAGTATGTGTAGATGCAGATATGCAACATGATATAAATGATGCTGTAAAACTATGTGATTATGCTAAAGAACATAAAGATACTCTTGTAATAGGAAGAAGACATTGGGATAAGAGTACACCATTTACAAATAGAATGGGTAATAAAATAACAAGGTATGTATTTAAAAAGAAAACAGGACTTAGTATATATGATACACAAAGTGGACTTAGAGCATTTTCATATAAATTAGTTGATTATATGTTAAATGTTCCAGGGAATAGGTATGAATATGAAATGAATGTATTATTATACTTAACTAAAAATAATACAAAGTTTCATGAAATAGATATAAAGACAATATATATAGGAGATAATTCAACAAGTCATTTTAAAGCATTTAAAGATTCATATAGAATATATAAAGAAATAATTAAATATAACAAATAATAAAATCTCTCATAATATACTATGGGAGATTTTTTATATGAAAAAAATAATATTTGGAATATTACTACCATTAATTGGAACTTCTTTAGGAAGTGCATTAGTATTTTTTATAAAAAATAATTTAAATAAAAAAATAGAAAAAATAATAATTGGTTTTTCAATAGGAGTAATGTTATCATCATCAATATTTTCATTATTAATTCCATCAATAGAATTATCAAATAATTTCTTTATACCACCATGTATTGGTTTTATATTAGGATTTATATCATTAATGTTACTTAATAAAATACATTTTAAAAAAGATATGTTAACACTTAGTGTTACTATGCATAATATACCAGAAGGTATGGCTGTTGGAGTTTCCTTTGCAGCAGCAATAACTGGAACAATTAGTTACGAGAGTGCATTATTATTATCACTTGGAATAGCACTTCAAAATATACCAGAAGGATCTATTATATCAATACCATATAATATGAAAGGTAAGACTAAAATAAAGTCTTTTATATATGGAGTGTTATCTGGAATAGTTGAGCCAATATTTTCAATAATTACTTTACTTCTTTTGAATTATGTTGTTCCATTACTTCCATATTTATTGTCTTATGCATCCGGTGCGATGATTTATGTTATTTTTGATGAATTAATAATTCAAATTCATAGTGATGGTAAATCTTTTTTTGGACATATTGGAATACTTTTTGGATTTATACTTATGATGATACTAGATATATCTTTTTAATGAAAATATGCTATAATTTTTATGTTTGGAGATGTGATCATGGAAAGATATAAAGAAATAGAGAGAAGTATTATAAAAAAATATAGAAAAGAAATATGGAGTAGATTTATAAAAGCTATACAAGATTATAAATTGATTGAGGAAAATGATAGTATTATGGTATGCATTAGTGGAGGAAAAGATTCATTTTTATTAGCAAAATGTATTCAAGAAATTAAAAGACATGGTAAGATTCATTTTAATGATCATTATGTAGTTATGAATCCTGGCTATAATAAAAAGAATTTAGATTTAATAATTAAAAATGCTAAAACATTAAATATTCCAATAGAAATATTTGAAAGTGATATATTTGATGCAGTAGAAAATGTTAATTTTAAAAGTCCATGTTATATGTGTGCTAGAATGAGAAGAGGATATTTATATAACAAAGCAAGAGAGTTAGGTTGCAATAAAATAGCTTTAGGACATCATATGGATGATGTAATTGAAACTACACTTTTATCTATGTTTTATTCTTCTGAAGTTAAAACTATGATGCCAAAATTACATAGTGAGAATTATCCTGGATTAGAACTTATAAGACCACTTTATTTAGTTCATGAAAAAGATATAAAATCATGGGCAAGAAATAATAACTTAACATTTATTAATTGTGCTTGTAAGTTTGTAGAAGACTCTACTAGAGATGAAACACTTAGTAAAAGAAAAGAAATGAAAAAATTAATTGAAGAAATGAAAAAAACAAATAAAAATGTTGATTATAATATATATAAAGCTCTTGATAATATTAATTTAAATTGTGTACTTGGAACTAAAAAGGATGGAGTATATAAAAGTTTTTTAGATGAATATTAATAATTGACTTTTTATAAATTTTTTTATATACTTATTCTAGTATACTAGTAGGAGAGTGTAATATGAAACAAATAGATGAAGTTATAAAACAATTTGAAAATGCAAAAGAACAATTAAGTGCTGAAAATGCTGCAGATCAAAAAAATATTGAAAAGTATAAAGATGAAATTCAAGAATTAACTAAAAAAATAACTGCTCTTGAAAATGAAATTAAAAGTAGAGAAACTAAAATAGAAAAAATAAATCAAAAATTAGATGAGACTCGAAAACTAAATAAATCATTAGAAGAAGTAGCTCCTTTAATTTCTGAAACTAAAGAAGCAGAGAAGGAAGAAGCAGCTGCTCCAGAAAAAGTTGAAGAACCAGTTTTTAAAAATGCTGAGGAAGAAAAAACTGCTCCAATCGATTTTACTGCTGAATTAGAGAATATTGTAAATGAAGATATTAGTTTTCCTCATATAGGAGAAGATCAACCAGCTGAAGAACAAAAGAAAGAAACTGCTTTCCCACAATTTTTAGGTCAAGAACCAATGCCTTATGTTAATGAAGAACCAGTTCAAAAAACAGCTACAGCTAGTGAAGATTTACCACCAATTTTAGATCAAGAACCAATGTCTTTTGTTAAAGAAGAACCAGCACAAAAATCAGCTACAGCTAGTGAAGGTTTTCCACCAATTTTAGATCAAGCTGTAAAATCAACTAATAATACTGAATCAAATGAAGATTTAAGTAAAGATTTACCACCAATTTTAGATCAAGAAAATAATGATGATACTTTCAATCCATTTTTAAATGAAACTGTGTATAATTCTATTGATCAAAATACTCAATCTAATGGATTCCCAAGAAAATTGTAAAAGCCTTAAATGGCTTTTTTTTATTTAATTCTTTTGTTATAATAAATGTGAAAGGAAATGATATATGGAAAAGTCAATTGTTTATTTTACTAAAGAAATAACACCTGAATCTTTAATAAGAATATATGAAAAATTAGGTGTTGAACTTAAAGGAAATGTTGGTATTAAAGTATCAACTGGAGAAAAAGGCTCAAAAGGATATTTGAAAAAAGAACTAATTGGTGCATTAGTAGATAAATTGAATGGAACTATTATTGAATGTAATACTGCATATCCTGGCGCTAGAACTAATGCTAAAGATCATTATGAAGTTGCTAAAGAACATGGATTTGCTGATATGGGTAAAGGTATTGAAATAATGGATGAATTTGGAGAATTTAAAATTCCAGTTCATAAAGGAAAACATTTAAAATACGATATTATCGGTGAAGGATTTAAAAAATATGATGCAATTATAAATTTAGCCCATGGTAAAGGTCATGCAATGGGAGGATTTGGAGCTAATCTTAAAAATCAATCAATTGGAATAGCTTCTAGAAATGGAAAAGCATATATTCACTCATGTGGACAAAGTGAAGATGCAGAAAAATGTTGGTCTTGTAAATATGAACAACATGAATTTATTGAATCTATGGCAGAAGCAGCTACTGCAGTTGCTGATTATATGAAAGAAAACAATAAACCAATTTTATATATAACTGTAATGAATGCAATAAGTGTTGATTGTGATTGTGATCATAGACAAGGAGATCCAGTTATGGAAGATTTAGGAATTATTGCTTCACTAGATCCAGTAGCAAATGATCAAGCATTTATTGATATGTTATGGAATAGTACTGATCCAGGACATGAAAAGATGATGGAAAGAGTAGATAGACAAGAAGGAAGACATATTACAGAATATGCCGAATCTTTAGGACTTGGAAGTACAAAATACGAATTAGTTGAAATATAAGAAAATGACTGATTAAAATTCAGTCATTTTTTATTGTAAAAATCTTGTTCTAACTACTGGTTTATCTTCAGTATTAATTACTATTAAATCATCTGGTGAAATATTTTCATTATGAGAAAACTCCCTTGTTAGACTATTACCAAGTATAGAATTTAATATAAGTCTTTCAAGTATATACATTTTATCATTGTTTTTAAGATTAATTATTGTTGGATTTGTAGTTACTAATTTACTATATGGAAATAATATAATATCTTTAAATTGATTATCTTCTTCTATAAATGGATCTAATAAATCTAAAGCTTTTTGTATTTCATTTCCTTGTAAAATAGAATCACTTTGTAATTTATTTTCTAATAAACTAGTTATATCTTCTTTATTTAATCCTTTAAAATTCAAATTAAATTTTGCTTCTAATGTTTCTTTTATAAATCTACTTAATTCTGATGATGAACCATATGTTTTTAATAGATATTCTAAATCAAAACCAAAGAATATACTGTCATATCTAAATGATTGTTGGTTATCAAAGAAATATTCATTTGGTATAACTTTTGGAAAATAATGATTATATTTTTCATTTAAATATTCACTATATTCTTGTAATTCATTAGCATTTTTATTATTTATATTTCTATTATTTGGAGTTAATAATCCATTTTCTAAAATACTTTGTTCATTTTTACTTGATGTTACATGAAATAAATACCCATTTCTAATAAAATTTTCTAAATAAACTTGTTCTATTTCTTCTTCATTATATTTTTTTTCTTTTTCTAAATATTCTCTAGCATCTATATAAGTACCAAAATCTTTATAATTATGAGTTATAATATAAAAATATAATGTTTGCTTTATTATATAATATTTGTTTTTTTGGTTTTTGTTTAAAATTAAATTATTAATACTATTGCTATTAAATAATTCTTGTAAATCTTGTACTACTTTTCTATTCATAATTGTTCCCTTTCAGATATTTCCTTATTATACAATAAGTTTATAAAATTTCAATTGCATTTTAAATTATATATTTGTATAATAAAAAATCGACGGAGGGTTTATGGAAAGTACATTTGAATTAGAAAAGAAAGAATATTTAAATGAATTAAGTAAAAATACTATTATTAATGGTATATTTGATATTATTGATTTTATACGTGAATATCAAAACGCAGTTAGTACATCAGCTTATACATTTATAATTTCTCAAGAAAGTATTAGTTTACTTAATTATGAGATACTATCATTTATTTCTAATAGTGATTATATGGATAGCCTTGCAAGAAAACAAAATCTTATTAAAAATCCAAATAGTTTAGAAGAAATAGAAATTGCAAGAAATTATTGTATGTTTTTTGAAGATTTATTTTTTAAAGTGTGCTATAGAATATTACATAAGGATCAAAGAGGTATAAAGGGAATAGAGCCTATAAATAAAAGTAAAATTAAGTTATTTTATGATTTTTTTGTGAACTGTAAAAATTTTGTTAAAGATGATTATCAAAATGAATATGAAGAATATAAAAATACAAGTTTAAAAAGTATTGATGATGTTTTTTCTCAAAAAGAAGAAATTGAAGAATTTATGAAAAAACTAGTATTATATGAAGATATAGAATTTTATAGATACAGTGAATTAGGTGAATTAATTTGGAATGATAACTTTAAAAATGATAGTAAGTTTAAAAATTTTGATGATTTTATGGATAATTATTTTATACCTTTATTAAATGTTATTTATGATATTTATTTTGTTTATCCAACAGAACATTTATTAACTTGCGATGATGATAGCATTATTAATGTTGTTAGTACTAAATTCCATAATTTATTTATAGAAAAATATAATAATGAAAGAATAGTAATTTATTCTTTAATGCAAGAAATTATTGATAGCATTAATGAATCAATTAATGAGTTTGATAATAATTATTCAAAGAATTATAATCAACCAATACTTAAATCTTAATAATATGGAGGGAGTTTTTATGGAAAAAAAATTTGAATTAGAAAAAGGAAAGTATTTAAAAGAATTAGAAGACAATGCTATTATTGATAAAATAATATTTATATATGATTTTATAAATAATAATTATAGTGATATTTCTCAAGTGATAAAAATAGCTTCTAATAATTATGAATTAAATCTAAGAAATAGAATGTTAGTTGATTTTTTATCAGATTATAATAATATAAGTAAACTTGGTAGAAAAATAAATCTTATTAAAAATCCAAATAATTTAGAAGAAATAGAGATTGCAAGAAATTATTGTATATTTTTTGAAGATTTATTCTTTAAAATTATTCAAAGAGATATGTCATATAATGAAAGAGGAATTGATGGTCTAGAAGAAGTTAATAAAGAAGAGATAAAACCAATGTATGATTTCTTTGTTGACTTTATTAATATTGATAGAAAAAACATATTAAAATATTATAGAAAACAAAAAGAAAGAAAATCTCATTATTTAGATATTGTAAAAAATAACTTTGTTAATGATAAAAAAACAATTGAATCTTTTATGGAAGATTTAGCATTATATGAAGATATAGAATTCTATAGATTTAATTATTTAGAAACTATACTTTGGGTTGATGAATTTATGAATGATAGTAGATTCCCTAGATATACTGATTATGTTTTTAGAGATCAATACTATTATCAAGCATTAGAAACTTTTGATGAAATATATTTTTATCATCCAATTAAGTATGTTTTAACTTGTGATGATGATAGTATTATTAATATAGTAAGTCCAAAATTTCATGAATTATTTATTGAGAAACATAAAGAGAAAAAAGAAGATGTTTATGAAATAATGGATGATATTTCATCTTCATTAGTTGAATTTATATTTAAATCTGGTTTTAATTATAGTGATTCTAGTGATGATAGTCTTAAATATACTTTATAAAATATTTATTAATACTATAAAATATGTTATAATTTTCTTAATAGAATAAAGAAAGGTTTTGTAGTATTAGGTGTATAATGGAATTGAGTAGTAAAGCAATTGAATTATGTGATTCTATTGAGAAAAAAATAAACTATTTAAAGACTATTCATGATGAAAATGAAGAGATATTAATGAATCAATTAGACTCTATTATAAATATTATTAATAGCGTTAAAAAGAATTTAAGTGAAGATAATGTAAATAATGTTTATGAAGAATTAAAGCAAATTGATAATGATATTGATGAATTAAATAATTAGACTGATTATTTCAGTCTTTTTTATTGTAAGAATAAATGTTATATTTTTAATAGATTAAATAAGGATATATGAAAGAGAAGATAATAGAATTTAATAAACAATTTGGTCTAAAAGCATCTTTTTTTACAGATTCAGAAATATTAGGTTATGCTTTAGGTGATACAATATATTTAAATGAAAATCGTGATGATATAGAGAAAAATAATAAGCATGAACTTCTTCATTTCTTTGAAGAAGATGAATCTTTTTTAGAACTAAAAGAAAGAGTTAGGATTAGATTTAAAAAAGATATTGAAGAAGCCAAGATATAGTGTAGTATACAGTAAAGAAGAAATACAAAAAGATATAAAAAAAGAATTAGAAGAACAATTTAAAGATGGAAAAAGAATCAAATTTGATAATAAAACACTATAAATAGGTAAATAGTTTAATCTATTTACTTTTTTATTTTAGATTTTAATGATATAATTAATCCATAGGTAAGGTAGGTTATATGGTAAGAATTTTAAGCTTATTTGATTGTCAGTTAACTGAAATTAAAAAAATGCTCCCAGTGATTAGTGCTCAAGGATTTAATGCTATTCAAATATCTCCATTGCAAAGAACAAAAGATGATAGTTCAAGAGATTGGTGGATTTTATATCAACCATTGAATTTTGAAATAGGAAATAGACTTGGAAGTAAAGATGATTTAGCTTCGCTATGTTATGAAGCATCTAAATATGGAATAATTATTATTGCGGATACTGTTATTAATCATTTAGCTAATATATCTGATTATGATCCATTAACACCACATCCATTTATTGATCCAGAAATAAAATATAATCATGATAGTTTTAAAGAGAAAAGACCAATTGAAAATTGGGATGATAGACATCAAGTAACTCATTATTGTATGGGATTACCTGGATTAAATCCAAATAGTAAGTTAGTTCAACAAAAAGTTATTAATATGTTAAATGAATATTTAGATTTAGGTGTAAATGGTTTTAGATTTGATGCAGCTAAAAGTATAGCTCTTCCTGATGAAGGATGTGATTTTTTTCCAAATGTTACATATTCCTTAAAAAGATGGGTACCATTAATATATGGAGAAGTATTATTTGTAGATGAAGAATTATTAAGAAAATATGTTAAATATATGAAAGTTCTTACAAATAGTG
>Ga0247611_10005058_pt1 | contig 17830 bp, 15 predicted proteins | sample 177DNAGHGhighgp2_FD_192422 | JGI IMG/M metagenome (GOLD analysis project Ga0247611, IMG submission 192422) | Sheep rumen microbial communities from Palmerston North, Manawatu-Wanganui, New Zealand - 1770 DNA GHGhigh gp2 | ecosystem: Host-associated > Mammals > Digestive system > Stomach > Rumen... | reverse complement strand
GCCAACATGGCGCAGCAGCCCACTGAGCTCGCCGTCACCCTGCCCGAGCTCGCCCGCCTGAAGGGCAAGCACGCCATCTTCTTCGTCTTCCACTCCGACACCAAGGAGCAGTCACTCTGTACGCTCCACGACTTCGTGTTCGAGTAAAGCGACCTCTCACCCATCGTCATGAAACCATCATCACTCATCTTAGCGGCAGCGGCAAGCGTCATGCTGTCGTCATGCGCCGTCATCAGGGCATACCGCACCGACGGGCCCGACGGACCTAACATCTACAGTTTCGAACAACGCGCCCGCGACATCATTGCCAACGACACCGTGACGTTCCGCTTCCCCCTCGCCACGCACCAGGCCGACTGGGCCGACTCCATCGTCACCAAGGCACTGAACTCGAAAAGCAAGACACAGGGAGTGATGATCATACATAACGACAGCATCGTCTATCAGAAATACTGGGGCGACATCACTGCCGACCGCCTGGCCACCGTCTTCTCCGTTTCCAAGTCCATCACCTCGCTCATGTGCGGCATCGCCGTCGACGACGGCTACATCCGCAGTATCGACGACCCCGTCACCGACTACCTGCCCGAGCTGAAGAAGAAAGCCCCCATGTGGCAGAAGCTGACCATCCGCCACCTGCTGAACATGCAGAGCGGACTCGATTTCGACGACACCTACAGCCTTAACCTCAAGCATTTCAAGCGCCTTAACGCCATCGCCCGGCTCAACTACGGCCACAACGTGATGAAGCAGATACGCGGACTGAAATTCCGCCACGAGCCGGGCACCGAACACCGCTACGAGAGCATGACGGCCCAGATACTGGGCGTAGTCATCGAGCGCGCGTCGGGCCGCAAGTTTGCCGACTACCTGAGCGAGAAAGTGTGGAAGCCCCTGCAGATGGAGTCGCCGGCCTTCATCAACATCGACAGCCCCAAGCGCGGCACGCCCCACACCTTTGGCGGCATCTCCACCACCATGAAGGACCTGGCCAAGATAGGCCGCCTCTATCTCAACCGCGGCATGTGGAACGGCCGGAGGATAGTCAGCGAAGCGTGGATAAGCCAGTCCGCCGACTACGACACCAGCAACGACGGCTACCATTTCAACTGGTACAACGCCAGCAGCTATGGCAAGAAGGACGAGCCCTATCCCGGCTTTTACGCCCTCGGCATCCACGGACAGGTGCTGTACGTCAATCCGCACAAGCGCCTCATCATGGTAAGAATAGGCTTGGCCAATCGCGGCTCTGTATTCGTGCCCGAACTTTTCAGCAAACTAAGTACGAAGTTCTAAAACACGGTAACTTAATGCCCTGACACACGCCAAAGATCATTTTCGCTTGCGCGCTTTGCGCGCTGCTTTCTCCTCAGCTCTTTTGGCTTTGCGTGCTGCTTTCTCTTCAGCCTTAGTTGCCTTGGTTGTTGCGTGATCTAACTGCTGGTGTTTAGACAAGGAATGGAGCTTGAGCTTGGGCTTGATCTTCATTTTTGACATCTCGTTGGTATTGGTGAACGAGAACGAGCAAAGCACGTCGAAAGAGCCTCTATAACCAATGGTTCCCAGGTTATGAAGCTGTTTCATCAGGAATCTCTTCACAGGGAACTGGCTGATGATGCGCTCCTTGGAACCACTATGAGCCGTCATGCGGTGTATGTCAAAGTGCACCCGAAAGTTATGTTTGTCCTTCAGGTTCTTGATGAATCCCGATGCGCTGATGTTCAGGTCTTTCTTCACAGTACTCACCTTGACATCCCGGAACACCTATCACGCTGGTGTTCAGCAATAAGAGGGCACCCGCCAACAATAGCACAATGCCCAGCAGCGTGCCTCCAACCCATTTCGACAATCGCATCATCGTGTTCTTTTTCATAGCGTGTGAGCGTGATGTCGCGACAAAGATAGGGAATAAAATTGAAAGTTCCAAGAAAAAGGATTGGAAACTATTTTTGTCGCAGATTTGCAAAACCCCTGCAGACAGGCGTTTTTCGATTCGTGGGTGAGTATGGTGAGTATCTTTTTGAATTCCCTCTTTTAGGACGGCACGATTTTTGAAAAATACTCCATGACTTTTGGAAAATACTCATGGAGTATTTCGCGAAACTCGTGCCCTCTCAAACAGGCTTCACAATATTCTCAGAATCCTTGTCCCTAAACTTGACTTATGTTACCTCAATGTTACCTCTGCCCGACAGAGGTAACGTGCTTCAAACCCTTTGCCACAGGCCGTTTCCGAGCATGATATTACCTCGTCACCTCTATTTACGAATTTCTCTCTGAAATGGCGGATGATGTCCGCCAAATTGGAAGAATGTAGTACGCCACCCGCACAGAGGGACTATCCCCGTGTGAGCTTTACGAAGTACACTTGTGGCCCATTGGTGGAATTGTGTGGCTCGGATGCTATGATATGACAGGTACCCGTCCCTCCTGTCAATGTCAAGGTTTCTGAGTGGTGGCTTCCGATATGCCAGCCTGTGCACTGACACGACTGAAAGGTAGAGAAAAAAGTCAAATATAATTAACTTTTCAAAGAAAATGAAGATAATATCATAAAAATAGTGTATCTTTGCAGCATTATTTCAGAAATAGTTCATCAAGATGGAATCATTGCGTATAGAGAATTTCAAGAACCTGAAGCATCTCAAAATTGACAGATTGTGCCGGGTAAACCTTATTGTCGGAAGAAACAATGTGGGTAAATCTACATTGCTTGAAGCCATATCAATTTTCCTTGCCAATGGCAATGAGGAACATTTACGCAAATTACTTGCCAATCGTGGTGAGGATGTCGTGAAGAACAGCGACATTGATTCAAAGACAATCAAAGCACATTATCTTTCTTTATTCAATGGACGTACAGAAATATATTCCAGATTTGACAATACTATAATTATTGAGGATGATAAAGAAACTGTATTTCTCCAACAGGTATATATTGGAGAAGCCACTGAAGTTGAAAAAAATGGTAAGCGTAAACAAGTTGTCAAGATAATGTATGAAGAGGATATGCCTAAAAACATGTCGGACTTTTCATATATTTCTTTTGGTCTTTGGATAGCCACTAAGAAATATGAATTTCTTATTAGATACGACAATCATCAGGTGCCGATGACAATTGTTAAAGATCGCTGTCCTTTCCAATACGTTCACACTCTCGATTTTAATACGGATGATAACGCTGTGCTGTTTGACAAGATAGCAATGACACCCGAGGAGAAGTATATTATTCAGGCACTCAATATTATCAACCCTGATATTGAGAAGCTGAATTTCCTTAATTCGGATGATATCAAGGGGCGTCGCATTCCCCTGGTGTCTATAGGCGATAACCGCTACCGCCTTAGTTCTATGGGTGACGGTATTAACAGAATCCTCACCATAATCCTTGCTTTGTTGAATTGCAAGAATGGCGTACTTCTCCTTGACGAGTTCGAGACAGGACTTCATTATTCCGTACAAGACCAGCTATGGGAAATCATTTTCATGCTATCTGAGAAGCTGAATGTGCAGGTATTCGTCACAACTCACAGCAACGATTGTGTAAGTAGTTTCGCAAGAACCAACAAGCAGGGTGTAGGCCAGTTGATCCGTCTTGTAAATCACGGCGGTGACATTGTCCCGACAATTTTGGATGATACCGAGGAACTCCGTTTCGCAACCGACAACTCAGTAGAAATGAGATAATATGAAGATTAAGGAATCCCATACATATAAACTCCTCGTAGAGGGCAACGACGACCAACATGTCGTGTGGGCATTATGTGAAAAGCACAATGTGCCAGAGTCATTCGATGTGATAGACTGCGAAAGCGTCGAAAACGTTTTGAAAGCATTTGAAGTCCGCTTGAAGATAGTCGACAATAATCAACGTATCGGTATTGTCGTGGATGCAGATGTTAATTTAAAGGGTCGTTGGGATAGTATTATCTCTATTCTAAAAAAGACAGGCAAATATGATTGCGAAGCCATTGAACTTCCACAAGACGGCTTTATCTTGGAGCCATCAGATAACACATACCCCAAGGTCGGTATATGGCTGATGCCTGATAACAACCAAAACGGCATGTTAGAAGACTTCATGGCTGCACTTGCTACTTCAGACGACGTTTTAATGAAAAAATCCGAGGACGTGTTGACTGAACTTGAAACAGAAGGAATACAGAATTATAAGCCAGTGCATCGCTCCAAAGCGAAGATACATACCTATCTTGCTTGGCAAGATGCTCCTGGACGTCCGATGGGGCAGGCTATTACCACTAATATCTTGAACGCAGATTCAGAGTTGGCCGTAAAGTTTACTGAGTGGTTAAAAGAATTGTTCTAACATAAAACAGATACGCCAATGGACAGGTAAAAGAATAAAACGACATAAGGAAATAGTATCCGCTTACCATCTTGTTTTCCGAAATCGGCAAAATTGAAGAAAGCTACAAGAGTAAAGAGGATGCTCACGTTCGCGTGGGCACATTACTCGTTCAAAGTAGCTTGGGTCATTTGCCGATACCCGGAAAACGTAGACGAAGTGATTGTCCACGTTTTATTTTTGTATTCGGCAAACAATAGTAACTAAAAAACTTGAATAGATATGAAAGCAAAAATCTTGTTTTTAGTAGCCATGATATTGATTGGGACGTTCGGGGCAGAGGCATTTTCTCAAACCCGAAAGCCATCTGCATTTAAGTGGCCAAAGACGAACAATAATTTATCTTTAGGCGTCATGTATGGAAATATATGTGCCAGCGACGAACTCAACAAGCATGCATGGGGATTTAACATGCAGATTTGCGGTTTCTATTTTGACTGTCTGATGAAACCAAGAAAACATAACAACGACGTTGCCATTGATAAATGGAACGAAACGGAAGCCTTGTCATATCATTTTGGTTATCAGATTCCTATTGTAGAGTATGTGCGAGTAATTCCGGTTATTGGTCATTCTAGTGTAAAGAAAGGCGTTACAGACGGGGAGAATTGGACTGTCACAAATAACGGTATCAGTAATGCTTTCGATGTAAAACAAAAGAATGCAGGCTTTGACTATGGAGGAGTGTTGGTATTAAACTATTCTTGTCTTTGTTTGTATGGCGCATATACTAAGCACAACCAATTCTATGGTGGAGTTGGTCTTGAATACAGATTTTAATCCTCAGATATTTGAACAATAAATATATAGGTTATGAAGAAAATATTAATTGCTATTGTTACATCGTTTTTTGTAGCATGCGGAAACAAAGTAGCACCACCAGAACCTGCAGAGGAAGAAAGTATATCTGTCAATCTGCCTGATTGCAAACTTCTTAGTACGGAAGAGCCAAGGATTTCGTCAAATGGAACCATTTCACCAGGACAAAACCTTGTATATAGTATTGAGATTGACCATCCATTGCAGAAGGATAGTCTTGAACTTCTGCAGGATTTTTTCATACAGAAAGGAAAGGCTGACTATATCGGGATAAACAAAGTTATTGTGCGTGCTTATCTCAAGGGGACCAGAATACATGAAATGCCTTATGCTTCCATGAATCTTGTCGGTGCTAAAAAAGATATTATAATCAATGAAGGAGCAGAGAAAGTTGAAGAACTTATTGAGAAGCCTTCCTCTGAAAAAATCCAAAACGTTTCAGATCCGATAGTAGGAACATACTTCTGTAGTAGGACTCATGATACTTATGTATTCAAGTCTGACAAAACGGGGTTCTTTACCATCCAGGGCGGTGTCTGCCCATCTGAATTTACTTGGAAACGGTCAGGCAACAACGTAACAATAGTATATGAGGCATTTGGTGAACAGAAATTGAAGTTTGACAAAAGAGCCAAGACTATTACTGAAAAATCAGAGTCGTTTGGAACGTTGGTTTTTAATAAACAGTAACCATTAGTGTCCCATTTTAACGGGACACTAATGTTCTCATATTATTAAGTACAAGTCTATTTAAACAGATCCTAATATAGCATGAAAAAGATTATACTCTTTTCGCTGATATGCCTCGGCATTATCGTATGTGGCTATTTCATTTATTATAGCCAAACTGTTACAGAATATTATAGGGTATCTATATATCCACCTACAGTGTATGATAGCAGACCAAAAGTAGAGATAAAACAAGCACCGCAATATGAAAATGACTCTCTCGCAATTGAAGCAGAAGAACACATATACTATTATATGCAAGAGAGATGGGAGAAAAGCAGAAGGGAATCAATGGAAAAGAATCATACTAATGATGATGCGGTATATAGGCGTTTTAGAGATGAGCATAGAAGCCTAATAAAAATTGTACATAAGAGGAGTTTTAAAGTAGAAAAGCTTCAAGAGGTTGTTGATGAATATGGCTTGCATTCATACAATGTCGAGAAATTCTGTAAAGACAATGATGTGGATATATCCATATACACCATATTGTCAAAGTACTGACTTACACGGGGACTTTGATTGCCTGTGATTAACGATCAACGCGATCAATTCAATTCATATATTTCTCTACGAATGCCGAGGGCATCAGTATTTCAATCTAAGACGAGTCCGCATTCTTAACGATTTCATACGCCGTACTTCTCCGCGAGATGTTCGTCAATGAGCTGCTCGGAAGTGCTTCCCTTGGGCAGCGAGAAACTACTCAAGAAATCACGGCTTGGACGACGGCGAGACTTTACCGATGGCTTGCCCCGCGCTATCAGCCGCTCACCATACTCTGTCAGCTGGCGAGTCAGTTCCTCAACCCCATAGGACTCTGGTACGTTGAGTGAAATGTTTAGTGTCATTGTCATACTCTGCCTATTAATATTCGCCTGCAAATATACAAAATGATTTTGATAATGAACCGATTTTTTCCGTTTTTCTTTTGCATTTCAATTGTTTTTTCGTATCTTTGCCATCAAAGACGAAAAAACTGACTATATCATGAAACAAATCGCACTTCTGCTGCTCTGCGCAGCACTCGCCGTCGGCATCAAGGCCGCCGACTACAAACAGTATTATGCTGACCTGCCTACGCCTGTCAAGGCGGTGGAGCCTGTCACGATTCCGAATAACGTTGTCAGCCTCGCGGACTATGGAGGCGTGCCTGATGGCGTGGCGCTGAACACTGAGGCGTTCGGCAAGGCTATTGCGGAGCTGTCGAAGCAGGGCGGTGGCCGACTTGTCGTGCCACAGGGCGTGTGGCTGACGGGGCCCATCGAACTGAAGAGCAATATTGAGATACGGCTTGACCGTAACGCCATTATCTACTTCTCGCCTGACAAGCGCCTCTATCTGTCGGCCGACAGTAAGGCGAAGCGCGTCAGTCCCTGCATCAGTGCGACGAAGTGTCGTAACATCGCCATCACCGGCGAGGGTGTTATTGACGGCAACGGCCAACAGTGGCGCCCTGTGAAGCGCAGCAAGATGAGCGATGTGGAGTGGAAACAGTACGTCGACATGGGCGGACAGGTGACTGAGAAGGGGGACCTGTGGTATCCGTGGCAGCTGAAGAACGGTTATCCGGACATTGCCGGCGACGCGAAGACGCAGGAGGGCATGCGCAACGACCTGGTGCGCTTTGACCAGTGTGAGAACATCCTGTTGCAGGGCGTGACGTTCCAAAACTCGCCGCGTTTCCACGTGCATCCCTGTTACTCGCGCAATATCATCATCGACGGCATCACCGTGCGCTGTCCGTGGAACGTGCAGAACGGCGACGGCATCGACCTGAGCGACTGCCATCAGGCGCTCATCGTGCGCTCGACGGTGGATGTCGGCGACGACGGTCTCTGCATGAAGAGTGGTTCGCAGAAGAAAGGCTGGGACGTGTGGGGCTGTCAGGACATCGTGATACAGGACAACACCGTGTTTCATGCCCACGGCGGCTTCGTGCTGGGCAGTGAGACGGTGGGCGGCATCCGCGACATGGTGGTGCGCCGTAACCGCTTCCTCGGTACCGACGTGGGCCTGCGCTTCAAGAGCGGCGTGGGCCGTGGCGGACGGACGGAACGTATGTTCATCAGCGACATTGTGATGGCCGACATTAAGGATGAGGCTATCAGTTTCCAGTGCGACTACGTGAACCGTGCTGCAGGCAACGACGGCAAGGATCCTGTCATTACCGACGAGATGCGCCGACTGTCGCCCCAGTTCCAAGACATACACATCAAGAATGTGGTCTGCCGAGGCTGCCAAACGGGCATTCAGGCTGGCGGCATCAAGGGGCTGGACTGTGTGAAGGACATTGACATCAGCGACTGCTCCATCGTCTATGACAAGACGGCGCAAAGTGTAGATAAGACAACGGCCAAGCTACGCCTGCAACGCGTCGTGCTGACGCCGTCGACACGATAAAAAGAGAACGCGGAAGCAATTTTTTTACCATTCACTTTCCGCTTTTCCTTTTTTTTTGTATCTTTGCAGTCAAATGACCTAAAGCCAAATATGGACGACGAACTCAAGGAAGGCCAAGAGCCAACAACAAACAGCGAACAGCCAGCACCGGAGGCTGGTGAGGCGCACTCAGACTATAAACCCGTGAACCGCTTCGATGCGGCAGTCGTACACCATCTCTCGGGCATGTACCAGAACTGGTTCCTCGACTACGCTTCGTATGTTATTCTGGAACGTGCCGTTCCCAATATCGAGGACGGTTTCAAGCCTGTGCAGCGACGTATCATGCACTCCATGAAGCGCATGGACGACGGTCGCTACAACAAGGTGGCCAACATCGTGGGACACACCATGCAGTTTCACCCTCACGGCGATGCCTCCATCGGCGACGCCCTGGTGCAGCTGGGACAGAAGGACCTACTGATTGACACGCAGGGAAACTGGGGCAACATTCTGACGGGCGACCGCGCCGCTGCTCCGCGTTATATTGAGGCCCGCCTGTCGAAGTTTGCCTTGGATACCGTCTTCAATCCCAAGACCACCGACTGGCAGCTCAGCTACGACGGCCGTAACAAGGAGCCCATCACGCTGCCCGTGAAGTTCCCGTTGCTGCTGGCGCAGGGAGCCGAGGGTATCGCCGTAGGCCTGAGTTCGAAGATTCTACCCCATAACTTCAACGACATTTGCGATGCCGCCATCCAGTATCTGCACGGCCAGGAGTTCCAACTCTATCCCGACTTCCAGACGGGTGGCAGTATTGATGTGACGAAATACAACGACGGCCAGCGTGGCGGCGTGCTGAAGGTACGCGCCAAGATTGAGAAGCTGGACCAGAAGACGCTGGTCATCCGAGAGTTGCCTTACTCGAAGACCGTGAGCACGCTGATAGAGAGCATCACCAAGGCCATCGAGAAAGGCAAAATCAAGGCTAAGCGTGTCGATGACCTGACGAGTGCGCAAGTGGAGATCCTGGTGCATCTGGCACCTGGCGTCAGCTCCGACAAGACGCTCGACGCGCTTTATGCTTTCACGGACTGTGAAATCAACATCTCGCCCAACTGCTGTGTCATCAGCGACCAGAAACCACAGTTCCTCACCGTCAGCGACGTGCTGCGCCACAGCGTGGAGCGCACTAAAGACCTGATACGCCAGGAACTGGAGATACGCAAGGGTGAACTGCAGGAACAGCTGCATTTCTGCTCGTTGGAGAAAATCTTCATCGAGGAGCGTATCTATAAGGATAAGAAGTTTGAGCAGGCTCCCAATATCGATGCCGTTTGCGAGCATATCGACGAGCGACTGACGCCCTACTACCCGCAGCTGGTACGTGAGGTGACCAAGGACGACATTCTGAAACTGCTGGAAATCAAGATGCAGCGCATCCTGAAGTTCAATAAGGATAAGGCCGACGAGCTCATGGCCCGCATCAAGGCCGAGATCGACGAGATAGACCGCGACCTGGCGAACATGATTGAGGTGACGGCCAGCTGGTTCCAGTTCCTGAAAGACAAATACGGCAAGGACCATCCGCGTCTGACGGAGATACGCAACTTCGACACCATCGAAGCTACGAAGGTGGCCGAGGCTAACCAGAAGCTCTACATCAACCGCCAGGACGGCTTCATCGGTACTGGTCTGAAGAAGGACGAGTACGTCTGCAACTGCTCCGACATTGATGATATCATCATTTTCTACCGCGACGGTAAGTACAAGGTGGTGCGCGTGGCCGAGAAGCTGTTTGTTGGCAAGAACGTGCTCTACCTGCAGGTGTTCAAGAAGAACGATACGCGAACCATCTATAACGCCGTCTACCGCGACGGCAAGAAGGGCGCTTGCTTTATCAAGCGCTTCAACGTGACGTCGATGACGCGCGACAAGGAATATGACCTGACGCAGGGTACGCCGGGCTCGAAGATTATGTATTTCACGGCCAACCCCAATGGCGAGGCCGAGATTATCAAGGTGACGCTGGAGCCGAACCCGAAACTGAAGAAGATATTCATCGACAAGGACTTCTCGGAGGGGATGATCCAGGGACGTGCCTCGAAGGGTAACTTGTTGACGAAGAACCCCGTACACCGCATCGGCCTGAAGAGCCACGGACACTCGACACTGGGCGGACGCAAGGTATGGTACGACCCCGACGTGAACCGTCTGAACTACGACGAGCACGGACGTCTGCTGGGCGAGTTCTTCGATGAGGACCAGATTCTCGTGGTGCTTGACAATGGCGACTTCTACCTCACCAACTTCGACGTCAACAACCACTACGAGGCCAATATCCTGCGCATCGAGAAGTGGGAGCAGGACAAGGTGTGGAGCGCGGTCCTTTGGGATGCCGACAACCAGGGCTATCCCTACGTGAAGCGCTTCCTCATGGAGGCACTGAAGCGTAAGCAGAACTTCCTTGGCGAGAATCAACTGTCGAAGCTCATCCTGCTTACCGACCAGGTCTATCCGCGACTGCAAGTCACCTATGGTGGTGCCGACGAGTTCCGTGGCAGCGAGGAGATTGACGTTGAGCAGTTCATCACCGTCAAGGGCTTCAAGGCCAAAGGTAAGCGTCTCACGACCTATCAGACGGAGAGTATCACGGAACTGGAGCCGACGCGCTTCCCGGAACCTCCAGAGGAATCAGAAAGTTCGGAGGACGCTGAACTTTCCGAGGACTCGGAAGCTGATCTCGACCCCGACGCCAACAAGTCGGAACAGCAGATTATCGACGAAATAACCGGTCAGACAAACCTCTTCTCGGATGAAGATTTTTAGTACGTTGCTCCTACTGCTGACGGCCACAGTCCTCAGTGCCCAGACGGTGCATAACACGGTCTGGCAGGCAGGCTTTGGCTCAACGGAAATCCTCGATACCTATCTGTCGCAGGAGAAGTTCAGCGGCACAGGCATCACATTCCTGAATATTGACGAACGGCAGCGTGACAGTTGCCACTGGAGTACTGTCATCGAGCATGAACTGAACATGGTGACGGCAGAAGACCGTGCCGGCAAACGCGAAGAGCTGCAGGGCGGATACACGCTGTTCCTGGGCAGACTGCATCAGTGGCAGCGGGGACCGCTGCGCCTGCAGGCAGGTGCTATGGCTGCTGCCGACCTGGGCTTCATCTATAACACCAGCAACAGCAACAATCCGGCACAGGGACGTGTCTCGCTGCAGCTTATGCCGGCGGCTACGGCTTCCTACACGCTGCCGTTGTGGCACCGTCCGCTCCGTTTCCGCTATGAGCTGCAACTGCCGTTGGCAGGCGTGATGTTCAGTCCCAACTATGGCCAGTCTTACTACGAGATATTCTCTTTAGGCGACTATGACCACAATGTTGTGCCGACAACCTTTGTCAGTGCGCCGAACCTGCGCCACCAGCTGTCTGTCGACTATTCCGTCAGCCGTCGGCTGACACTGCGGGTGGGCTATCTGGGACACTACCAGCAGTCGCAAGTGAATAACCTGAAGTCACACGTTTATCACCATCGTCTGATGATTGGCGTGGTAAACCGCTTCTCCATTATCTCCTACCGCCCATGAAAAAAGTACTCTTGTCCTCCTGCCGGAACATTCTCCTGTTCTCCTGTCAGAAAACAAAAGTACTCCTGTACTCTTGTCTCCTTCTGTGCTCATGTCTTACCGCCTGCGTTGACGAGGATGAGTTCCCCGATACGCCTCAGGGAAACTTCGAGGCGCTTTGGCAGATTATTGACCAGCATTACTGCTTCCTCGACTACAAGCAGCATGAGATTGGACTGGACTGGCAGCAGGTGTATAATAAATATAAGGTACGTGTGAACAATGGCATGACCAATGTGCAGCTCTTTGAGGTGCTGGCGGACATGCTCTCGGAACTGCGCGACGGCCATGTGAACATGAATGCCGCCCACGACTACGCCCGTAACTGGTCGTGGCACGAGGACTATCCCACCAACTTCAGCGATTCGCTGCTACGTGCCTACTTGGGCCGTGACTACAAGATAGCTGCCGGTATCGACTACCGCGTGCTTGACGATAACATCGGCTATATCCGCTATGAGTCGTTCCAGCAGGGCGTTGGCGAGGGAAACCTCAACGAGGTGCTCTCAGAGTTCATGACCTGTAACGGAATCATCATCGATATCCGTAACAATGGCGGTGGCGACCTGACCAATGCGCAGCAACTGGCCGCCCGTTTCGTACAGCAGAAGACGCTGGTGGGCTACATCCAGCACAAGACGGGCAAGGGGCACAGCGACTTCTCTGCTATGGAGCCGCGTTATCTGGAACCGTCCAACAAAATCCGTTGGCACAAGCCTGTCTGCGTGCTCACCAACCGTCATGTCTATTCTGCTGCCAATGAGTTCGTTCTCTATATGCGCGCCCTGCCCAATGTGAAGATTGTGGGTGACCACACTGGCGGCGGTGCAGGCATGCCGTTCAGTTCGTCGTTGCCCAATGGCTGGTCGGTGCGCTTCTCTGCTGTACCGATGTACGACACGCAGCGCCAGCCTGCTGAGTTTGGCATTGAGCCCGACTATCGCGTTGACCTCAGCGTCGATGATTTCAAGCGTGGCAAAGATACGATTATTGAGTTCGCAAGAAAACTTTTGGCCGAATAATTTGTGTAAATAAAAAAAAAGTATTACCTTTGCAGCCGCAAATGACAACGGAGCCTGTTTGCGCCTGTGGCGGAATTGGTAGACGCGCTAGACTTAGGATCTAGTTTCTTCCGAAGTGCAGGTTCGAGTCCTGTCAGGCGCACAAGGAGAGGTCGGCATAGCTCAGCTGGTTAGAGTATCACCTTGACATGGTGGGGGTCCTTGGTTCGAATCCAAGTGTCGACACAAAAGAAAAGTGACTGAGATTTCTCAGTCACTTTTTCTTTATGTATAGCTCTTGTGTCTATCTCTCAGACGTGTCTCCCCTGTCTTTTATTTCGCCTGACGTGAACTCCATCTGGGCAGCGAATAGCCGGGATGTGTGAAGTCGATGAGCGCAATATCGAAGATGAGGGTAGAGTAAACGGGAATGTTGTCCTTCTTCGTGGTGTTGTAGCCCAACTGATAAGGAATGTAGACACGCCAGCGGTCACCGCGGTGCATGTGCTGCAGAATGGTGGTGAAGCCGTCTACGAAGCCGGTCGTCAGAGATGTGGAGACACCTGTGGTCTGCCAGCTGAACTGCCCTGTGTAGGTCTGGTCAAAGACGAAACCTTCAGGGTAGCTGGTGGTGGGGATGAGGCGTCCGCGATAGCTGATGCGTACGGTGTCGGAGTAGTAGGGGCTCTCGCCACCTTCACCCTGCTCCAGCACCTCGTAGTAGACATAGTCGCTGACGGGACCCTCTGCCTGCTGGTCCTTGGTGAATACCTTCACGCGCTGGCACTTCTTGGCAATGTCGGCGATGTAGGCCTCGTTGCGGGTCTGCCAGTTGGCGTACTCGTTCGTTACCTCGTCTTCAGACTCGCTGCAGGACAGCAAAGGTAAAAAGGTAAAAAGGAAAAGAGGTAAGAACCACTTGACCGAAACCTTTAACCTTTCCTTAAATGTCTTTATCATCTTTACTTTTTTACCTTTTTACTTTTTTATTTTCAAACAAGTTTCTTAAGCAATGAGGCAATACTTACCTTGTCCTCGATAATGCCATTGAGCTCCTCAATCTTTACGCGCTCCTGCTCCATGGTGTCGCGGAAACGCAGGGTGACGCAACCGTCGTTCAGCGTGTCGTGGTCGACAGTGACGCAGTACGGTGTGCCGATGGCGTCCTGACGACGGTAGCGCTTGCCGATAGAGTCCTTCTCGTCGTACTGGCAGGTGAAGTGGAACTTCAGCTGGTCGATAATCTCGCGGGCCTTCTCGGGTAGTCCGTCCTTCTTCACCAACGGCATGACAGCGCACTTCACGGGAGCGAGGGCTGCAGGCAGCTTCAGCACGGTACGTGTCTCGCCGTTCTCGAGCTTCTCCTCCTCAAAGGCGTGGCACATAATAGAGAGGAACATACGGTCGACACCGATAGAGGTCTCGATAACGTACGGTGTGTAGCTCTCGTTGGTCTGCGGGTCGAAGTATTTGATGCTCTTGCCAGAGAACTTCTCGTGCTGTGACAGGTCGAAGTTCGTGCGGCTGTGGATACCCTCTACCTCCTTGAAGCCGAACGGCATCTTGAACTCGATGTCGGTAGCGGCGTTGGCGTAGTGAGCCAGCTTGTCGTGGTCGTGGAAACGGTAGTTCTCAGCACCGAAGCCCAGGGCCTGATGCCACTTCATGCGTGTCTCCTTCCACTTCGGGAACCACTCCAGCTCGGTGCCGGGCTGTACGAAGAACTGCATCTCCATCTGCTCGAACTCACGCATACGGAAGATAAACTGACGGGCCACAATCTCATTACGGAAAGCCTTACCAATCTGGGCGATGCCGAAAGGAATCTTCATGCGGCCGGTCTTCTGCACGTTCAGGTAGTTAACAAAAATGCCCTGAGCCGTCTCAGGACGCAGGTAAACCTTCATGGAGCCGTCGGCAGAGGCGCCCATCTCCGTGGCGAACATCAGGTTGAACTGACGCACGTCCGTCCAGTTGCGGGTGCCGCTGATGGGGCATACAATCTCCTCGTCGAGGATAATCTGCTTCAGCTCGTCGAGGTCGGGACCCTGCATGGCAGCAGCATAGCGGGCGTGCAGGTTGTCGCGCTTCTCCTTGGTCTCCTTCACGCGCTCGCTGGTCTCCATGTATTTAGCCTCGTCGAACGAGTCGCCAAAGCGCTTGCGGGCCTTCTCGACCTCCTTCTGGATCTTCTCGTCGTATTTGGCAATCTGGTCCTCAATCAGCACGTCAGCACGATAGCGCTTCTTCGAGTCGCGGTTGTCGATGAGGGGGTCGTTGAAGGCGTCTACGTGACCGGAGGCCTTCCATATCGTCGGGTGCATGAAGATGGCCGAGTCGATACCCACGATGTTCTCGTGCAGCATCGTCATGGCCTTCCACCAGTACTGCTTAATGTTATTCTTCAACTCCACGCCGTTCTGACCATAGTCATACACAGCGCCCAAACCGTCGTAAATCTCACTGCTGGGGAACACGAAACCATACTCCTTGCAGTGGCTCACGATCTTCTTAAATACATCTTCTTGTGCCATAAAGCTATTTACTATTTGACTATTTACTATCTACAATTTACTATTTTGCGTGCAAAGGTACTAAAATTAAGTGAAGAGTGAAGAGTGAAGAGTGAAGAATTTGCTGCCGCTCTACATTAATTAACAAAAAAACAGGGAATAATTTGGCGGTTTCAGAAAAAAGCAGTACTTTTGCATCCGCTAACGACAGCAGATAGGGGCATAGCCCAGTTGGTTTAGAGCGCTGCAGTCACATTGCAGAGGTCCCCGGTTCGAGCCCGGGTGTCCCTACCAAAGGAAAAGCGAAAGAGTCCTGCTCTTTCGCTTTTTTCTTTCCCCCTCATTGGGGGCTTTCCGCTTTATCTTTCCCAGCTTTTGCCTCTACAGCTTACTTGGTTAATGCCGTGCACACATGGTCCTGGAACGTCCGGCCGTCGTTGTTGCGCAGAACGCCCTGGTTGATAATCGCAAAGCACAGCTCATGGCCGTTGGCCGCCTTGCAGTAGCCTGCCAGACTGGAGATGCCTGTCAGCGTGCCGGTCTTGGCGTGGACATTGTCGTATGCCTTCGTTCCCCGCATACGGTTCTTCAGCGTGCCGTCGACGCCGGCTATCGGCAGTGCGGGCATCAGACAGTCGCTGACGTTCTTGTTGCGCCAGGCGTAGCGCAGCAGACGCGTCAGCAGTTCGGCGCTGACGTAGTTGTAGAGCGACAGGCCGCTGCCGTCGGCCACCTTGTAGGCCGAGGGTGTGAGCCCTATCTTCTGTATCAGTTTGTTAATCACCGAGCGTGCATGACTGGCCTTGGCGGGGCGTGAGCCGCCTGCTGCTGCCACCTGGTAGAACATCGCCTCGGCATAGAGGTTGTCGCTCTCCTTGAGCATCTTGGTCAGCACCTGCTCAATGGTGTGGGTGCGTGTGCTGATTCTGGCAGCGCCGTTGGGCAGCGAGCCCTCCGTCAGTGTCGCTTCCACGACGATGCCGCTTTCGCGCAGCTGTTCTGCCAGTCGGGCCGTCAGGTTGTCCTTGCGGTTCAGCAGCAGCGGTGTCAGCACGGGGTTGTCGTCGTCCCAGCACCAGCCCTCGCCCTGCAGCTCCGGCTCCTTGAACGAGCGGTCGGCCACGAGCCGTCCGCGAATGGTGTCGATATTCAGTCGGCGAATGCTCTCCACGAACGCACGCAGGTCGTCGCCGTCGAAACGGGGGTCCATGCCGCCGACGCAGAAGAGGTCGCCCGTCAGCGTGCGGTCAGCAATCTGACCTTTATAGAACAGCGACGTGCGGAACTGGTAGCTGCCGCCCAGACGGTCGATGGCGGTGATGGCCGTCACCAGCTTCATGGTCGAGGCGGGGCGCATGGTCTGACGGTGGTTATGGATGTAGAGGACCGAGTCGGCTGTCAGGTCATAGACCATCAGTCCCAGCTGCGAGCGCTGCAGCACGCGGCTGCCCGCTATCATCGAGTCCAGCCGCTGTCGGATGTTCTGGGGGTATGGCAGTGTGTCCACCGCCAAGGTGTCCTGGGCCATGCTGTCCACAGCCAGCGTGTCCAGTGCCGTTTCTTCCTGCGCCGTTGCCGTCAGCACCAGAAGGAATGAAATCAGTATAAACAGATATTTTTTCATTTCGCCTGCAAAATTACAAAAAAAACGCCACTCACCACCCTCCACTCACCTTTTTTTTGTATCTTTGCACCGTCTAAGGATTTATTTATGGTTTATAAGTACGATTTCCTGATTATTGGTGCTGGCGTGGCCGGTATGAGTTACGCCTTGAAAGTGGCGCGTGCCAAGAAGGGCCGCGTGTGCATGATTTGTAAGACCTCGCTCGACGAGGCGAACACCTCGTTTGCCCAAGGCGGCGTTGCCTCTGTGACCAATCTGGAACTGGACAACTTCGACAAGCATATCCAGGACACGATGATTGCCGGCGACTACATCTCCGACCGTCAGGCCGTTGAGCAGGTGGTGCGACAGGCACCCAGTCAGATTCAGGAGCTGGTCCAGTGGGGCGTCAACTTCGACAAGAAGGACGACGGCACCTTCGACCTGCACCGCGAGGGCGGACACTCGGAGTTCCGCATCCTGCACCATGCCGACGACACGGGCGCCGAGATTCAGCGTGGTCTGATGGAGGCCGTTCGCAACTGCCCCGACATCGATGTCAAGGAGAACCATTTCGCCGTCGAGATCATTACGCAGCACCACCTGGGTGTCCGCGTCACGCGCCGCTCGCCTAATATCCAGTGCTACGGTGCCTACGTTCTGAACCCCGAGACGGAGAAGGTCGACACCTACCTCTCGAAAGTCACCGTCATGTGTACCGGCGGCTGCGGTGCCGTCTACCTGACCACCTCGAACCCCGTCATCGCCACCGGCGACGGC
>Ga0247611_10005057_pt1 | contig 17832 bp, 14 predicted proteins | sample 177DNAGHGhighgp2_FD_192422 | JGI IMG/M metagenome (GOLD analysis project Ga0247611, IMG submission 192422) | Sheep rumen microbial communities from Palmerston North, Manawatu-Wanganui, New Zealand - 1770 DNA GHGhigh gp2 | ecosystem: Host-associated > Mammals > Digestive system > Stomach > Rumen... | reverse complement strand
ATCTATGATCCTTCAACAGACAGAGGTGACAGTTTTGCTTTCACAGAAGGCAATATTACTCTGTCGGCTCCCCTCTGCTATAACGGTGAAGGCGGATATATCTATGTGGCTGCTGAAGGTGATGATTATATTGTTAACGTCAACGAGGAAGAAGTCTCACATGTATCTCTGCCGAGAACCTGGGCTGATACGCAAAGGACCATGATCGATAACGAACGTTTTGTAGTGAGTGACGGAACATCGATCATCATTCTTAACGATGAGGGAAGGGTTCAAAATACGGTTGCAAACGGCGGCCAGTATCCTCTTGGATTTACTTTCTTCAGGCAGAAGGCGGATTCTCCGGAATACTTGCTCGTAGCTTATAATGACGGTTCGCTTGACAGATATGAAAGTGAGAATTACAGCTTTGTTGCCAGATCAGAATTCTCTGCTTACCAGAATTATAATTCTTTGGTTGATTTCCGTTTTGATACGGATAATGGAATTCTTTATATCCAGCAGTTGAGGCTGACCAGTATTATTGATCTTGAAAGCTGGGTTGAATTAGCCTATATCAACAGTTCTTTCGGATATCATGCTCCGACAGACAGATTTGTTACAGCATCATATAAGACTACGCATCAGGTTGGTATCGGATACTTCCGTCACTATACTCTTGAAGAACTGATGGACAAGGCAAACAAGATCCTTCAGGGTTCGGAAATGCCTGAAGAGATGAGGTCACAATACGGGCTGTAAAACCGTCAGACTCTCTGATAGAGCTGATCGAACAGGCGTCCCTTGATTATATAGATGTCATGAGGATCATCTTCTCTGACTGCTATGTAGTCTTCGCAGGTGCCTGAATAGTATTTCTCGTCATCCCATGCCGTGAAGAGCTTGACTGAATGATCAAGCGGCTTGGCATAGATATGGGATGTTCCCGGAGGACTTATTACGGTCTTGGCATACGGCATGACGAGTTTGATCTCGCCGGTTGTCATATTCTTGATCGAAGGCTCGTACTCGAATTCTCTTGAGAACTTGAATCCGGTGAAGTCATAACTGTTCTGAAGTTTCTTTCCGGATATCGGATAGATCTCGCCCTCGATACCTATCATGAGATATGTATCATCGGTTATCGTGACATTGACATCGCCTTCGAGCGTTCTGATCTCAACATGTGAGCCTTCAGGGAATACGTCAGCAAGCTTTACTGTGCCAAGATGCTGTGAACGCTTGGAATACAGAGGCATATCGCTTGTATCAAGAGTTGTATTCTTGGCATATATTATTTCATACATATCATAATAGTGTCTCATACGCAGTTCGATTTCTTCAGAAGCCGGATTTGAGAGTTTCTCCGGACGGATAGTTCCGCCTGCCTTATAGAGGTGTCCGCCGCCTCCGCCTATACCTTCTGCAAGGAAGGCAGCAAGTTCGTTGGCGTGGACTTCCTTAACGCAGGATCTTACGGAAAACTTGATCTCATTGGGGCTTACATAATAAGCGAGGCATACATCGACCTCGGCAGTCTCCATCGCGAAATCAGAGATAACGCCGAGAATGTTGGGATCACACGGTTCTGATTTTATGATGAGATACTTATCTTCATCATAATAGTTCATATCGAGAATGGCTTTGCCCGTAATCTTCAGTTCTTCGAGTGAGATGTTGGAGTTGCTCATCTCTGTTATAAGACTTCTGTTGACGATAAGAGTATCATTCATATCACGGTCAAGGGGGTGCGATACTTCGGATAATCTGTTCGTATCAGTATAAAGACCGTAATACAGAGCTGTTGCAAGATTCTTATCATTATTTGCATCGATGCCTTCATCACGGAGCATATCCCAGATTATGGTTGCACATGAACCGACTCCGCTCCTGACCTCTGCCAGTTTGGGCAGATCTCCAACTGTTACCTGATGATGGTCGATGACTGCCAGAGTCTTATAGGGAGAGCTGGTTACATTCTTCTGACCGTACTGGCAGTCGCATGTTATCAGCAGTTCCGGTTCATCGTTGAAATCAGGTTCATAGCTTACAGGAATCTCCAGCTCGGTAAGCATGATCTTAAGATTGCTCTTCCTGATCTGATTACGGCCACGGTAGATGAATCTCGGACTCTTGCCGTTTGCCGTGAAATAGCAGTACAGGGCAAAACCGCTGGCAAGTGCATCTGCATCGGGATTGTCGTGGCACTGGATAACAATATCGTTAAATGAGAGAAGGTCAGAAAGTCGCATTGAAAGATCTCCTGTAATGTTTTTTTGTTATTTTATCACTTTATTTGGTATAATTGCATTATGGATAGGGTATATGAAGATAACAAGAGACTTTTGAAGTTTTATGTAGTAATGGCACTGCTGTTTGCCATTATTATGTGTTTTTCGACCACAAGTTTTGCTATCGGCGATGATGTGTCGCCTGTATATGGCGGTACGTTCGGCACCACTTTCGAGCAGGCAGCGGAGTTTGCATTCGGCACCTCGATAAGTCCGTCTTATATTATGGGACTGTCTTCAGCGCTGTCGATACTCAAGGAAGCCGGCGTTGATTTTCTGCCTAAACTGAGTTTTGGACTTTGCGATCTGTGGGCCGTCAGGATCCTCTCTTTCATATGGGTTGCACTTACTATGCTCACACCCGTAATAGGTGAGGAAATGGAGAAGATCAACACGAAGTATGTTGGCCCGTTCATGATCTTTGCTTTTGAATTCATAGCCATCATGGAACTTGGCAAAGGCGGCAATTCAGTTAATGCAGCAGGTTTTGGTGCTGCAGCTGCCGTATCTTCCAGTGCCGGGAGTACAGTGCTCCTGATTATCGGAGAGTTTTTCAAGATACTGTTCATGCTGGCGGTATATTTCTTTGTAAGATATTTCAATTATGCAATAAGTGCACTTGTGGCACTGTCTACCGGGCTGTCTTCTCTGATGTCGGCGGCATACAGACTTTTCAGAGCCATATTTGTAACTGTTGTACTTATCCTTGCCGAGGAGTGCCCTGAAGTATTCTATGTATTCTATGCACTGCTCATTATCCTGTCGGTATTGGTGTTCAGATGGGCATACAGGATAATCAACTATTTCAAGGCGATATATATTGCACCGGTCAAGCGGATGATCTTCCACAGGAATGATATTATCCCGCTTATCAATAAGAAAGCTCCGAAGAATCTTAAGGATTCACCCGTTGCTATCCCTGTTTATTCTTTGAATACGAAGGTTGGCGGTGTTGAAGTGAAGACGAGGACCAAGTATTGGCTTGGTGTTGACAGCGAAGGGCCATTCTTCTACAGGAGAAAGTTCTTCAGGCGTCCGGAACTCAAACTCAGACTCGAAGGCATGTATCTCAGAGAAGCGGGCCTGTTCAGAAGAGGCTTTATTGAGATAAGTGATCCTGACAGGAAGATAGCAAGACTTGTAATGAGCCGTGAATATAAGCCTTTATTTGATGATATCCTCAACATCACAGGCTTTGCCGATTACAGGATCGTTCTTCAGAAGGCAAAGGAAGAGAAGAAGGCTGAAGGGCAGAGGAGGCGTGAGGAAATGTTCGGTTTCCTTCACCGCCGCAGCAGGAATGCTGAGATTTAAGGAGCCGTTCAATGAAGATCAAGCCGGTAAGTGAATACAAAAAGCCTCTGTATGCAGTTGGAATGGCTGCGATAATGTCTTTGACAATGGTTAAATGTGAAACCCCAATGGATAACATCAATCAGATGTTTACGCCCGGCATGCTTGCTACTTGCGAGGATACCCGCAGTGATAAAGATATCGATGATTCCGTCGTTTACAAAGATTTAAAGTTTTAATTTTGCCGTTTTTTGCAACATCGGTCGTAGCTGAATTGTATTAATGGCAAAACCAATAGATTTGGAGAACAGAAAAATGAAGAACTTTACTACTAAATTTATTGCACTTGCAATGGCAGGAACTATGGCTTTCGGATTTGCAGCATGCAGTGCCAAGGTCACATCCACAGAATCTTCTGATGAAGTTGTAATCGGAGACAATATTGTGGGTGGATGGCAGACGGCTGATTCGACTTTGATGACAGATGATCTCCGCGCAATCTTTGAAGCTGCTATGAGCGGACAGGTCGGAGTGGATTATGAACCTCTGGCTCTCCTTGCAACCCAGGTGGTATCAGGAACAAATTACTGCTTCCTTTGCAAGGCTGCAGCAGTAACCCCCGAAGCAACACCTAAGTATACTCTTGTTTATATTTATCAGAAGCTTGATGGAAGTGCAGAGATTCTTAACGTATCAGATATCCTTCTTCCCGGCATGGAAAACGCCGATCCCAACGAAATGATGGTTGGCGGATGGTCATATACAGAATCTGCAGATGTTGACGAAGAGGTAATGAACAAGGCAACAGAGACAATGACAGGTGCTTCTTATGAAGCGATTGCCTTTATCGGAACTCAGGTTGTAGCAGGCACGAATCATGCTGTACTGTGCAAGGTCACTCCTACAGTACCTGATGCAACAAGTCACATCTCAATCGTTTATATCTATGAGAATCTTGACGGCGTGTGCGAGATAACGGATACTGTTGATATCGGATTTGATGCACAAGGTTGATCTATAAGGAGGGTTATTAGTTGCCGCATTCTTCAGGGGGAGGCTCACACGGTGGCGGATCGCACGGCGGTCACAGTTCGCACGGATCAGGAGGATCCGGCTCAAGCAGGCATACAAGAAGTGCCTATTTCCCGGGATCGACAAGATATGTTTATTACAAAAACAAACAACCTGTTTTTGTATATGCAGACTATGACATAAGGCAGAAGAGGAGTCCTTTGAGATTCCTCCTTCTGCTGTTTTATCTTCCTTTTATTCTTGCTATGGTATTGGGTGTCGGACCTAATACCATCAATATTCCCACGAAGCTGAAAACGGATTATGATACCGAGATCATCATTGATGACCGTACGGGAGTTATCAGGAATGAGAAAAATCTCCGCCAGGCATGTGAGGACTTCCTGGATCAGACAGGAATAGCACCGGCCGTTATTACCGTTAATAACGAGGACTGGAAGAGCCACTATGTGGATCTTGAGACATATGCATACGAACTGTATGTTAATTCTTTTGATGATGAGAAGCATTGGCTTATTGTTTACTCATCCCCGAAGGATGCCGAAGGTTCTTTTAATGACTGGTACTGGGAGGGTATGCAGGGTGACGATACCGACAAGATCCTTACGCTGAAGAATACAAACAAGTTTAATCAGATGGTTCAGAAGTGTCTGCTCCAGTCAGATAAATACACTCCGGATGAAGCCGTAATTAAGGGATTTAATGAGATAACCCCTTCTCTTATGAAGGTGAGCGTAAATTTCGGGCAGCTGTTCATCATCATTTTCGTGATGGGATTTTTGGGCGTGCATGCATTTTTCATGGTTTTCTACCGTTCGAAGAATTCCAAGTTTTACGAGAATGCAATCCCCTGCAACGAGGAAGTTGTTAAGCAGGAGAAGTGTGATTACTGCGGCGGAATCTATATTGTGGGGCATCATCTCAGCTGCCCGCATTGTCAGGCTCCGGTCCGGGCTCATGATTATACCGTTGATGATGAAGGACGGATTACGGGAATTTTAAATTGATATGCAACATTTTGTGATGGTGGATTGTATTAATGACAGAACACCGAACAGGAGGAGATTCAAAATGAAGATCACACCAGCAAAAAACTATAAGAAGCCGCTCTATGCGATCGGTCTTACTACTGCCGTAATGGCAATGGCTATTACCGGATGCCATAAGCCTGAGCCTGATAAGCCGGTGGAACTGGATGGAGACGTTCAGATCGCGACAACAGAGACTTCAGAAACTGAGACTGAGGTTATTCTGGATGGCGAAGTAGAAGTTTGCCCTGATGATAAAGAAGACAAGAAGGATTACGATGATCCCGATGTTGACTATGCAGGCGGACTTGAAATGTATACGGAAGAGACCAAATGAATCTGACACTTCACCTTACTGAAAACTGCAATATGGATTGCAGTTACTGCATCCGCGACAAGTGTCCCAAGGATATGCCGGAGGAAGTACTCTACAAGGCTTGTGACCTTGCTTTCTCACGGGGAGGCAGTGCAGGACTGTGTTTCTTTGGAGGTGAACCTCTGCTGAAAAAGGACCTGATCTATAAGGCTCTTGATTATTGCGGGCAGAAGTCTGTTCAGACCGGGAAAAAGTTTAAATGCAAGATGACCACGAACGGAACTATGCTTGATGAGAAGTTCCTTGAGCGTGCAAAGGAAGTTAATATGGGAATAGGGCTTTCCTTTGACGGTAAGGCTCAGGATGTCTGCAGAAGATTTGCAGATAAAGACAGAAGTCCAACTTCAGCCAGAGTTGAAGAGAAAGCAAAACTTCTTCTGGAATATATGCCGTCTTCAACAGCTCTTGCTACGATCGCTCCGCAGGCTGTGCCTTATTATTATGATTCAGTCAGGTATATTCACGATGTTGGTTTCAAAAGGATGTCATGCGTTATTGCATACGGCAAAAATGTTTCGTGGACAGAAGAGGATCTTGATCTTCTGCGGCAGGAATTACTGAAGACCGCAGAATATGTTAAGGAACTGTTTGACAGAAATGAGTATTTCTTCTTCGGTCCTCTCCATACAAAGATAAGAGAATGCATAAGCGGCAGTAATTCCGCTGAACGCTGTCATCTCGGTGTGAGGCAGATGCCTGTTACACCTGACGGGAAGCTGTATCCATGTACGTCTTTTATTGGCGATGATGATTATCTGTTGGGTGATGTTTTCGCAGGCGTGAACGATGAGAAAGTCGCTCAGATCGCCAGGAAAGCGTCAACCCCTGATACATGTGTCGAATGTGACCTTGTTAAGCGCTGTACAAATTCATGTGGATGTGCAAACAGAATGAATACCGGTGACGAGAATAAAGTGTCACCGCTTCAATGCACATATGAGCGGATGCTGATCGAGATCAGCGATGCCCTTGGAGAAGAACTCTACTCAAGGAATCAGGAAAGATTTGCTGAATGGTTTGCCTGATCCGGGTAGAGAATGTAGTTCTCAAGTTCGGTGATATTCCCGGTATAGCCTCGTTCCTCCAGTAAAGGAACGAGGTTTTTATAATAAGATTCAACATAGATCACATCGGGTTTTTTCTCCGGATAGAGGTCATAGTATTCATCAAGAAGTTCAATGGTATATTCATCCACGATGTCTCCTGACAGCCAGCACGAATGCGCGGAGATCTTTTTCCCGACATCAAGATACATCCACGTCTCGGGAGACAAGATGAGGACACTGTCAATATCATCTGCTTTCAGAGGGAGGGTATCATAGGACATCCAGGAATAGTAGTTGATACGGCCGGGAGTCGTGATTATTCCTTTGACACAGCCGTATTCAAGAGTTTCCGTCATGCTGCCGATCTTAGCCTTGTCAAAGACTGTATTCATTCTTCTGTCCAGCTGCAGACCAATTTGGAAAACGGATAATACGGCAAAGGCAATCACGGGTATTCTAGATGTGATGCCGGCCTCTTCTGAGAAGATAAAGCCGCAGAGTAATGAAGCAAATGACATTACCGATGCTGCTGAAGCGATTGCGGAAAACCCTAGATTGGATGACATGTTAATACAGAAAGAGTAAATGAGTCCCGGAACAAAAACCATCTTGAATATGTTTCTGATCTTTTCATTTTTTGAGAAGATAAAAGTGTATATCCCGATAAGAGAAGGAGCCAGCATAAAACTGTTGATGAAGCCGTTTTCGATGATCAGACTTATCTGGATGATGATCGCAAGAATGATAGTAATTGCAAATCCAATCGTCGTCTTGCCGTTGAACTTGATAATTACGCAGCAGATGGCAAAAGCAAAGAAGCATATAAACGCTGTTATTGTCGGGAACAGGAGATTGCCTGCAAAATTAACTAGTTTGGTTAGCATGGAAATATTGTGCTCGCGGTCATCAATAAGGAAATGAAGAGAACTCAAGACTGCAGATAATGATGATCGGGACAGAAAGTAAATGCAGAAAATCAGGAACGCTATGCCGGCACCCGCAGTTAAATACAGAAATGTCGATTTCAGAGTTTTTTTGATAATGCAATAAACCAATGCTGTCAGGTAAAGAATGATAAGAAACGGGCAGCATGTGATAGCCATAGCCAGAAGAAATCCTGCGATAATATACTGAAGTTTCTTAGCTTTCTCGGCAGTTAATAAAATGACGCATGCGGATGTAAGTGTCATTATCCCGATGGTGTTATAGTAAAGAGCCATCTCGCCATATGGAACATAGATAAGAAGCGACAGTGATGCAATTGCAGCTCCTGCTGCCGTGATCTTACGCAGCCTCATAAAAATGAAAACCGCAAAAGCTCCCCAGACAACTGTAAATATGTATCTGAATGCAAGGATAATACCCTCAGTGCTGCCGCTTATCTTGAGAAAAGCGGCCACCAGCGGATGGATCCAAATATCCGAGATCTGGGTAGGATGCCATTCCTGGAGTATAGGAATATCGCCCTGCATAAATCTGTAGGGTACAAGAAGATAAAATGCTTCATCTGAAGGAAAACCATACCGGCATCTGGCAAAAAGACCTGCCAGAATAATCGCGGCAAGCGCGAAATATACCGATGTTATGAGAGTGTCCTTCTTTGATCTGGTCATAGAGATAGAATATCACAATTCCGTCGTTGCTGCAGTTATTGCCGCATTGATCTGAGAAGCCACGATATTGACGTTGAAGGGAAGATGAGGTCCTTCAAATACAAATATTATATCGAGCCCCGGGGCAAACCCCTCTCTGACATAAAAACTGATCTTATCCCATGTGGCGCTCTCATATTCTGCCTTTCCCATACTCCCGAAATGCTCGATGAAGAAGCACCGGTCAGCTTCCGGAACCCAGAACAGAAAATCCGGAGATATAAAACGGTCAGTCCAGTAGAAAGCCGGTTCATAAGCGTATTCATATCCGAGACTTGTGAGGAGTTCAGCTATTGCCAGTTCCGATTTGGACCGGAATCTTGTACCGTTAAGCTTAGGCGAGTAGTCTTGCATAGGCCTGTCATTGCTTATGATCCCGGTCCATGCGGTAAAGAATTCGCGGTCCATCAACTGCGCTCTGGAAGATTTCATTTTGAGTGGCTTTGACAGGTAACTGTCTATCTCAAAGAGTTCAGCCTCATATTGGCGTCTGAGCTTGATAAGGTCTAGAATGTCGCGGGCATCTCTCTTCTTAAGGAGCATTCTCTTGCCGTTAAGCTCGCTCCTTCCCGGGCACGATTTGATATAAACGGCAGGGTATTTCCCGTGATTGACAACCTCCTTGCCTTCGGGCAGTTTCTTGATCTGAGACTCGAGAAATTGACGGCGTATTATTGCCTGCTCCATCGAAATGAACATTTTTACCCTCCGAATATCATGAATTGTTGATATTATATAGCATTTATTTGGATTTGCCATATTTATGCCATATTTTACGGCGAAAAATGGCAAATTTCTGGCAAAACGGGTGAAAAAGGCTTAATTCATCGGATTTTCCCTATTTTCGAGATGGGGTTTTTCTGCTACAATTCTGCTTGGTTTATTTTAATAATAAAGGAGATCTATTATGAAAACCAGTTTTTCAACTTTGGCTTGTCCTGATTTCTCATGGCAGGACATCTACTCTATGGCAAAGGACTTCGGTTTCGACGGTATCGAAATCAGAGGTCTCGGTAAGGATATTTTCTCTGTTCAGGCACCCCCTTTCAGAGATGAGAATATTGATGCAACTGTTGCCAAACTTAAGAAGCTAAAGCTAGAGATCTCCTGTCTATCATCCGGCGCAGTTCTGAACAATCCTGCTAACGAAGCTCAGGCCATTGCTGAGGTTACTGCCTATGCAAAACTTGCCAACAAGCTCGGTTCAAGCTATATCAGAGTCCTTGGCGACCGCGATCCGCAGCCTGTTACTGAAGTCGACGATAATGTTGTTATCGATATCATGAAGAAACTTGTTCCCATTGCAGAAGAGTATAACGTTACGCTTTTGCTCGAGACTAACGGTGTTTATTGTGATACCAAGAGGCTTAAGAGAGTTATTGATGCTATCGGAAGCCGTAAGGTCGCAGCACTTTGGGATATGCACCATCCTTACAGGTTCTTGAATGAAAGCCCTGAGGAAACAGTTGCAAACCTTGGCGAGCTTATCAAATATACACACGTCAAGGACAGTGTGATGGAAGACGGCAAGGTCATCTACAAGATGATGGGCTACGGTGACATGCCGATCAAGGAATGCTTTGCGGCACTTGATTCAATTAACTACCAGGGTTTTGTTACACTCGAGTGGGTATACAGGTGGTCTAGAGACCTTCTTGATGCCAACATTGTTGTTCCCCAGTTTGCAAGCTTCATGGATGCATATAAGCCTAAGCAGAAAACGGAACTTCATATGGACAGCCGCGGTACGGGATACTATCCCTGGCCTAAGGAGACTCTGATCGATCTGACATTCCCGGATGTTCTCGACAAGATCTGTGAACTGTTCCCGAACCAGTATGCTTTCAGATATACCGAGCTCGACTACACAAGAACATATCCTGAATTCAGAGATGACGTTGATAATCTGGCACGCGCCTTTTTGGCAATGGGCTGTAAGAAGGGCGATCACATCGCTATATGGGCGACTAATGTTCCTCAGTGGTATCTCACGTTCTGGGCTGCGACCAAGATCGGATGTGTGCTCGTTACAGTAAACACGGCATATAAGATCCACGAGATCGAATACCTGCTCAGGCAGTCCGATACATGCACTCTCGTCATGATCGATAAGTATAAGGACTGTGATTATCTCCAGATCCTCAATGAGATCTGTCCTGAACTCAAGGATTCCGAACCCGGAAAACTCGAGGCAGCAAGGCTTCCCGTCCTGAAGAATGTAATCACATGTGAATCAAGGGTTCCCGGATGCTTCCACTGGGATGATCTTCCCGCATTGGCTGAGACAGTACACTACAGTGAAGTGGAGAAGATCCGCCGTACTGTTGACAAGCACGATGTATGCAACATGCAGTACACATCCGGCACGACAGGATTCCCCAAAGGCGTTATGCTTACACACTACAATGTAGTAAATAACGGTAAGGCTATCGGTGACTGCATGGATCTGTCAAGCTTCGACCGTATGATGATCCAGGTTCCCATGTTCCACTGCTTTGGAATGGTTCTTGCAATGACGGCATCTGTAACACACGCTGTTACAATGTCTCCCATTACAGCCTTCTCACCTCGAAAGGGACTTCACTGCATCAACCAGGAGAAGATCACTTGTTTCCACGGCGTTCCTACGATGTTTATTGCTATGCTCGGACACGAGAACTTCCCGTCAACAGACTTCTCTCACATGAGAACAGGAATCATGGCAGGTTCTCCTTGCCCGATCAAGACAATGGAGGAAGTCATCGAGAAGATGCATATGCCCGAGATCGTTATCACATACGGTCAGACGGAAGCATCGCCTGCCACAACAATGAGTAAGACAACTGATACGATCGAGCAGCGTGTAAATACAGTTGGTCCTTCCATCTTCGGCGTTGAGACAAAGATCGTAGATCCCGAGACAGGCGAGGAGTGCCCTGATGGCGTTCCCGGCGAGTTCTGCGCACGCGGATACAACATCATGAAGGGTTATTACAAGATGCCTGAGGCTACAGCTGCTGCAATTGATGAAGAGGGATGGCTGCATTCGGGAGACCTCGCTTTGAGAAGACCTGAGGACGGCTATTACAAGATCACAGGCCGTATCAAGGACATGATCATCAGAGGCGGTGAGAATATCTATCCCAAGGAGATCGAGGATTTCCTTTATACACATCCTAAGATCCAGGATGTTCAGGTAATCGGTGTTCCTGATGCTGATTATGGTGAAGAGATCCTTGCAGCTGTTGTCCTTAAACCCGGTGAGACATCCAGCGAGGAAGAGATCAAGGATTATGTCAGAACACACATGGCAAAGCACAAGATCCCGAGATACGTTGATTTCGTTGACGGCTTCCCGATGAATGCGGCAGGCAAGATCCTGAAGTATAAGATGCGTCAGGAGGCAACTGAGAGACATAATCTTGGAGATGCCAGCAGGATCGTAACAGCATAAACGGAGAATAATATGAGCCTTATAGATAAGATCAAGACGAAAGCAAAAAAAGATATCAAGACAATAGTTCTTCCGGAAGGTGAAGAAGAGAGGACGATTGCAGCTGCAAAGATCATCAGGGATGAAGGACTTGCAATCCCGGTCCTGCTCGGTGACCCGGCAAATATCGAGGCTCCCGGAATCACGATAATCAATCCATTAACAAGTGATAAAGCTGAAGCATATGCAGCGGAATTATACGAACTGCGTAAGGCTAAAGGCGTATCTCAGGAAGATGCGGCAAACCTTGTCAAGGATCCTATGTACTACGGGATCATGATGGTTAAGACAGGGGATGCTGACGGATTGGTATCCGGAGCTGTTCATACGACAGGTGACATGTTAAGACCTGCTCTTCAGATCATTAAGACAAAGCCCGGAATGAAGGTGGTATCGTCCAGCTTCCTTATGGATTGTCCCAATAAGACACTTGGTGAAGACGGTCTTCTGGTATATGCAGACTGTGTGGTTATGCCTAATCCTACGGCAGAAGAACTTGCTCACATTGCGGTATCCGCAGCTGAGACTGCAAGAACTCTTTGCGGCATTGAGGAGCCAAGAGTAGCGCTGCTTTCGTTCTCAACAAAGGGATCTGCAAAGCATGAACTCGTAACAAAGGTTCAGCAGGCAACTGAGATCGCGCATCAGATAGCGCCCAGTCTTCTTCTTGATGGAGAACTTCAGCTTGATGCGGCTCTTGTTCCTGAGATTGCTGATTCCAAGGCAAAGGGAAGCCCTATCGGCGGCAAGGCGAATGTGTTGATCTTCCCTGATCTTCAGGCCGGAAACATTGCTTATAAGATTACCCAGAGGATTGCAGGAGCAGACTGCTTTGCAGTCCTTCAGGGGCTTGCAAAACCATGCAATGATCTGTCTCGCGGATGTTCTGTTGATGACATTGTAAATACGGTTGCAATGACCGCTGTTCAGGCACAGTGATCTAAATCCATACAGCGTGATTAACTGATATCGTGTATAATGTATACATAATCTTATTTAAAGGGTAGGTTTGGATTATGTATCAAGGTTCTGAATATGCACAGCAGCAGGCAAAGGCAAGCCTCGAGAATGCACGCGCGATCGAGAGAATGAAGGAGAGCAAGAGGCAGGTCGATGAACTTAATACATCGATCGCCAGACTTGATATGATCGTTTGCGCGATGTGGGAAATCATGCAGGAGAAGGGCGTTGATGTCGAAGAACTGCATGCCAAGATAGATGATATTATCATGAGGCGCAAGCAGAATATTTATTCGACCGTTCATGCAGAATGCCCCAAGTGCGGTAAGCCTATCCAGGAATCTACAAAGACACCTATGCTCGGACGCTGTGTTTACTGCGGCGAACTTGTTACTTTCTATCCTTATTCGAGTGATATAAAAGGAAATTCCGGTGCTTCTGTATCAGAATCTGAACCGGAGCCTGTGGAGGAACCTGTCAAAGAAGAGACGGAGCCTAAGCCGTACAACGTATCTGACGACCTCGGCTTCTGACATTTTAGAGGAGGTTGGAGCCTATGCTTAAAGAATGGGTCCAGGAGAGACGTCCCGATGGAGACGAACTCGTAAATCGTCTTGAGTCAGCGCGCAGCGAACTTGCCAAAAGGCAGATGCTCGTAAAGGAACAAAAACTCCCTGTTCTTGTGATCATGGACGGGTGGGGAGCTGCAGGAAAAGGAAGCATCCTCGGAAGGGTCATAAAGAATATGGATCCCAGATTCTTTAAGTGTGAGACTATGTCTGCCCGCACTTCCGAAGAAGAGAGAAGACCGTTCCTGTACAGATATTTCGTGAAGATCCCAAAAGAAGGTCAGTTCTCGTTTTTCGACGGATCATGGATGGACGAGGTTACCTCGGAGTATCTTCACGGAGATATCGGCAAGAAGAAGTATAAAGAGCATCTGACATCCATCAAGAGATTTGAGAGACAGCTTAACGACAACGGGTATCTTGTTGTAAAACTCTTTTTCCACATTGATGAGAAGACACAGAAGAAGCGTCTTGGTGAATTGGATTCAGATCCCGTTACAAAGTGGCGTGTGTCAGAATCGGACAGATGGCAGAATAAGCATTACGATAAGTGCTTTGATGTTTTTGATGAATATATTGAAGCAACAAACCAGTTTGTAGCACCCTGGTATTTCATTGATTCGTCCAGCAAGAAGTGGGCGGAACTTCAGATGACTGAGATCCTCATTGCAAGTATTGATACGGCTTTGAGGAACCGCGGGGCGCAAAGACAGGCTCCGATCCTGCAGAATACTTTCGCGATGAAGAAGATGCCGAAGCTGTCGGAGATACCTCTTGATAAGACGATGACCGATGAGGAATATCAGAAGGAACTTGATGAATTGCAGGACAGGCTCAAGCAGCTGCACAATGAGATCTATCACAAAAAGATACCTGTCATCATTGCTTATGAAGGATGGGATGCGGCAGGTAAAGGCGGCAATATCAAAAGGATTGCGGCAGCCCTTGATCCGAGAGGATATGAAGTCCATCCGATAGCAAGTCCGGAGCCTGCGGAGAAAGCCCGTCATTATCTGTGGAGATTCTGGACAAGGCTTCCCAAGGACGGTCACATTGCCATTTTTGACCGTACATGGTATGGACGAGTCATGGTGGAGAGACTTGAAGGGTTCTGCTCGGAAAATGACTGGCAGAGAGCCTATAATGAGATCAATGAATTCGAGAAAGAACTTGTTGACTGGGGAGCAGTCGTTATCAAATTCTGGGTCCAGATAGACAAGGATACGCAGCTTGCAAGATTCACTGACAGACAGAATACGCCTGAGAAGCAGTGGAAGATCACTGATGAGGATTGGCGTAACCGCGAGAAGTGGGATCTGTATGAGGAAGCGATCGATGAGATGATGGCAAAGACAAATACCGCATTTGCTCCATGGTATGTGCTTGAATCAAATGATAAGAAATATGCCAGGATCAAGGCTCTGAAGATAGTCATCAGGAATATCGAGAAGAAACTGGAACAGATCAAATAGGATACCCGGCCTGTATATAAAAGCCCTTTGAGATGTGCTATTATTACTCTTGTTATGACATAACTCGGAGGTAATGATATGTATGCTACATTTTGGGCGTTGATACCGCCGCTTGTTGCTATACTTCTGGCACTGATTACAAAGGAAGTTTACAGTTCTCTTTTTATCGGAATCTGCGTAGGTGGATTATTCTATGCAAACTTCAATCCGGTAGGAACATTTAAACATATTTTTAATGACGGACTTATCTCTGTTCTGTCTGACTCCTATAATGTCGGAATACTTGTATTCCTTGTGTTCCTCGGAATCATAGTGTCGCTGATGAATAAAGCGGGAGGATCCGCTGCTTTCGGCGAATGGGCCGCAAAGCATATCAAGAGCAGGATAGGAGCCCAGATCGCAACGATCGCACTCGGATGTCTTATCTTTATCGATGACTACTTCAACTGTCTTACTGTAGGAAGCGTTATGCGTCCTCTGACAGACAGGCAGAAGATATCAAGAGCAAAGCTGGCATATCTTATTGATGCTACTGCAGCTCCCGTTTGCATCATAGCACCTGTGTCTTCGTGGGCAGCTGCAGTGTCAGGATTTGCTCCTGAAGGAACAAACGGCCTGATGCTCTTTATAAGAGCGATTCCTTACAATTATTATGCACTTCTCACAGTCGCAATGATGATCCTCCTGGCTGTGTTCAAACTTGATTTCGGACCTATGAAGATACATGAGAAGAATGCAGTAGAGAAGGGTGATCTTTTTACGGTTGCAGAATTCTCAAAGAGCAGTGATACAAGTGATATCAAGGGTAAGGGCAAAGTAATAGATCTGATACTGCCGATATTCGCTCTGATCATATGCTGCGTTATCGGAATGCTCTATACAGGAGATTTCTTCAAGGGTGAGTCATTCGTAAATGCATTTGCAAACAGCGATGCTTCAGTCGGACTTGTATATGGTTCGTTCGGAGGCATAATCATTACTTTGTTCATATACCTCGTAAGGCGTGTAATGAGCTTCAGGGACTGCATGGACTGTATCGTTGAAGGATTCAGGGCAATGGTTCCCGCAATGATCATCCTGGCGCTTGCATGGTCTCTTAAGAGCATGACCGATTCTCTCGGCGCGGCCGAGTATGTTGCGGGCGTAGTTGACCAGTCAAAGGGCAGTTTTATGAGCCTGCTTCCCGCAATCGTATTTCTTATTGCTGTAGGTCTGTCATTTGCGACAGGAACATCATGGGGTACATTCGGCATTCTTATTCCGATCACGCTGAAGGCTTTCCCGCTGACTGACGGAGACAGTTCTCTGGGCATAATCTGCGTTGCTGCATGTATGGCAGGTGCTGTATGCGGAGATCACTGCTCACCTATCTCTGATACGACTATCATGAGTTCTGCGGGTGCGCAGTGCAATCATATAGCTCATGTATCAACTCAGCTCCCTTATGCGCTGACGTGTGCCGGTGTCTCGTTCATCTCATATGTGCTGGCAGGCTTTATTCAGAATGCGGCCATCTCGCTTACCATTAGTTTTGCTCTGATGATTGGTACGATCCTTATATTGAATAAAGTTATGAAGCCCGAGTTATCAAAGCCGAAGAAAAAGGTAGCTGATACGTGAGACATTCCGGACTCAGATTTCGGTCAACTGCGATTTGTCTTGCGCTCATATTGACAGGGTGCAATGCGGCGCCGTCCGAAGAATCCTCATCCGTCGTGACTGTATCTTCTGAGACAGAGACATCTGAGACATCAGAAAGTCCCGTGTCATCTGCTGCTGAGACTACGGAATATGTGGATAACCGCCAGATACTTCCGCACGATTATAATCCTTCAGGTGACGGGTATTTTTCCCTGTTTGATGAAGGATACGGAACACGGATCAAGTCGCAGATCGGCGGAACATGCTGGGCATATGCCGCTTCTACGGCGATGGAATCCAGTTACAAAGTCAGAACAGGCGAGAACATCACCATTGCCCCTATATCGATAGTTGAAGGTGTATACGGGTCCGATAAAGAGGAGGGCTGTTTTCTCAATAACGGTGTAAACAGGCTTGATGCCGGCGGGTGGTCCGCGCAGGTTGTTTTCGCGGGGGCGAATGGCGATATAGAGGATCTTATAGTCATCAACGCTGATTGTTTTCCTAACGATGATCCTGATGTGATCAAAGATGCTATCAGGACCCACGGAGCACTTTGTATCGGTATCAACGACCAGGATCATAACTATAACTATGTTGATAATTACACCACTCTTTGTGCGCATCTTGATGAGGATACTGATCCGATTTTGTTCTTTGATCACGCAGTTGTTCTCGTAGGGTGGGATGACAATTTCCCCAAAGAATACTTTGTCAATGATCCCCAGACAGACGGGGCATGGCTTGCCCAGAATTCAATGGGCGGTCCCGGCCTTTACTGGATCTCATATGAGACTCCACTTGAGGAGATCAGCTCACTGGAGATAAGTATAGGAGAATATGACAGTGTGGCTTACTATGACTGCTGTGCCGTGGATACTGTAGAGGTGGAAGGCGGGACTTATATTGCCAATGTGTTCCATCAGCCGGGTGACCTGTCTGCTATAGGATTCTATACTATGGATGATGGTCAGAATGTGACCATCGAGGTGTTGGACGGCGAGTTCGGCGAAGTTCTCAG
>Ga0247611_10005056_pt1 | contig 17837 bp, 16 predicted proteins | sample 177DNAGHGhighgp2_FD_192422 | JGI IMG/M metagenome (GOLD analysis project Ga0247611, IMG submission 192422) | Sheep rumen microbial communities from Palmerston North, Manawatu-Wanganui, New Zealand - 1770 DNA GHGhigh gp2 | ecosystem: Host-associated > Mammals > Digestive system > Stomach > Rumen... | reverse complement strand
GTATCCGCTACTTAGAGGGGTCTGGCTTCTGACCGGACAATTTCTCCTTCAATTTATTTTGCAAAGGTATACAAAAAATTCAATATAACATACGAGAGGGGTACGGCGAAGCCGGGGGGTATGTATCGTAAAACAAATATAGAAAGTCCATATAATAAAAGGACTTTTGATATTTGTGCTGGCTCCGCCAGCGGGATACATACCCCGCCACTGTCGTGGCACCCATTTCAAAAGGGGACGCTGCCGCCGTGACGCTTGATACCACACTTTTAGTCTCCACGCTGCAGCTGTGATGCTTGTCTGGCCAATTGTATCCCTTACGCTGCCGCCGTGATGCTTGAAACCACATTTACTGTGCCGGGTTTGGATTGAATGTAAGTTGGTTCTATTTATCTGCTAGTGTGTCGCGTCCCTATCGGGACGCATCAGTTAGCTGCTGTTAATCACCGCACTGCACCGTGAACGCTGTTGCTCCCGTTTGGTCGCGACACCGTTCATGGCGCAATGAGCTGTTGCTCCCTTCGGTCGCGACACCGTTCATGGCTTGTACGGTGTTATTCATATCTCACCCCTTCGGGGTGATTGATGGAAGTCCTCTGTTTTTTATTGCGGTGCTACAATAAAAAAGGGAGTGCGGCGTTATGGGTATTATTATTAAATATTACTGCTATGAAAAGAACAATCATCAGTTTTTTGGCCGTTGCCGCTGTGGTGGCAGGTCTGGTGTCGTGTAAAGGTAATAGCGACACAAAGTATAAGGTTGTGGTTGAGGCTGTGAACAGCCTTGAAAATGGAAGCATTTCCTGGAAGGCTGGCGAGCCCATAGTGATGTGGGACGACAGTATGGAGCCGGTGCAGATTGCCGTAAACGAACTGGGTGAAGACTGCAGTATGGCTCAGTTTACACTGAACGACTCGGTGGAGACTCAGGGTATATGCCGTTTTGTGCATCCTGCCAGCATGTATAAGGGCAACGGCGTGGTGGCCATACCTACCAAGCAGAATGCCTGCATGAAAGTGACCGACCTGCCCAGCTATGCCGAAGTGGCCGGCGACGGCACGGATGTGGCCTTCAAAGCCATGACGGGTGCCATTTGCCTGCATCTGTGCACCCACCAGAAAGTGAGTACCATTAAGTTCTCTACCGAGGATTCGCTGAACTATATGGCCGGCAACTTCACGGTGGACAATTATCCCTTCCCGGTGCTCACCGCCACGAACGGGGCAGAGAAGTGCGTGGTGCTGACCCAACTGGACAAGATTGACTTCAGCAAGGGAAAGGATCTCTACCTTGTGTTGGCCCCCAACTGCTACAATAGCTTCAAGATTGAGCTGACGACCCCCGAGGGCAAGGTGTGCACTAAGAGCCTGAAGGACGGCAAGTATATGACCGTAGACCGCAATGTGGTTTCCACTATCAACTTGGGCTTGACTTCGGCCAAAGATACCGAGGATTTGGTTTTTGAATAGATTTTTTTTGGTAATTAAAAAAAAAGTCGTATCTTTGCAACCTCAAAGCAAGGGTCACAAGAGCGTGAATAATGATGTATAACATTGTTTTTTACTCGATTGCATGATTTTGCGACTTTATTAATAATGTCTGTGGATTGTCCAATGGTGTAATGGCAGCACTCCAGATTTTGGTTCTGTCAGTCCAGGTTCGAGTCCTGGTTGGACAACAAAAGGAATCCCGCACTGCAGAAGTGTGGGATTTTTCTTTCTGCCGGAGGCGGAGGGTGGCGCAGGAGCGGCTGAGGTGAGCTGTGACTGCTTGGTTTGGACCATGAACGAGGGTGTCAGGGAGGTGTACCACAGGCGGGCAGAAAGAATAAGGAAAAAGGAATGATGAGGATTGACATTTTTTTTGTATATTTGTAAACTGCATTGAAAGGTAGTAAGTAACGTAAATTATTTATAAATAATATATTGTAACATGGCCGAGTTGACCGAACAAGAACAAATCCGTAGAAATTCGCTAAACGAATTGAAGAAACTGGGTATTAATCCTTATCCCGCAGCGTTGTATGAAGTGAATGCCAAGTCGAGCGAGATACTGGAGCAGTATCCGAAGGATAACACATTGTTTCAGAATATCAGTATAGCAGGTCGCATCATGAGCCGCCGCATTATGGGTGCCGCGTCGTTTGTGGAGCTGCAGGATGCGTATGGACGCATTCAGCTGTATTTGAAACGCGACGAGATTTGCCCGGGCGAGGACAAGACGATGTATAACACGGTGTTCAAGCGTTTGCTGGACATAGGCGACATTATTGGAGTGACGGGATATGTGTTTGTGACCCAGATGGGCGAGACCTCCATACATGTGAAGAGCCTGACGGTGTTGAGCAAGAGTTTGCGCCCGTTGCCCATAGTGAAGGAGAAGGACGGTGTGGTATACGACGCATTCAGCGATCCCGAGCAGCGTTACCGCATGCGTTATGTGGACTTGATAGTGAACCCCCATGTGCGCGAGACTTTTGTGAAACGGGCCAAGATAGTGAACACCATGCGCGAATATTTCAACGAGCAGGGCTATCTGGAGGTGGACACACCGGTGTTGCAGAGCATTCCCGGCGGAGCAGCCGCAAGGCCTTTTATCACGCATCACAATGCATTGGATATAGACCTCTATCTGCGTATTGCCAACGAGCTGTACCTGAAACGGCTGATAGTGGGCGGATATGCGGGCGTGTATGAGTTTAGCCGCAATTTCCGCAACGAGGGCATGGACCGCACCCACAACCCCGAGTTTACCTGCATGGAGATATATGTGGCCTATAAGGACTACAACTGGATGATGACGTTTGTGGAGACGATGCTGGAGCGTATAGCCATGACGCTGCACGGCACCACCAAGGTGGCCGTGTGGGGCAACGAGATAGACTTCAAGCCGCCGTTCCGCAGAGCTCCGATGTGCGAACTGATTAAGGAGCAGACGGGCTACGATGTGGAGGGGATGGACGAGCAGCAGCTGCGCGACACCTGCAAGGCTCTGGGTATCGAGACCGACGAGACGATGGGCAAGGGCAAGCTGATAGACGCCATATTCGGTGAGAAGTGCGAACACACCCTGATACAGCCTACCTTTGTGACCGATTATCCCATTGAGATGTCGCCACTGTGCAAACGCCACCGCAACAACCCCAATCTGACCGAGCGTTTCGAGCTGTTTGTGAACGGCAAGGAGCTGGCCAACGCCTATAGCGAATTGAACGACCCGATAGACCAGCTGGGCCGTTTCCAGGAGCAGCTGCGCCTGAGCGAGAAGGGCGACGACGAGGCTATGTTTATCGACATGGACTTTGTGCGTGCCTTGGAGTTCGGCATGCCTCCCACTTCGGGCATGGGCATAGGTATAGACCGGCTGGTGATGATGATGACCGGCGAACAGAGCATACAGGATGTGCTGCTGTTCCCGCAGATGAAGCCCGAGAAGAAAGCCGAAGTGACCTCGGACGAGGAGTTTGTGGAGCATGGCGTGGCAGCCGAGTGGGTGCCCATGCTGCGCAAGGCCGGTATCAACACGCTGGCACAACTCAAAGAGGCTAACCCCAACAAGCTGTATAACGACCTGAACGGCCTGAGGAAAAAGAACAAGCTGGACATTGCCCCAGTGCAGAAAGAGGCCGTGGAAAGCTGGATAGGCAAGTAATATAGACGATAGGGGAGGAGTCTGTTATGAAGGTGAAACAGTTTACGCTGAACCATTTCGGGACCAACTGCTTTGTGGTGTGGGACGAGGGCACGAAAGAGTGTGCCATAGTGGATCCGGCTGCCGAGACAAACTATGAGGAGGCGCAGGTGACACAGTTCATTGCCGAGCAGGGATTGACTCCGAAGATGATATTGCTTACCCATGCCCATATAGACCATATAGCCGGATTGCGGGAGATGTGCAATCTGTACAAGTTGCCGGTGAGTATGCATCGCGACGGGTTCCCGTTGTTGCGGCAGGCCGAAGCCTATGGCGCGGTGATGGGATTCGATGTGACGAGCATGGACGACTTGCCCGTGAGCGAACTGCACGACAACGACGTGCTGGAGCTGGGGGCGGGTAGGCTGGAATGCCGTGCTGTGCCGGGACATTGCCCGGGCAGTATGGCCTTTGTGATGCATGAGGAGAAGATGGTGATAACGGGCGATGCCCTGTTTCGGGGTAGCATAGGACGCACCGATTTGCCGGGAGGCGACTATGGTGTGTTGATGGACAAACTGAAGACCCGCATTATGACACTGCCCGACGAATATGAGGTGCTGCCCGGACACGGGGAACTCAGCACGATAGGGGAAGAGCACCTGTATAACGGTTTCCTGATATGATAAATCCCAAGATAGAACCCTCGTGGCTTGAGGTGTTGCGGCCGCAGTTTGAGGCTCCCTACTTTGCCCAGCTGAAAGAGTTTCTGGTGGCTGAATGGCAACAATATGTGTGTTACCCGAAAGGGGGCGACATCTTTGCCGCTTTCGACCGCACGCCGTTCGACAAGGTGAAGGTGGTGATATTGGGACAAGACCCATACCACGAGCCTGGACAGGCACATGGACTCTGTTTCTCGGTGCCTGCAGGGGTGGCGGTTCCGCCTTCGCTGGTGAATATCATCAAAGAGATAAACAGCGACTTGGGGACGCAAATACCGTTGACCAGTGGCAATTTGTCGGGTTGGGCGGATCAAGGGGTATTGCTTTTGAACGCCACGCTGACGGTGAGGGCGCATCAGGCTGGTTCGCACCAACGCCATGGATGGGAACTCTTTACCGATGCCGCCATACAGGCTTTGGCGCAGAAACGTAGCGGGATAGTGTTTCTTTTGTGGGGCAGTTTTGCCATAAGCAAGGCACAGTATATTGACCGGACACGTCATTATGTGCTCACGGCCCCCCATCCCTCACCCCTTTCGGCTTATAGGGGTTTTTTTGGATGCCGTCATTTTTCGCAGTGCAACGCGTTGCTGCAGCAGCAAGGATTGGCCCCGATAGACTGGACCCGGATAAGCTGAGCCGACTGGCAGATTGTATTGCTGAACAGATAGAACAGATAGAAGAAGTCCCTCCGATGTTGGGGGGACTTCTTTATTGTGGGGATGTTAATGCCGGATTGTTGTGGCATCGGCGTTGATGCCTATGCCTTAGAATCGGAAGGTGAGGCCGGCCGACCACATGAAGGGGAGCTGGTCAATACGGGTGAAGGTGAGACGGTCGAAATAGAAGATGTTGTTGCGGTTGTAGACATTGGTTACACTGGCGTTGACTTCAAGGATAGATCGTTTGCCGATAGAGAATTTACGTTTGACGCTGAGGTCAAGACGGTGGTAGTTGGGAAGGCGTCCGGCATAGTAGTCGCCGTAAACGACACCGTAGATGCCGTTGGTGCGGGTGAAGTCGGTGTTGATGCCATCTGCGAACGAGACATTTTCGTAGACACCTTGGGTTTGAGTGAAGGGGAAGCCGCTGCCATAGCTCCATCGACCGCTGATTTCCCATTCATGAAGCTCGCCAAGGCGGATGGTGGTGAGCAGGTTGATGGTGTGGCGACGGTCGTAGTGGGGGTGATAGGTGAAAACGCCGTTGTTGCGGTGTACCCAGCCCAGAGAATATGTGGCCCAGAGGTAGAGCCAGTCGATGTCGTAGCAGAAGCTCAAGTCCATGCCATAAGAGAAACCTGACTCTACAACATAGTTGGAGAGGTAGAATTCGGGCTTTTCGTAGGCGCCGCCGGGTTTGTAGGCTGCATCGTTCTCGTCGAACATCTTGTTGGAGTTGAGATTGAGCAGTTGGTTGAAGTTTTTGAAATAAAACTCCATGTTGGTGGTGAGGTGATTGGTGAAGTCGTATTCGGCACCCAGAACGACGTGCTGGGAGCGTTGGATGCAGGTGTTGGCGGTGTTGCTGCGGAACGAGTCGGGGAATACGTTGGCGTTGGCGTTAATGAAGCCGCTGAAGAGGTTGACGATGTCGTTGTCGGAGCGAGTGTCGATATAGTTCTGGCTATAGAGGCCGGCGGCCATTTTGAGGCGGAAAAGGTCGCTGATGTTATATTTGGCCGAGATGCGGGGCTCGGGGCTGGCGACACCGATGTCGTAGAAGATGAGGCGGAATCCCGGGTCGATGAGCCATTTGCCGGTGGCAATCTTGTAGGTGATGTATGCTGCAATCGATGTGGTTGAGACGGGAGAGAAATAGATGAGACGGTTGTAGGAGTTGTGGTAGGAGAGATAGGTGGATGCCAGCTGCATGTCGAGACCGTATTTGAGCCTGTTGGAGCCCACGAAATTGGTGACATCGAGACCCATGTTGAAATTGTTGATGCTGCTGGAGTCTTCGAATTGGTTGGTCATCTTGATTTTGTAGTCGGAATAGGCCAAATGGCCTTCCAGTATGGAGCTGGAGCCGGTGACAATCATGAAATTGGTGCCGAGGCCGTAGTTTTGCCAATGGAAATTGGCGAGAGACTGATAGCCTGTCACCTGGTCGTCGAAACGGAAACCGAACAGGTTGACTTTGCTGCCAGAGCCGGAGTTGACCGACACTTTGCCGTAGAGGTCGAGGAAGTCGAAGGGGAGACTCTGGTTATAGAGGAATTTGGATGAGCGTGAGAGGAAAGAATTTTTGGCGGAGAGGAGGTAGGAAATGGTGAAAGGACTTTCGGAAGTCTCTTTTTTGATGGGGCCCTCCAGCAGGATGTTGGCGCCAAAGGTGTTGAGGCTGAGCTTGCCGCCGTGGCGTTTTTTGTTGCCGTCGCGGGTGTTGATGTCCATGACGGAGGAGATTCGGCCGCCGTATTGAGCGCCATAACCGGCAGAATAGACGTCGGCGTTGAGGATGATGTCGGTTTCGAATATGGAGTAAAGACCGATGGAGTGGAAGGGGTTGTATACCGTCATTCCGTCAAGTAGGCAGAGGTTTTGAACCATAGAGCCGCCGCGGATGTAGAGTTGTCCGCCTTGGTCGCCGGTGGAGCTGATGCCGGGGAGGATTTGTAGGTATTGTGCAAGGTCGGCGGTGCCGCCAATGGAGGGCATTTGCTGTATCTGTGTAGAAGTGATTTTCTCTACCGACACTTGGGTCTGTATTTTGCGCTCTTCAATGCGGTTGTCGGTCACTTTGACTTCGTCGAGCATCTTTTTGTCGGGTTTGAGCTTGATGTTGCGGACGATGGTTTGCTTCTTTTCGATGGTAATCTCTTCGGTGTACTCCTGATAGCCCACAAAGCGTACCCGGAGGGTGTAGGTGCCCTCGGGCATTTTGTTGATGAGGTAGAAGCCGTTGATGTCGGTGGCAACGCCATAGCGGGTTTTGTCAAGAACCACGTTGGCAAAGGGGATGGCCTCACCTGTTTCGTCGTCGGTGAGCACACCTTTGACGGTTTGGGCGGAAAGGGGAAGGGCAAAGATTGCCAAAAGAAGTATGAATGAGAAACGTTTCATGTATATGGGTGTATATGAATCATTAATGAATAATCTTGAAAATGGTTTCCTTCAGTATCTCACCATCGGTGGTGGTGCCGGAATTTCGCACACCTTTGCAGCGGAGGTCGGCATCGTAGAGATAGCCGATGCAGCTGGCCAGTTTGCCAAGTGAGTAATTGCGTGCAGCGGCGGCGTAGGCATCGACAAAGTAGGGGGCTACGCCCATGGCTTTGCTGGCATCGCTTTTGTCGGTAAGCTGGTTGTAGATCATTAGTTTGATGAAATAGTTGTAGAGGGAGGGCAGAATCATCTGTATGGGGTTGTCCTTGGGGTTGGCTGCAAAATAGTTGATGATGCGGTTGCACTGCACCACATCCCTGCGGCCGATGGCACTTTGGAGTTCGAAGATGTTATAGTCTTTGCTGATACCGATGTTGCGTTCGATGACAAGCTCGTCGATAACATCGCCGGGGTTGAGAGAGATGAATACTTTGGAGAGTTCGTTGGCAATTTTGCCGAGGTCGTTGCCCAGGTATTCGGCTATGAGGACGGAGCCTTTTTGGGTGATGGTGTGGCCGTGCTGGTTGACGAAGGTCCCAATCCAGTTGGGGAGTGCGTTGTCGTATACTTTGGCATGCTCGTAGACGCAGCCTTTGTTGTTGATGGCTTTGTATGCCTTGGTGCGTTTGTCGAGTTTCTTATGACGGTAGCAAAAGACGAGGAGCGTTTGATGAAGAGGGTTGTCGAGGTAGTCGGCGAGGATGTCCCATTCCTTGGTCTCGATATTCTGGGCTTCTTTGACCAGGACAAGCCTTATGGGGTACATGACGGGAAATTGCTGTGCATAGGAGATGACAGTGCGCATATCGACATCTTTGCCGTAAAGGACAGATTGGTTGAAGTCGCGGAAATCCTTGTCGATGATATTGTTTTCGAAATAGTCGGACACTAGGTCAATATAGTAATTCTCTTCGCCTGTAATGAGATAAACAGGTTTATAGCGTGCTGCTTTCAGGTCTTCGAAAAGCTGTTTTTCAGATAAAGCCATAAAAAGTTACTATTAGTAATAAAATGCAAAGTTACTATTTTTTTTCCACAAATCAGTCGAACGGGATGAAAAAAAAGGTTAAAAGAGAATGGAAGGGTGAAATTGGGCCTGGAATCGGGTGTATCTTGCGTGGGATAAATTCAATTTTAACATCATTTGCCCCCACATTCATACAGTTTGATACCAAAATAGGTGTATTTCGTCACTTTTAATAATAGAACCGGAGATTTGGGTTTTCGGATTGGACAGAGAATTATAATTTTGCACCAACAAAAAAAGTTAATAATTATGAACGAGCCTCAAAGACTATTTGACTTGTTGGACCGCAGAAAGGCCCTCAGTCCCGATAGACCCGTGCTTGCCAATAAGAAAGACGGCAAATGGGTGGAGCATACTATTGATGAGTATATTGAGAAAGCTTCTTTGCTGAGTTACGCCCTGATGGAATTGGGCGTGCAGCGAGGCGAGAATGTGGCTTTGATTTCGACGGGTAGACCGGAGTGGAACTATATTGACATGGGAGTGCAAATGATGGGGGCAGTGCTTGTGCCCATCTATCCTACAATCAGTATCAGCGAGTATCTGTATATCCTCAATCATTCGGAGGTGAGATATATTATCGTGGAAGGGGAGACTTTGTATAAAAAGATTTCTTCGATACGAGACCAGATACACGCATTGGTGGATATTTATACTATCCAGCCAATAGAGGGAGTGCATTCGATTGATGAACTGTACGCACTTGGTGAGAACCACAAGCAACCCGAGAAGCTGGAAGAAGTGAAAAACAGCATTTCGGGTACCGATGTGGTGACAATGATTTACACCAGTGGTTCGATGGGAACCCCCAAGGGCGTGATGCTTACGCATAGAGGGATTCTGATGAATGTGCAGGGAATCAAGGATTCGCCCGGAAAGGATTGGACCTGTGCACTGAGCTGGATGCCCCTGTGCCATATATATGAGCGCATGATGAATTATCTTTATCAGTACCTGTGTATGGAGATTTTTTATGCCGAAAGCATCGCCAAGGTGGCGGATAATGCCAAGGAGGTGAATCCCTATATGATGGCTGCTGTGCCCCGCTTTATAGAAAAGATGTACGACAAGATATTCCGTAAGGGCGAGAAACTGACGGGGTTTAAGAAGAAAGTATTCGATTGGGCCTTGGATTTGGGTTTTGAATATGAACTGAATGAACACAAACAGACAACCCTTTACAAGATGAAGCATGCCATTGCCAGCAAGCTGGTGTATGATGAGATACGGAAAGCTTTGGGCAATAACTTCCACATGTTGGTGTCGGGCGGAGCATCCATACAGCCCCGATTGACACGCTTTTTCAGTGCAGTGGGACTGGACTTGTATGAAGGCTATGGGTTGACCGAGTGTTCGCCGTTGGTGGCGGTGACCAACACCTATGCCAAGGAAGGCCGGAAAGTGGGCTCTGTGGGGTTTGTGTTGCCGGGAGTGGAGGTGCGTTTCGACCCTGATACCAAGGAGATAATGTGCCGTGGCGATAATGTGATGAAAGGATACTATAAAGCCCCTGATTTAACAGCAGAGGCCATTGATGCCGACGGTTGGTTCCACACGGGCGATACAGGTTATTTGGATGATGGAGGGTATATGTTCCTTACCGGACGTACCAAAAACATGTTCAAGACCTCTATGGGCAAATTTGTCAATCCCGAAGTGATAGAGGAGCGTATCAAGGAATCGCCTTTTGTGCTTGACGCCATGGTGGTGGGAGAAGGGGAGAAATTTGCGGCTGCCATCATAGCACCTGATTTCGACATGTTGAAAGACTGGTGTGGCCGACATGATGTTTCGGCACAGACACGAGAGGAGATGGTGGCTGACAAAACAGTGTTGTCACGTTACCAGAAAGTTATAGACAAGTATAACGCTAAGTTGGGCAACCATGAACAGGTGAAACGGTTCAAATTGGTGACTGAAACATGGAGCACGGAGAATCAGTTCCTTACGCCTACATTAAAGATAAAGCGCAAGAATCTGTACTCTTACTATCAGAAAGTGATAGCGGATCTGTTTGTTTAATTGGAATAGTGTTTTATTTGCCCATTCGACGTATGGAGTGGAGTCTGTGAGTTAGGACTCCACTCTCATTGTTTATTATTCCCTGGGGGGTCAGGGTGTCAATGCGGACCTGGCCGGAGGCGTGGATGATACGGTTGTTGCCCAAGTACATTCCCACATGGATTATTCTACCTTCGTTGTTGGAGAAGAAACAGAGGTCGTCTTTGTGTGCTGAAGGGATGTCGGGGACGGGAGTTCCTTGGGTGGCTTGTTGTGAAGCATCGCGCAAAAGCATGATTCCACATTGGCGGAAGCATACTTGAGTGAGACCCGAGCAGTCGATGCCCATTACGGTACGACCACCCCAAAGGTACGGGGCTCCGAGGTAATTGCGGCAGGCCACATCGGATGGGCTGGTTTCGTGTCCGGTATCCATATTGGGTCCTTGAGTGGTGGGCTTCCATTGCTTGTTGTCCACCCAACCCTCATATCCATCCCAGTCGCATCGTATGAAAGACCACTTCTCCTCTTGTTGGAGAATCTGGAATGTGTCGCCTTCAAGCAACTGATTCACCATTTCGGCGCGGTCGGAAGGATCCCGACGCATGGCAACTGCAGAGAGAAAACAATAGGCACGTGTCATATTTTTTTATTGCGGAAAGAGAAGAATGATAGAGTTAGAGTCGGCCGTATTCTACCGAAAGAACGATGCGTTCAATGAGGTTGTCCTCTTTGTTGTTTTTGGGGTCGTATTGAGCTTTGAGATTATAGCCAAAAAGACGGGCAAATGTTTGGTAGAAACCGGCACGCAGTTTCCCGCGCAATTCGTCCACAAGGACATACGATGTGCGTCCCGTTTCGCGGTCGATGAGTTTGAGCAATACCTTGCCTTGCGAGATGGTACAATCTTTCAGCTCGTCGCTGAAGTCGGCCAAAAGGTCTTTCTCGGCAGCTTTGATGGCCGCTTTGCGGTCTTTCTTGGATACTCCGGCGATGCGTCTTTCAAGCTCGTCCAGACGTTGTTTGCCTATCTTGGCATAGGGGAGCATCTTTTTTACATTGCGAATTAGCTTCTGATTTTTCTTTATTTCGATGTCGGAAAGAAGAGACCCGGACGAAACCACCTTCACTTCGTGCAGTTGGTAGTAGGGAAGGGTGTCGCCTTCTACAATAATACCAAAACGAACCTTACGCTCGGCAGCAATTTGATTCTGTGCCACTAAGGATGACATGCAAAGCATGATGAACGCCGTCAGGATGAAAAATCTTTTCATAATAGCCATCATATTTATCTGCAATAACTCAAAAGAGTCAAAAATATTTTGTATTTTTGCAGCATGAAAAGTAAATTGACCGATTTTAACCTTTTTTATACTCTGTGCTTTCCAGTGGTGCAGTTTGCTACGCTGTGTCATTATCGCCGAATTGTTATCAAGGGAAAGGATAATATCCCCGATGACGAAAAGTATATTTTGGCTCCCTGCCACCAGAATGCCTTGATGGACCCATTGGTGGTTCTCTATATGGAAAACAAGCCTGTGGTGTTTCTCGCTCGGGCGGACATATTCAAGAAGCCTCTTGCGCGTTTCTTACTCACATGGTTGCGTATCAGCCCGGTCTACCGTATCCGTGACGGTAGGGATCAGCTGTCAAACAACGAGGCCATCTTCAATACCGCCCGTCAAGTTGTAGAGGAAGGTATGCCGTTGTGTCTTATGGCCGAGGGTACCCATAATGACAAGCACCAGTTACTGCCTTTGGTGAAAGGTATGTTCCGTATTGCCGGTGCTACACAGATGGAGTTGGGCGACAGCCCATTGTATATTGTTCCGGTTGGATTGGACTACGACGATTATGAACGCCCTTATAGCAGTGTGATGGTGAATGTAGGTAAGCCCATTGATGTCCGAAACTTTATGGATGACTTCGAATCCAAAGAACCGGTGGCGTTGAATCGGATGCGCGATGCGCTGACTACCGCTCTGAAGGCTCAAATCCATCATGTGGATTCAGGGGAGCATTATAACGATGAATATGCCTATTGCCATGCCAAAACACAAGAGGTATTGCGGCAGTCGAAAAAACGCAATACGGCATGGAACCGATTTCAGGCACGGCAACAGGTGAGCCGCCAGATGGCCTCCATGTCAGAACCTGAGAGGGAAGCGTGCTATCTTGAAGGGGCACGATTTGCAGAAGAGTGTTCTCGCAAGGGTGTGCCTTTGTGGTATGCTTCAAAATGTAGTTCCACTTCACGTATGTCGTGGGCTATTCGGACGATGCTCATGCTGATTGTGCTGTTGCTGGCGGTGGTGTTGTGTTGGGAGATGTTGCCCCTCTGGCTCTTGAGCAATCCTATTGTCTATCTCCCCACCCATCTTATAGCCAAAGCCAAGGTGAAGGATCCCCAGTTCCGTAGTTCAATCAATTATGCAATACGGCTTGCCCTGACATTGGTCTATAGTATTGTGTTGTTTGTAGTTTTCTGCATCTCCCGTGGTTTCTTCTGGGCATTGGGTATAATCTTGTTGGGAATGTTTAGCGCATGGCTCACCCCCAAAGTGTTTGTTTTGCTCCGCGATGCCTGGTATGGCTTCAAACTAACCAGCAAATCCAAATAGAAAAAGGGAGCCCTCGCGGACTCCCTCGCCTAATGAGTGGTATAAAGCACTAACACTATCGTTTCAGGAATTTGCTGAGCGACTTACAGCCTTCTGCCGGGACGGCAGTGACTGGTGTGATGGGATGGAATTCGTGAGGCACATATTCCTCCATCTGTACCAATGCAAATCTCTCGTCCACACTCATGTAAATGTGTAGCAGTGTGCCGGTGCTATTCTCGGCAGCGATGTTTTCGAACGCCTCCCAGTGGCCCGATGTGATACTGTCGCGGCATGTCTGCCTGTTATCTGCGTTGATATAGCGTCTGTATCGTTTCATCTTTGCACCGGTGGGTTTATAGATAAAATGACTGCTTTTCGAGGTTACGTTGAAGATAACAATAAACAATCCTGCTAAAGCAGCAATGGAACCGGCGGTCAATATTGTCATCTGGATAATATCGCTCATGGCGGCATGCAATCCAAGAGGGATTAGTATTATTCCCCCCGCCAGCAACAAGATGCCCGAGAAAGGGGTACTGTGATGCTTTTCAATATTGTTGTCGTTGTTTAGTAGCAGATAGTCCTCTATTTTGGTGTATTCTTCCATAATGTTTTCAGTATTAAAGTTGATTGATTTATTCGTTATATATGCGTTTATTGTTCTTGTTGATTGACATTGCTGGTTGACGAGGCAAAAACGTCTGTTAGCGGAACCTCTTTGTCGTGAGCCATAGAGAGCAGCTGGGCGTACTGTTTTCTGTCCAGCGAGTCGTGGTAGCGTATCAGAATCAAATCCGGGTTGGCTATCCGTTTACATTGTTCAAGTGCCGAGAAGTCTCCCGACTCGAGTGCCGCGGTTATCTTTTGTTTCATCGAGAGGGAATAGTAGTCAACAGTCCTGTCCATAAACTGTTTGACTTCTGTCGAATAGGCACCACGGCAGTCGCCGAAGAGGTAATAGCAAACGACAATCAACAGGCATAGTAGGCCTGCGGACGCCATGATGATTAATAATGATGATAATCCGCTGGACTGAATGTCAACAGCAAGGAGCAAAGCGGAACAGACCACGCCCACAGCGGCGCCAATCCAATACCATTTGCTCAGTGGCCGCAGCCGTTTTGCTATATTTGGTTGTGAAAATATGGCTTTATCTATATGTGTCATAAAACAATTATTCTTGATTAATGTTTCCATTGCCCCCAATGCTTCAATGTCTGTGCCATGTTGTGGCATCGTGTACTGCACCAAACCCCTTGCCGCACACCACAAAGGTGTGCAAGGCAGCATGCAACATACTCAGAACGAAGCCGTGCGGAGCTGTTTTCTTTTATTCCGGTTGGGTCAACCGTAAATCAGAGAGGTGGGAAACAAATCAGAGTCTCAGCCTATAGAGGTAATACACGTAGTAATCGCTTGCCCTGTGGGGTAGCGGATTGCCACGTTGGGCCGGTGCGGAATGTGCCGGTCCTTTGGCTGGGGTAGTGCCCCAGGAATGTGGTGAATGATTGAAACTGACTGGAGACTCGGTTTCGGCGGAACTCTCTGAAGTGTTGGCCAGGAGGTCTTCCATACCCAAGTCTTCCCACGATGGGATATTGATGTCAGTTTGCCCCAATACCTGTTCGCTGGACTGCTCACCAGGGTTCGCATGGTTGTAGAATGGTGCAACCTTTGGTGTGCATGTAATTAATAACGCTAACAGTATAAGTATTTTACTTGTCATGAGGCTTTGGCAAATGTGTTGCAAAGATACCCATTTTTGCGCAAAGGCAATAATGAAAAAGTGTTAATCCCAATTTGTCAACTACCGCATTTCCCCAATTCTCAAAATAGGGATAGTAATGGTAGAAGAACCATTTGTTTTATCTGTAACAGCGGTGCGCCCCAACCGTTTATTCCGGGATGGAGAACATGGCGTAATGCATGGGGTGGAAGTGCTTCACCTCAATGCTTTTGAGCAGTTGCAGTGCTCCGCGCATCATCTCCTGACCCAGTCTGGGGTCCACAGGGAACATGGCATGGGTGAGTTTTGGGTAATCTTTTTTGATGTCGCGCACAATCGACAGGAAGAGTTTTTCCATCTGGTCCTGTGTTACTTTCACTCTGTCAGCCCCTTCATCGGTAGGTTCGGGGAACCGCCAGTTGTTGCAGTCTCCGGCATGAAACAGTGTGGTGCCGTCGTGCAACTCGGTAACGGTGCTCACCCCCACATCTGTCGAATGATAGGAGGTGAGAATGAAATGGGGCGTCTCCACCCGCTCGCCGAACCGCAGCACAGCCAACGGCAGCTCCTTGTCAATTCTGCGGCGTCTCACAGTGTCGTATGAGGGCAGTATGTGCCACTTCTCGTTCTGTTGACACCAGGCTGGAATATCGGGATTGTAGTGGTCTTCGTGGAAGTGCGAGATGATGAAATAAACGTCTTTGTCGCGATACCTCTCCAACAATGCCCCCAGCAGGCCGTTGCGGTCCTTCCAATAGTCATATACTATTAAGAAATCCGTCTCCTCAAGGGCGAAGCAGCTGTGGTATATGTAGTGTAGTTGCATGGAGGGTTAAAGCGACTTGGGAGTGAAGTCTATTTTTATTGACATCTCGTCGAAATGAATGTCATCCAAGTTGATGTGGTCGAACACCTGCGACAGTTGTGGACTTTTGCCCAGTGAAAGACGCATTTGGTTGCCGTCCAGCAGTTCCAGTATCTCGGCTCCCGGCTGGTTCTGGAATTGACTGAAAGCGGTACGCATCATGAATTCTATTGCTTTGCCGCCGCTATACGACAGCAGTATGTCGCTGCCCATGATTTGCTCTACATTGATGTCCAGACCCACCGACCCCATCAGCGGCACAGGGTAGGAGATGCGCAGCGTGTGTGGCCCACCATAGGTGAGGGGTAGTTCTTTGCCAGTTTTCTTGTGGATTAGTTCTTTTACTTCCGAAAAGGATAGATTGAATTGCATTGTCTGAAGTATTTTATTCTTTTTTCTTTCAAATAACGCATATATGGAAAAAAAATTGTATCTTTGCAAATCGAAAATAACATAATTATATTATGAAAGTTAAAGATCTTGTAGAGAAACTCGACCTCAAGGTGCTGTCCGGTGCCGGTGGGTTAGACCGCGAAATAGAAGGATGCTATGTGTCTGATTTGCTCAGCGATGTGATGGGCAATGCCGAGATGGGCAATGTCTGGGTCACCTTGCAGGTGCATAAGAATGTGATGGCTATCGCCTCTCTTAAAGAGCTGGCATGCGTTATCCTGGTCAAAGGGCAGACTGCTGCCGAAGATACTCTCGAGCAGAGCAACGAGGAGAATATTCCTTTCCTCAGCACTACTATGGAGACCTTCGAAACTGCCGGCAAGATATACGAGCTGTTGAAATAAGTCCAGTCCCAGTCCGGACGCTGTCAGCATCGATACTCCGTGGTTGACGAACCCTCGTGTCTGACGGTGGTGTGGAGTGTTGTGTTCCATTCTGAAAAGAAAGAGTCATGTTAACCCCGTTCAAAGCCGACTTGCATATCCATACGGTTTTGTCGCCCTGTGGCGATTTGGAGATGAGCCCTTCTGCCATTGTCGACAGGGCATTGGCTCGCGGGCTTGACATGATTGCCATTTCCGACCACAATACCACCCGTCAGGTGAAGGTCACACAGCGCATCGGCCGAGAGAAAGGCCTTTTCGTATTGGGCGGGGTTGAGGTTACCTCCCAAGAAGAGGCCCACTGCCTTTCCTTTTTTGAGAACGATGAGCAACTGGATGCCTTCCAGTCGTTCTTGGACCAACATCTGCCCCCTATCCCCAACGATGAAGACCGTTTCGGCTATCAGCTCATTGTGGACGAGAACGATGAGATTGTAGGCGAGGAGGAATACCATCTGCTCAACGCCATCGATGTGGACATCGACGGCATCTACGAGGAGGTGCACCGCATTGGCGGCCTTTTTATTCCGGCGCATATCAACAAGGGCACCACGTCCCTCACCAGTCAGCTGGGTTTCGTCCCACCTGACCTAAAGGCCGACGGGTTGGAAATAAACAAGTTCACCACCAAAGAGGAGATACTCAAGAAGTTCGCTTATCTGAAACGCTTCAACTTTATAACCGACAGCGATGCCCATTTCATCGACAACGTGGGCGATGTCTACAATGTTATCTACATGGAACACCGCACCTTTGCCGAGTTCCGCATGGCACTCAAAGGTGAGGAGGGCCGCTATATCGACACCATGGCCTTCCGTTCCGCCCCGCTGCCTCGTTGAGGTATTAGTGGTTTAGCACCCCCGATATTCATATTTCATTGCAAGCCAGTCCTTGGTGATGCCCGATACAATCCAAACAATGGTCCATTCAGCTATTGTTCCAATGAAGGCCATTATCTAGAATAGCATAAGACTACTATCATTTTATCTTCTTTCCCCTTTTCGATAGGTTATAGTTTGGATTTCATCGCAAATCCAAATTGATCCAGCTTTATTACGGCTTCGCTACATGTTCACCATTAATTAACCCCTTAGTAAGCTTTAGTTCACCTTGGTGGTGAAGAAGAAATTGGAATGTGGTGGGGTAGTGCTTAACGGAAAGCGAAGGTTGAACGAACACCAGTATGGCAGGATACTGAAGTAAAATTAAGGGAGATATGTTCTATACCGAAGGTGGTGGGGAGCTTGTTGGGCGACAGGAGGATGGGACGGAGGATGGTTGTGGTGGGGGGATAGATGGGGGTTGGTGGCGGT
>Ga0247611_10005055_pt1 | contig 17840 bp, 16 predicted proteins | sample 177DNAGHGhighgp2_FD_192422 | JGI IMG/M metagenome (GOLD analysis project Ga0247611, IMG submission 192422) | Sheep rumen microbial communities from Palmerston North, Manawatu-Wanganui, New Zealand - 1770 DNA GHGhigh gp2 | ecosystem: Host-associated > Mammals > Digestive system > Stomach > Rumen... | reverse complement strand
ATTAAAAGATAAATTTATTTGTTTTAAAGAATAATTTAAGTTTAAAGTTTTAATTAAAGTATTTAATTCTTGTTTAGTTAAGCTATGTAATTCTAATTTATTAATTTTATTGTCAATTATTTTATAAATTAATTCTTTATTAAATTCCATTTATTTTATAATAAAAATTAAAATTTTATTTAAATAAAATTTTATTTTCATTTTTTAAATAAACAATTAAATATATAATTTTATTTGTTTTAATTCTGCTAATTCTCTTATTTTTTGTTTATCTTGATTATTTATTTGATTATTAGATAAATATAATTCTTGTAAACAAGAATTTGATAAAAAATTTAAAGGTTTTATATCTTCTATTAGATTATAAGATAAACTTAATTTTTGTAAACAATAATTATTTTCTAGAAAATTTAAAGAGGTTATATCTTTTATTTTATTATAATGTAAATATAATTCTTGTAAGCAAGAATTGTTTTTTAGAAAATTTAAAAGGGTTATATCTTTTATTTGATTATTACCTAAATATAAATATTTTAAACAAGAATTATTTAAAAATTTTAAAGGAGTTATATCTTCTATTTGATTATTAGATAAATCTAAATAATTTAAACAAGAATTTGATAAAAATTTTAAAGGAGATATATCTTTTATTTGATTATAAGATAAATTTAATATTTTTAAACAAGAATTTGATAAAAATTTTAAAGGGGTTATATCTTCTATTTTATTATCATTCAAATTTAATTCTTCTAAACAAGAATTTGATAAATATTTTAAAGGTGATATATTTTCTATTTGATTACCAGATAAATATAATTCTTGTAAACAAGAATTTGATAAATATTTTAAAGGTGATATATTTTTTATTTGATTACCAGATAAATATAATTCTTGTAAGCAAGAATTTGATAAATATTTTAAAGAAGATAAATCTTCTATTTTATTATTACCTAAATATAATTTTTTTAAACAATAATTATTTTTTAGAAATTTTAAAGGTGTTATGTCTTTTATTTGATTATAATTTAAAGATAATACTTGTAAACAAGAGTTATTTTCTAATAATTTACATAATAAAATTATATCTTTTATTTGATCAAAATATAAATATAATTCTTTCAAATAATAATTTAAGTTTAAAGCATGATATAATATATTTAATTCTATATCAGTTAAATGTCCTAATTTTAATTTATCAATTTTATTGTCAATTATTTTATAAATTAATTCTTTGTTGAATTCCATCTAATTTATAATAAATATTATAATTTTATTTAAATAAAGTTTTAAATTCATTTTTTAAATAAATAATAATTTAAATATATAATTTTATTTGTTTTAATTTTGTTAATTCTATTATTTTTTTGTGTATATTAATTATTTATTTGATTACATATTAAATATAATGTTTTTAAACAAGAATTATTTTCTAAATATTTTAATGGTTTTTTAGGGTTTCGTCTTAAAATATTTTTTTTTAATTTCTATTTGATTATTAAATAAATCTGATAATTCTAAACAAAAATTATTTTTATAAATTTTAAAGGTGATATATTTTCTATTTTATTCCTAGATAACTTTAAGTATTTTAATCAAAAATTATTTTTTTAATGATTTACATAATAAGGATATATCTTCTAATTTATTTATTATAAGATAAATCTAACTCTTTCAAAGAATGATTTAAATTTAAAGCTTTAATTAAAGTAATTAATTCTTGTTTATTTAATTATTCTAATTCTAATTTATTAATTATATTGTTTTTAAATTATTTGGCCAAAGGCCAAATAATTTAAAAAGCTTTTAAACTTTAAGCCCGTAAGGCTTAAAGTTTAAAATCAATAATTTTATAAATTAAATCTTTGTTAAATTTCATTTAACTTATAATATTAATCAAAATTTTATTTAAATAAAATTTTATTTTAAATTTTTAAATAAACAATTAAATAAATAATTAAATAATTAAATGTATTTGTTTTAATATTGACAATTCTATTGACAATTCTATTATTTTTTGTTTATCTTGATTATTTATTTGATTAGATTTTAAATCTAATGTTTTTAAACAAGAATTTGATAAAAATTTTAATGGGGTTATATCTTTTATTTTATTTCTGTATAAATCTAAATATTTTAAACACGAATTATTTTCTAGAAATTTTAAAGATGTTATATCTTCTATTTTATTATCAGATAAACGTAATTCTTTTAAACAAGAATTTGATAAATATTTTAATGGGTATATATCTTCTATATTATTAAACGACAAATCTAAATATTCTAAACAAGAATTATTTTCTAAGCATTTTAAAGGGGATATATCTTTTACTTGGTTAGAATATAAATTTAATGTTTTTAAACAAGAATTTGATAAATATTTTAAAGGTGTTATATTTTTTATTTGATTACATCCTAAATTTAATTTTTTTAAGCAAGAATTATTTTCTAGAAATTTTAAAGGTGTTATATCTTCTATTTTATTCTCAGATAAACCTAAATACTCTAAACAAGAATTTGATAAAAATTTTAATGGTGTTATATCTTTTATTTTATTACCTCTTAACTCTAATGTTTTTATGCAAGAATTTGATAAAAATTTTAAAGGTGATATATTTTCTATTTGATTACCAGATAAATCTAATATTTTTAAATAAGAGTTCGATAAAAATTTTAAAGGTGTAATATCTTTTATTCGATTATAAGATAAATCTAAATATTCTAAATAAGAATTGTTTAAAAATTTTAAAGGGTTTATATCTTCTATTTTATTTCTAGATAAATCTAATACTTTTAAACAATAATTTGATAAAAATTTTAAAGGTGTTATATCTTTTATTTTATTATTATTTAAATATAATTCTTGTAAACAATAATTTTCTAAAAATTTTAAAGGCATTATATCTTTTATTGTATTAAAATATAATTTTAATTTTTGTAAGCAAGAATTATTTTTTAACGATTTACATAATAAAGTTATATCTTTTATTTTTTTATTATAAGATAAATTTAAAATTTTTAAAGAATGATTTAAATTTAAAGCATGATATAATGTATTTAATTCTTGTTCATTTAAATATCTTAATTCATATATATCATCAATTTTATCATCAATAAGTTTATAAATTAATTTTTTATTAACTTCCATTCAATTTATAATAATAATTAAAGTTTTATTTAAATAAAAGATTAATTTTCATTTTTTAAATAAACATTTAATTAAATATATAATTCAATTTGTTTTAATCCTGCTAATTTTATTAATTTTTGTTCATCTTGATAATTTATTTGATTATATTTTAAATCTAATATTTCTAAACAAGAATTTAATAAATATTTTAAAGGTGATATATCTTTTATTTTATTTTTATATAAATCTAAATATTTTAAACAAGAATTAGATAAAAATTTTAAAGGTATAATATCTTCTATTTTATTATCAGATAAATGTAATTCTTTTAAACAAGAATTTGATAAAAATTTTAAAGAAGTGATATCTTTTATTTGATTTCTAGATAAACATAATGTTTTTAAGCAAGAATTTGATAAATATTTTAAAGGTGAAACATCTTCTATTTGATTATTATTTAAACATAATGTTTTTAAACAAGAATTTGATACAAATTTTATTGGTGATATATCTTTTATTTGATTATTATCTAAATTTAAATAATTTAAATAAGAATTATTTTCTAGAAATTTTAATGGTATTATATCTTCTATTTTATTAGAAGATAACCATAAGTCTTGTAAGCAAGAATTTGATAAATATTTTAAAGGTGTTATATCTTTTATTTGATTATCAGATAAATCTAATTCTTTTAAACAAGAATTTGATAAAAATTTTAAAGGTATTATATTTTCTATTTGATTACCAGATAAATCTAATATTTTTAAACAAGAATTATGTTCTAAACATTTTAAAGGTGTAATATCTTTTATTTGATTAATATTTAATTTTAATTTTTTTAAAGAAGAGTTTGATAAATATTTTATAGGTGTAATATCTTCTATGTTATTATTAGATAAATCTAATTCTTTTAAACAGTAATTTGATAAAAATTTTAAAGGAGTAATATCTTCTATATTATTATCATATAAATATAATTTTTTTAAACAAGAATTATTTTCTAAACATTTACATAATAAAGTTATATCTTTTATTTTTTTATTATAAGATAAATTTAAAATTTTTAAAGAATGATTTAAATTTAAAGCATGATATAATGTATTTAATTCTTGTTCATTTAAATGTTGTAATCTTATTTTATCAATTTTATTGTCAATAATTTTATAAATTAAATCTTTATTAAATTCCATTTAATTTATAAAATATTTAAAACGTTAATTAAATAAAGTTTTATTTTCATTTTTTAAATAAATAATAATTTAAATATAATATAATTTTATTTGTTTTAATTTTGTTAATTCTATTATTTTTTGTTTATCTTGATTATTTAGTTGATTATTACTTAAATATAATTCCTTTAAAGATGAATTTGTTAAAAATTTTAAAGGAGTAATATCTTCTATTCGATGATTATAAGATAAACCTAACGTGTATAAGCAAGAATTTGATAGAAATTTTAAAGATGATATATCTTCTATTTGATTTCCAGATAAATCTAATGTGCTTAAACAAGAATTTGATAAATATTTTAAAGGTGTTATATCTTTTATTTGATTATAAGATATCCATAATTCTTGTAAACAAGAATTTGATAAATATTTTAGAGGTGTAATATCTACTATTTGATTATCAGTTAAATATATTTTTTTTAAGTAAGAATTTGATAGAAATTTTAAAGGTGTTATATTTTTTATTTTATTACCAGATAATTTTAATTCTTCTAAATAAGAAATGTTTTCTAAAAACTTTAATGATGATATATTTTTTATTTGATTAGATTGTAAATATAATTTTTTTAAGCAAGAATTTGATAAAAATTTTAAAGATGATATATCTTCTATTTGATTATAATCTAAATTTAAATATTTTAAACAAGAATTATTTTTTAGAAATTTTAAAGGTGTAATATCTTTTATTTTATTATTATATAAATTTAATAATTCCAAACAATAGTTATTTTTTAATGATTTACACAATAAGGTTATATCTTCTAATTGACTACTAGATAATTCTAATTCTTTCAAAGAATAATTTAAGTTTAAAGCATGATATAATGTATTTAATTCTTGTTCATTTAAATACATTAATTCTATTTTATCAATTTTATTGTCAATAATTTTATAAATTATTCCTTTATTTAATACCATTTAATTTATAATAAGAAATAAAATTTTAATTAAATAAAAGATTGATTTTCATTTTTTAAATAAAAAATTAAATCTTTAATGTTATTTGTTTTAATTCTGCTAATTTTCTTATTTTTTGTTTATCTTGATTACTTATTAGATTATCAGATAAGTTTAATTTTTTTAAATAAGAATTTGATAAATATTTTAAAGGATTAATATCTTTTATTTTATTACCAGATAAATCTAATTTTTGTAAACAAGAATTTGATAGAAATTCTAAAGATGCTATATTTTTTATTTGATTCCAAGATAAATCTAATTTTTCTAAACAAGAATTTGATAGAAATTTTAAAGATGTTATATCTTTTATTTGATTAGAACTTAAATCTAATTCTTTTAAACAAGCATTTGATAAAAATTTTAAAGACGATATATCTTCTATTTGATTACAAAATAAATCTAATTTTTTTAAACAAGAATTTGATAGAAATTTTAAAGAAGTAATATTTTCTATTTGATTACTAGATAAATCTAATACTTCTAAACAAGAATTTGATAAAAATTTTAATGGTGTTATATCTTTTATTTTATTATTCCTTAAATATAATCCTTTTAAACAAGAATTTGATAAAAATTTTAAAGGAGTAATATCTTCTATTTGATTATCTGATAAATATAATTTTTGTAAACAAGAATTTTCTAAAAATTTTAAAAGTGTTAAATCTTTTATTAGATTATTAGATAAATCCAATACTTCTAAACAAGAATTTGATAAAAATTTTAAAGACGATATATCTTTTATTTGATTACCATATAAATCTATTATTTTTAAACAAGAAACATTTTCTAAAGGTGTTATATCTTCTATTATATTAAAAGATAAACTTAATTTTTTTAAACAAGAATTCGATAAAAATTTTAAAGATGATATATCCTTTATTTGATTTCCAGATAAACTTAAATATTTTAAACAAGAATTTGATAAATATTTTAATGATGATATATCTTTTATTTGATTACTCTCTAAATTTAATATTTCTAAACAAGAATTATTTTTTAATGATTTACATAATAAGGATATATCCTCTATTTGATTATTAGATAATTTTAATTCTTTCAAAGAATGATTTAAGTTTAAAGCATGATATAATATATTTAATTCTTGATTATTTAAATAATTTAATTCTATTTTAACAATTTTATTGTCAATTATATTATAAATTAATTTTTTATTAAATTCCATTTAATTTATAATAATTATTAAAATTTTATTTAAATAAAGTTTAATTTTCATTTTTTAAATAAATAATTCAATCTTTAATTTTATTTGTTTTAATTTTGTTATTTTTCTTATTTTTTGTTTATCTTAATAATTTATTTCATTAAAATCTAAACTTAATTATTTTAAACAAGATTTTGATAAAGATTTTAAAGGGGTTTTATTTTAACTATCCCATTTAGGGATAGTTAAAAAAACTTTAAAAAATGTTTTATAGAGTTTTGTCCGTCCTTTAAAACATTTTTTATCTTCTATTTAATTATTAGATGAAATTAATTTTTTAATCAAGAATTATTAAAGATTTACATAATAATGTTATATCTTCTATATGATTACAAGATAAATATTATTCTTTTAAATAAAAATTATTTTTTAATAATTTATATAATGATGTTAAATTTTTATTTTATTAAAATGTAAATATAATTTTTTTTAAACTAATATTTAATTTTAATATATTATATGTTGTTTTTAATTATTGATTATTTAAACTATATAATTATATTTCAATAATCTTATTATCAATAATTTTATAAATTAAATCTTTATTAAATTTCATTTAATTTATAATAAATATTAAAATTTTATTTAAATAAAGTTTAATTTTCATTTTTTTTAAATGAATATAAATTTAAATATAGTTGTCAATTTTAAGGATGTTTCTAATTTTATCTTTTATTTAATTATGAATAAATATAATTTTGTTTAAATAAAAATATGATAACAATTTTAATGTTGTTATATCTTTTTTTTTTGATTTTTATATAAAAAAGATTTTAAACAAGAATTATTTTTTAAATATTAACCCTCTTTAAGGGGTCAATAATTAAAAAACTAAAAAATATTTTTTATATGGCAAAGCCATATAAAAAATATTTTTTTATTTTCTATTTAATAATATAGAAAATTAAGAATATTAAACAAGAATTATTTTTTAGAAATTTTAATGATATTATATCTTTTATTTAGTTCTCTTCATATAAATATAATGATTTTAAATAAGAATTTTATAAAAATTTAAAAAGGATTATATTTTTAATAATTAGATCCTAAGGGAAGTCAATTAATTAAAAAACTAAAAAAAAATGTTTTATAGGGCAATGCCCTATAAAACATTTTTTATCTTTTATTTGATTATAAAATAAGCCTAATTCTTGTAAACAAGAATTATTTTTTAATGGTTTACATAATAAGGACATATCATTTAATTGCATATAAAATAAATTTAATTTTTTCAAAGAATGATTTAAGTTTAAAACATGATATAGTGTATTTAATTATTGTTCAGTTAAATGATACAATTCTAATTTATCAATTTTATTATTTTTAAATTATTTAGCTTTTGGCCAAATAAATTAAAAAGCTTTTAAACTTTAAGCCCTTTGGGCTTAAAGTTTAAAATTAATAATTCTATAAATTAACTCTTTGTTAAATTTCATTTAACTTATAATAAAAAATAAAATTTTATTTAAATAAAGTTTTAAATTCATTTTTTAAATAAATAATTAAATATGTAATTTTATTTGTTTTAATTTTGATAATTCTATTATTTTTTGTTTATCTTGATTACTTAGTTGATTATGATTTAATTCTAAATATTCTAAACGAGAATTTGTTAAAAATTTTAAAGGACTAATATCTTTTATTTGATTTCCAGATAAATATAATTTTTGTAAGCAAAATTTTGATAAAAATTTTAAAGGGGTTAAATCTTCTATTAGATTATTAGATAAATCTAATTTTTCTAAGCAAGAATTTGATAAAAATTTTAATGGAGTTATATCTTTTATTTTATTATTACTTAAATTTAAAATTTCTAAACAATAATTTGTTAAAAATTTTAAAGGGCTAATATCTTTTATTTGATTACAATTTAAATATAATTCTTTTAAACAAGAATTTGTTAAAAATTGTAATACTGAAATATCTTCTATATTATTATTACTTAAATTTAAAATTTCTAAACAAGAATTTGATAGAAATTTTAAAGGTGTTATATCTTCTATTTCATTAATAGATAAATTTAATACTTTTAAACAAGAATTATTTTTTAAAAATTTTAATGGTGATATATCTTCTATGAAATTATCTTGTAAAATTAATTCTTTTAAACAGGTATTCTTTTCTAAATATGTTAATGTTGTAATATCTATTTTGTCATTATAACCTATATATAAACGTTCTAAACAAGTATTATTTTTTAATGATTTAATTATTAATGCTATTTCTTTATCTAAACATTCATCAATATCACTAACACATTCTAAATTTACTTTTTTTATAGAAGTATTAATTTTTAATGCTCTATATATAGTTGTTATTTGCCAATAAGATAAAGTATTTAAATTTATTTCATCAATTTTATTATCAATTATTTTATAAATGAACTCTTTATTACAATCACCTATCATTTTTATTAAAAATATTTTAATTTAATATTTTAATTTAATATTTTAATTTATTAAAAAATCATTTATTCAATTTTTAAATAAATAATTTTTAAATAAATAATTATTTAAATTAACATAAATCTTAAAATTACAAATTATTTTATGAATATAACTGTTATTTATTTTATTACTATATAAAATAAATAATTTTAAATAATCTTTTTACATAATAATATTAAAACTATTGACTTTTTGGGAAATAGTTGTAATATTTATAGTGCTTTATCCGCTATAAATATTATTTATATTTTATTTTAATCAAATTTAATTCTAATATTGATAAACAAAAATTTATTTTTAATGTATTATATATATAAATAACATAAATATATATTATTTCATTAATCTTATTTTTAAATTTTAATTCTATTAAGCTTAAAGTTTAAAACCATTTAATTTAAAAATTAATTTTATTTTAGAATTTTATTTATTTCATTCTTTATTTCATTCTTTAATTAATTCTTTGTTTCATTCTTTATTTCTTTATTTCATTCTTTATTTCTATTTAATTATTTAATTCTATTTCTTTATTTCATTTTTTATTTCATTCATTATTAAATTCTAATTATTTTTATATTAATAATTAAAATATTAATTAAATAAAAATAAAATTTTTATTTTTTAAATAAATAATTAAATATATAATAATTTTATTTGTTTTAATTTTGAAAATTCTATTATTTTTTGTTTATCTTGATCATTTATTTGATTATCAGATAAATCTAATTCTTTTAAACAAGAATTTGATAAAAATTTTAAAGGGTTTATATCTTTTATTTGATTATCAGATAAATTTAAATAATCTAAACAAGAATTTGATAAAAATTTTAATGGTGTTATATCTTCTATTTTATTACCAGATATCCATATTTTTTGTAAGCAAGAATTTGATAAATTTTTTAAAGGGCTTATATCTTTTATAAAATTATAAGATAAAACTAATATTCTTAAATAAGAAATTGATAAAAATTTTAAAGGTGATATATCTTCAATTTGATTACAAGATAAATTTAAATATTCTAAATAAGAATTTGATAAAAATTTTAATGGTATTATATCTTTTATTTTATTAAAAGATAAATTTAATTCTTGTAAACAAGAATTAGATAAAAATTTTAAAGGTGTAATATTTTTTATTTTATTTTCAGATAAATTTAATATTTTTAAAAAAGGCTTATTTTCTAAAAATTTTAAAGGTGTTATATCTTCTATTTTATTTTTAGATAAATCTAATATTTGTAAATAAGAATTTGATAAAAAACTTAAAGGTGTTATATTTTCTATTTTATTATAAGATAAATCTAATATTTTTAAAAAAGGTTTATTTTCTAAAAATTTTAAAGGCGTTATATCTTCTATTTGATTAGAATATAAACTTATTTTTTTAAGAGAATAATTTAAGTTTAAAGCATGATATAATATATTTAATTCTTGCTCATTTAAATATATTAATGTTATATTATCAATTTTATTATTTTTAAATTATTTGACCTTTGGTCAAATAATTTAAAAAGCTTTTAAACTTTAAGCCCTTAAGGGCTTAAAGTTTAAAATCAATAATTTTATAAATTAATCTTTTGATAATTCCCATTTATTATTTATAATAAAAAATAAAATTTTTATTTAATTAAAATTTTATTTTCATTTTTTAAATAAATAATTAAATATATAATTTTATTTGTTTTAATTCTGCTAATTCTTTTATTTTTTGTATATCTTGTTTATTTATTTGATTAAATTGTAAATCTAATTCTTGTAAACAAGAATTTGATAGAAATTTTAACGATGTTATATCTTTTATTTTATTTTCAGATAAATGTAATTGTTCTAAACAAGAATTTGATAGAAACTTTAAAGGTGTTATATCTTCTATTTGATTTTCAGATAAATCTAAATCTTTTAAGCTAGAATTTGATAAAAATTTTAATGATGTTATAACTTCTATTTGATTTTCAGATAAATCTAATATTTGTAAACAAGAATTTGATAAAAATTTTAAAGGGTTTATATCTTTTATTTGATTACCAGGTAAATATAATGCTAGTAAACAAGAAGAATTTGATAGAAATTTTAAAGGACTTAGATCTTTTATTTTATTATAATTTAAATATAATTCTTTTAAACAAGAGTTTGATAGAAATTTTAATGGTGATATATCTTCTATTTGATTACAAGATAAATCTAATATTTGTAAACAAGAATTTGATAAAAATTTTAAAGATGTTATATCTTTTATTTTATTATTAGTTAATATTAATTCTTTTATACAAGAATTTGATAAAAAATTTAAAGGTGTTATATTTTCTATTTTATTATAAGATAACTCTAAATAATATAAATAAGAATTTGATAAAAATTTTAAAGAGGTTATATCTTTTATTTTATTATTAAATAATCCTAATTTTTCTAAGCAAGAATTATTTTTTAATGATTTAGATAATAAGGTTATATCTTCTATTTCATTAGAAGGTAATCTTACTTCTTTTAAAGAATAATTTAAGTTTAAAGCATTAATTAATGTATCTAATTCTTGTTCAGTTAAACATCCTAATGCTATTTTATCAATTTTATTGTCAATAATTTTATAAATTAATCCTTTGTTAAATTCCATTTAATTTATAATAAATATTAAAATTTTATCTAAATAAAAGTTTTATTTTCATTTTTTAAATAAAGAATTAAATCCATAATTCTATTTGTTTTAATTTAGTTAATTCTTTTATTTTTTGTTTATCTTGATTATTAATTTGATTATAATGTAAAATTAATAATTTTAAACAAGATCTATTTTCTAAATATTTTAAAGGTGTTATATCTTCTATTTGATTAAAACCTAAATCTAATTTTTCTAAACAAGAATTTGTCAAATATTTTAAAGATGCAATATCTGTTATTTTATTAAAATTTAAATATAATTTTTTTAAACAAGAATTATTTGCTAAAAATTTTAAAGGAGTTATGTCTTTTATTTGATTATTACATAAACTTAATGTTTTTAAGCAAGAATTTGATAAATATTTTAAAAGAGTTAAATCTTTTATTTGATTATGAGATAAATATAATTTTTTTAAACAAGAATTTGATAAATATTTTAAAGGTGTTATATCTTCTATTTTATTATATCTTAAATCTAATTTAGTTAAACAAGAATTATTTTTTAATGATTTACATAAAAAGGATATATCTTCTATTTGATTATCAAATAAATTTAATTCTTTTAAGCAAGAATTATTTTTAAGAAATTTTAAAGGTGTTATATTTTCTATTTTATTAAAAGATAAATCTAAATAATTTAAACAAGAATTATTTTTTAGAGATTTCAATGGACTTATATCTTCTATTTGATTATATCCTAAATATAATATTTTTAAACAAGAATTATTTTCTAACGATTTACATAATAAGGTTATATCATCTATTTCATTATTATTTAAGATTAATTCTTTCAAAGAATGATTTAAGTTTAAAGCATTATATAATACATTTAATTCTTGTTCATTTAAATACATTAATTCTATTTTATCAATTTTATTGTCAATAATTTTATAAATTAATTTTTTATTAAATTCCATTTAATTTTTATAATAATAATGAAAATTTTATTTAAATAAAAGTTTTATTTTCATTTTTTAATAAATAATTAAATCCATAATTCTATTTGTGTATAATTTCTCTAATTTCCTTTATTTTTTGTTTATCTTGTTTATTTATTTGATTATAACATAAATTTAATTCTTTTAAGTAAGATTTATTTTCTAAATATTTTAAAGGTGATATATTTTTAACTAATGACCCTTTTGGAATAATAGTTAAAAAACTAAAAAAAGTTTCATAGAACCAGGTCTATAAAACATTTTTTATCTTTTATTTGATTAAATATTAAACATATAATAACCATTTTCTAGAAATTTTAATGGACTTATATCTTCTATTTGATTACCAATTAAATATAATTTTTTTAAACAAGAAATATTTTCTAAAAATTTTAAAGATATTATATCTTTTATTTTATTATGAGATAAATCTAATTTTTCTAAACAAGAATTATTTTCTAGAAATTTTAATGGACTTATATCTTCTATTTGATTATCAAATAAACTTATTTCTTTTAAGCAAGAATTAGATAAAAATTTTAAAGGCGTAATGTCTTCTATTTTATTATTAGTTAAATCTAATACCTCTAAACAAAATTTTGATAAAAATTTTAAAGCTGTAATATCTTCTATTTGATTAAAAGTTAAATCTAATTTTTGTAAGCAAGAATTATTTTTTAAAGATTTACATAATAAGGTTATATCTTTTATTTCATTATCACATAAATATAAAATTTTCAAAGAATGATTTAAATTTAAAGCATGATATAATACATTTAATTCTTGTTTATTTAAATTAGATAATGTTAATGTAGTAATTTTATTGTCAATAATTTTATAAATTAATTTTTTGTTAAATATCATTTAATTTATAATAATTAAAATCTTAGTTAAATAAAAGTTTTATTTTCATTTTTTAAATAAACAATTAAATTGTTAATGTTATTTGTTTCAATTTTGTTAATTCTTTTATTTTTTGTATATCTTGATCATTTATTTTATTACCATTTAAACATAAATATTTTAAACAAGAATTTGATAGAAATTTTAAAGGTGTTATATCTTCAATTTGATTATAATTTAAATATAATACTTTTAAACAAGACTTTGATAAAAATTTTAAAGGTGTTATATCTTCTATTTGATTATAAATTAAATTTAATATTTTTAAACAAGAAATATTTTCTAAACATTTTAAAGGTGTTATATTTTTTATTTGATTATAAGATAAATCTAATTCTTGTAAACAAGAGTTAGATAAAAATTTTAAAGATGTTATATCTTTTATTTTATTACAAGATAAATCTAATATTTTTAAACGATAATTAGATAAAAATTTTAAAGGTGTTATATCTTTTATTTTATTTTCAGATAAAATTAATTCTTCTAAATAAGAATTTGATAAAAACTTTAAAGGTGTTATATCTTCTATTTTATTAAAAGTTAAATCTAATTTTTGTAAGCAAGAATTATTTCCTAAAGATTTACATAATAAGGTTATATCATCTATTTGATTATGATATAAACTTATTCTTTTCAAAGAATGATTTAAGTTTAAAGCATGATATATTACATTTAATTCTTGTTTATTTAAATCAGATAATGTTAATGTAGTAATTTTATTGTCAATAATTTTATAAATTAAACCTTTATTAAATTCCATTTAATTCATAATAATTAAAATTTTATCTAAATAAAAGTTTTATTTTCATTTTTTAAATAAATAATTAAATAGTTAATGTTATTCGTTTTAATTTTGATAATTCTACTATTTTTTGTTTATCTTGATTACTTATTTGATTATCATATAAATTTAAATTTACATATTTTAAACAATAATTATTTTCTAGAAATAATTTTAAAGAAGTAATATTTTTTATATGATTATAAGATAAATCTAAACATTCTAAACAAGATTTTTTTTCTAAAAATTTTAAAAATGTAAAATCTTTTATTTGATTATTATATAAATCTAATACCTTTAAGCAAAAATTATTTTCTAAAGGTGTTATATCTTTTATTAAATTATTAGATAAATTTAAATATTTTAAATAATTATTTTCTAAACATTTTAATGGTGTTATATCTTCTATTTGATTATTATTTAAATATAATTCTTGTAAACAATAATTATATTCTAAAAATTTTAAAGGTGTAATATCTTCTATTTGATTATTACTTAATATTAAACATTCTAAACAAGAATTATTTCCTAAAGATTTACATAATAAAGTTATATCTTTTATTTTATTAGAAGATAAACTTAATCTTTTTAAAGAATGATTTAAGTTTAAAGCATTATATAATGTATTTAATTCTTGTTTTGTTAAACCATGTAATTTTATTTTATCAATTTTATTGTCAATTATTTTATAAATTAATTTTTTATTAAATTCCATTTAATTTTTATAATAGTAATTAAAGTTTTAATTAAATAAAATTTTAATTTCAATTTTTAAATAAACAATTAAATACTTAATTTTATTTGTTTTAATTTTGCTAATTTCTTTATTTTTTGTTTGTCTTGATCATATATTTGATTATCAGATAAATTTATTTTTTTTAAACAAGAATTTGATAAAAATTTTAAATGATTAATATCTTTTATTCTATTATTAGATAAATATAAATATTCTAAACAAGATTTTGATAAATATTTTAAAGGTATTATATCTTTTATTTTATTACAAGATAAATATAATTTTTTTAAGCAATGTTTATTTTCTAAATATTGTAATGGTGTAATATCTTCTATTTTATTAAAAGATAACCATAATTTTTGTAAACAAAAATTTGATAAAAATTTTAAAGGTGTTATATCTTTTATTTTATTAAAAAATAAATTTAATATTTCTAAACAATAATTATTTTCTAAAGATTTACATAATAAGGTTAAATCTTCTATTTTATTCCAAGATAAATCTAACTTTTTTAAAGAAGTATTTAAGTTCAAAGCATGATATAATGTATTTAATTCTTGTTCATTTAAATGTTCTAATTCTAATTTATTAATTTTATTATTTTTAAATTATTTGGCCTTTGGCCAAATAATTTAAAAAGCTTTTAAACTTTAAGCCCTTAGGGCTTAAAGTTTAAAATCAATAATTTCATAAATTAAATCTTTATTAAATATCATTTAATTTCTAATAATAAAAATTTTATTTAAATAAAGTTTTAAATTCATTTTTTAAAATAAACATTTAAATCATTAATATTATATGTTTTAATTTTGTTATTTTTCTTATTTTTTGTATATTTTGATTACTTATTTGATTACTAGATAAATTTAACTTTTTTAAACAAGAATTTGATAAAATTTTTAATGAAGTTATCTTTTCTATTTTATTATAAGATAAATCTAATTTTTGTAAACAAGAATTTGATAAAAATTTTAAAGATGTTATCTTTTCTATTTTATTATAAGATAAATCTAATTTTTGTAAACAAGAATTTGATAAAAATTTTAAAGATGTTATCTCTTTTATTTGATTAAAGATAAATCTAATTCTTTTAAACAAGAATTTGATAAAAATTTTAAAGGTGTTATATCTTCTATTTTATTATTATATAAATTTAATGCTTCTAAACAAGAATTTGATAAAAATTTTAATGGTGTTATATTCTTTATTTGATTATTTCCTAAATTTAAATCTTTTAAACAAGAATTTGATAAATATTTTAAAGGGGTAATATCTTCTATTTGATTACCATATAAATCTAAATATTCTAAACAATAAATATTTTTTAAAAATTTTAATGGTGTTATATTTTTTATTTGATTATTTTTTAAATATAATCCTTTTAAATAAGAATTATTTTTTAAAAATTTTAATGGTGTAATATTTTTTATTTGATTCCAAGATAATTTTAATTCTTGTAAGCAAGAATTATTTTTTAAATATTTTAAAGATGATATATTTTCTATTTGATTATTAGATAAATTTAATACTTGTAAACAAGAATTTGATAAAAATTTTAATGAAGTTATCTTTTCTATTTTATTATAAGATAAATCTAATTTTTGTAAACAAGAATTTGATAAAAATTTTAAAGGTGCTATATCTTTTATTTGATTTCCAGACAAATTTAATATTTCTAAACAAGAATTTGATAAATATTTTAAAGGTGTTAAATCTTCTATTTTATTCCAAGATAAACCTAATACTTTTAAACAAGAATTTGATAAAAATTTTAAAGGAGTTATATCTTCTATTTTATTATTACTTAATATTAAATAATCTAAATAAGAATTATTTTCTAAACATTTACATAATAAGGTTATATCTTTTATTTTATTCCAAGATAAATTTAAAATTTTTAAAGAATGATTTAAGTTTAAAGCATGATATAATGTATTTAAATCTTGTTCATTTAAATAATGTAATCTTATTTTATCAATTTTATTATCAATAATTTTATAAATTATTTTTTTATTAAATTCCATTTAATTTATAATAAAAATTAAAATAAAATTTAAATAAAAGTTTTATTTTCATTTTTTAAATAAATAATTAAATTTTTAATTTTATTTGTTTTAATTTTGTTAATTTTTCTATTTTTTGTTTATCTTGATTACTTATTTGATTATTATTTAACCATAATTTTTTTAAACAAGAATTTGATAAATATTTTAAAGATATTATATCTTTTATTTGATTAGAAGATAAATATAATACTTCTAAAGAATTTGATAAATATTTTAAAGGTGTTATATCTTCTATCTTATTATTATTTAAATTTAAAAACTCTAAATAAGAATTATTTTTTAGAAATCTTAAAGGTGTTATAATTTTTATTTGATTACAAGATAAATCTAATTCTTTTAAATAAGAATTATTTTCTAAAGATTTACATAATAAAGTTAAATCTTCTATTTGATTATTCCATAAATATATTTTTTTTAAAGAATGATTTAAGTTTAAAGCATGATATAATGTATTTAATTCTTGTTTAGTTAAACCATATAATCTTATTTTATCAATTTTATTGTCAATAATTTTATAAATTAATTCTTTATTAAATTCCATTTAATTTATAATAATAATTAAAATTTTATTTAAATAAAAGTTTTATTTTCATTTTTTAAATAAACATTTAAATCCATAATTCAATTTGTTTTAATTCTGCTAATTCTATTATTTTTTGTATATCTTTATCTTTTATTTTATTACTATCTAAATATAATACTTTTAAACAAGAATTATTTTCTAAAAATTTACATAATACGGTTATATCTTCTATTTTATTATTAGATAAATCTAA
>Ga0247611_10005053_pt1 | contig 17844 bp, 14 predicted proteins | sample 177DNAGHGhighgp2_FD_192422 | JGI IMG/M metagenome (GOLD analysis project Ga0247611, IMG submission 192422) | Sheep rumen microbial communities from Palmerston North, Manawatu-Wanganui, New Zealand - 1770 DNA GHGhigh gp2 | ecosystem: Host-associated > Mammals > Digestive system > Stomach > Rumen... | reverse complement strand
GCAGTGCAGACAGCGTTGCGCCTCCTTGATGGCTTCCGCCATCGTATAGCTCTCGTTGATCTCTTCCTTGAATCTCATGTCTTAAGTAGTTGTTTTGTCTTTTTATTCATCACTGCAAAGGTAGCACAAATCGAATTAAAAACCAAACATTCTCTGATTTTTCCCCACTTTTCATTGTTTATTGGAAGATTATGTGTACCTTTGCCATCATAAACATCAAGTTCTGCCTATGAGTACACAATTGATGACAGAGAAGATAGCAGAGTATTTCAAGACCCAGCCCGTCTTGAAAGCATGGCTGTTTGGCTCCTTTGCCCGTGGCGAGGAGACCCCGGAAAGCGATGTCGATATTTTGGTCGAGTTTGACCATAGTACACCCATAGGCCTCTTTGCATACGCTCGAATGCATCGTGAGTTAGAAGAGCATTTAAGTCGAAAAGTTGATTTGGTAGAAGAAGGCTCTTTGAGACCTGCCGTTCTAAATCACGCATTACATGATATGAAGATTATCTATGAGAGAAGCAATTAGAGATATAGACAGACTCCGCCATATAGAGGAGTCAATAAAACATGTGATGGATTTCCTTAATGGCAAAACTTATGAGGAAATGAAGTTAGATGTTATGTGTTATCATGCTGTGGTCTACAATATTATGATTATTGGAGAGGCTGCCAATCTGCTCACAAAAGATTTTAGAGAGAAACACGCGGAAGTTCCTTGGCGTGATATAGTAGACATGCGCAATGTTTTAGTTCACGGTTATTTTACGACTAGTGCTCTCTTCATATGGGAAACATATACAAAAGATTTACCCATCCTTTCCCAACAGGTGAAAAAGTACATTAAAGAATTAAGCGAAAATACGCTCTTAAAGTAGATTTCGTAAAAACATTCATGATGCGATATAACAAATAGAAAAGCCGCTAAATATAGCGGCTTTCAAATGGGCAGGGGCGGTGAAGTCTTACCCTCTCGGGATTCTACCCGGATAGCCAAAACAATGTTTTGACATTGCAAAGATACGGAATAATTTCCAATCTATAAGCACTTAGTTATTTATCCACCTTCCCGTGTCTACTTTTCGTGGAGCAACAACAGGGGGAGGTTAGGAGAGGGTATACTTTTTTTCTTTTAAAACTTTTGGAGATTTACAAATTATTTGTATCTTTGCAATATCGCTTGTTAGCCCAAGAGGGTAGGCGGGCGGTCTTAGTATATGTGAAAGACGTTTTCGAACGTCTGTCTTTGTGCATAACGAATCTCGCAAATCCGTAAACTCACAACAGACAGATGACAACGGAACGTCTACGTGGTGCGTCTCTATATTAATTTATTTTATATAGTTCGTGCTGGCGTGGGCTGATGAGCGTTGTCAATCCTGTGTGAGTTGGGCAATGCGAGAGCCTGTTATGCCAGGAGGGACAGAGAACTTACACCTACGCCTTTTTATATTTCTAAGCAACCTAAAAACTATCATGAATTAAGTGCGCTGTATCAGAGGTGTGGTCAGCTAAAAGATAGGTGTCATGGCAAAGTTATACTTTAACACCCGTGATGAGCTGAACAGGATAGAGGTCTCTAAAATTGTATATTTTGAGGCTGATGGTAACTATACAGACATCATTATGGTTAATAAACTCCGAGCAGCAATTTGTATGAATCTTGGTGAGATGGAAAAGGCTCTAGCAGAACAGTTAGGTCCAGATAACAGAACTTTTATGCGCATTGGTAAACGTTTTATCATCAACATGGAATATATTTACCAGATTAACGTGTTGAAGCAACAATTGATACTTTCTGACTATGATCATTTCGCTTTTCAAGTTTCTATCTCGAAAGAAGCTTTACGAAAAGTAAAAGATCTGATGTTACAAACCAGAGTATAGTGGCTATATGGAAATACTGATAGGCAGAGATAGGGAAACAGGAAAGATGAGACTAAAGGTTGGTGGAAAGTCTGTGCTATATGGTGCCAAACGTTTACCAGAAACAGTCATGGAAGAACATATAAAATTGACAGTTGATGAGGAAACTATTCGTTTGGAGAATCTTAACCTCAATGCTTATACTTATGTTAACGGACAAGCAGTAGAGAAAAAGACAATCACAAGAAATCAGTTGATTGAATTAGGTCAAAACCAATACCCGTTTGACTGGCATGCTCTAGATGAGTTAGTTCCTCCTGTTGCAGACATTCACTTACTTCAGATAATTTGGGAAGAATATGAGAATCAAAACATCTCATTGCAGATAGCAGAGCGTAGGTTCAATACTCTTCGTTCCATGACAGGTCTTATTACAATGGCAGCTATTGCATTGAGCATTACAACTGGTGAGAGGAGTAAATGGTACATTATTTTATATGGATTAGCCATTTTCTTCTCATTGCTTTTCTTTATAAAATCATTCATAGATTCCTCTAAGATTCCTCAGAAACGTCAAGAATTGGGACGTAATTTTCAACGTAACTATATTTGTCCTCATTGTGGTCATTTCTTAGGTAATCAATCGTACGATATTCTACTCCAGAACGACCATTGTCCTTATTGTAAGACGAAGTTCATACATTAATCCCGCCATTTCATGGAATATGATTTAAAAAATATGGCAGGTAAAAAAATAATTCAGACATTTGCAGTGCAAAACAATAAAATCGTAAGAATATGAAAACGAACAACAAGACATGGAAACCAGTAACAATTAGTGGATTCACTGGTATTTTAATGGGTGCAGGTGCTATGAAGGGTGTGCAGATGATACAGTCTAGTCAGACCGACAGCACAGCAGAAGTTGATGATCATGTTGAGCCGTTGAAAACAACAGCCCCAAGTGATGGTCAAAGTTTTCGTGAGGCTTTTGACACTGCACGTGCTGAGTTAGGACCAGGCGGAATCTTTAGTTGGCATGGAAACCTCTATAATACGTATTCGGCTGATGAATGGAATGCTATGTCAGATGAAGAGAAAAATACCTTTGCACAGCAAGTCGCTCCAGAAGTTAGCCCAGAGGATATTGATACGTCAGAACTTGTACAGGCAGAGAATGTTGAAACGCCAGCAGACGTTGATGTGGATGTGACGATAGCTCCAACAGAAGAGGCACCCAAGACAGAAGAACCTGATATGGTTGCAGCGAATGATCAGTCAGACAAAAGTGATGATGACGATGTCCGTGTAGTAGGATTTGGAGAGATAACGCTTGATAACGGACAGAATGTCACTGTGCAGGAACTTGATTACAATGGTCAACGAGTTGCAGTTATAGACCTTGACCAAGATGGGGAGGCAGATATTGCAATGTCAGATCTTAATAATAATCGACAGATGGATGAAGGCGAAGTGATAGACCTACATACAGGTGAGGCTTTGTCGTTTACAAATGATGAAGAATCAATAGAGAGTAGTGTAGATACATTTGATGCTTAAAACAGACAAATCATGGAAGAGTTGCGTATCAAGTGTCCTTCGTGTGGAATCATCCTTGATGTAAGAAATTCCAAGAATGAGGCGGTCAAGAAAATCACATGCCCTAATTGTAAGAAGCAATTGGCTGTGACTTTCCGTGAAGAGCCAAAACCTGCACAATTTGTAGAAATCAAAATGATGCAGTTGTCGGATGGAAGTCAAAAGACAATAGTCCGGGCACTTACGGATAATCATGTAGTCAAAGTTAACGGTGAGCAGCTCCAAAAAGATGATGAGGTTGTTTTATCCCCTGGGGATAAATTAGAGATAGATGACACGTATGGTACATTTACAAAGGATGGTTATGTAGCATATCAGCAGCAACCTATTCATAAATATAGTACTAAGCCTGCCCCCTCAAAACCAGACACGACTCCACAGCCAGCTCCTACTACAAACAACCAAAAGAACTGGTTACTTTTTGTGGCATTTTTAATAGGAATAGTTTTGGTAATCGCCATTTGGAAACTGTCAAATCAGCAGTCAGGACAGACAACTGGTAAACCTGTTGTTAAAGACACCATCGTAGAATCACCTAAGGAAACAATAAAAACAGAGAAAGACGTACCTGCTTCCAAACCACAGGAGAAACCTAAGGAAAAGAAGGTTAAAGAGCAGGAGTCCGTTAAGACCAGTATAACAAATCTGAGTAATTACGAGTTGGAGAATTTGGCAATGAATGGCAATGTAGATGCCCAGTGTCTACTTGGCAAACGATGGGTAAACCTGCATGACAGTGTTAATGTTGTAAAAGGAATCAAATATTTGAAACTTGCTGCACAAAACGGTTCGTCAGAGGCAAAGAACTCTTTGCGTACAGTCTATGCGGCATTACAACAGTCTGCAGCAAATGGTAGTACAACTGCTGGAAACATATTAAGAGAACAAAGATAATAACATGAAGCAACGAATCCTATATATGATAATTGGACTGTCAGCTGTCTTGATGGCAATGGCTCAGAAACAATTCCGTACATCAGAATACGGAAGACTGGCAAATGCCCTGCAGATAGATACCCGTTCGTTGCCAGAGGGATATAGTCATCCTATAACTCAAGGGCTGACATTGTCTGTCCATAAGGATAAACAGACTGTCGACCATATTGGACTCTATTTGTTTAGTAATCAAGTACGCATATCAGCTCAATCACCTGTTTTTGATTTCCTAGAGCGTTATTTCCTTCAACTGAAATACCCACCAACGGTAAAATCTACAGCCAATATGATTCGTGATGATAAGTTTCGATTCATCAAAGGAACGATTGCAACGATAGATGATATCCGTTTGACAGACTCTTTCTCTTTCAGTCATAACAATCGCTATTATACAGCAACTTGGCAACGTGACGGACAAGATTTGTTATCAGTCTCGTTCCCAGTTGAGTATGAGTTGATAAGTGGTGAGAATAAGATAGAGGCAGAGGAGAATCTATTGGTAGACATACAGAATACTACTGTCAAACAGCGTAGGGATGAAACAAGACGTAATGACAGTTATATCAACGATAGTTTTTCCAATCGATTATATTATCAGCATGGTCAGTTGATAAGTGACAGTAAGCATCCTGCGGAGACTTTAGCTAATCTGATGCTCAGCACCAATACTATGGGTAATTACAATATTCATGTTAGTCAGATATCTTATGGCTTCCAGAAGAAAGTGTTCGAAGTACCACTACGCCAGTGGATAGCCTTCTGTCAGAATAATGGTTGTAAACTCTATTTCGGTGTGGAGAACATCAGTGAAAAAGGTGAGATAAGTGCTGTCGTTCTTGCAGTCAATGAGGCTGAGAATTACAATCATGTGCTTACTGTCAGTATACCGACAAAAACAATTGACGCACACCAAGGAGTGATAGATGTGCAACTCTTCCCATATGTTCCTACTCATAATGTCTTGAACATGTTTGCAAATTATCGCAAGTCAAACCCTAAAATCATTGTCAAGAGATGAACAGATTTATAATTAGCATATTGGCAGGATGTATATCTATAGTATCATTTGCTATGGACAAGAACCTGGAACGCATCAATGCAATCAAGAAAAGCAAGGATTTTCTTTATGGTGAAGCCACGATGGTGCAACAGGAAGATGCTATATCATTAGCTTATGAACTGTTACAGAAAGAAGTAATAGGCTGGGCAGAACAAAATAATATTACGTTACAGATAAAGTCTGTAGCAGAAATCAACAGAATGGCTGACACCATTATGACAAGACGTGCAGAGATGTATCGTGTCTTTGCCTATGTCAAGAAGTCTGATTTAATGCACCAGACAGATAGTGTGAAAGAGATTCCACAAATCCAAAAGGTTGAGAAATCAGAAATGAAAAACCAGGATTCTATAGTGACAGATAGTGTAAAGCGAATTATCCATCAGCGTTTCTTTGGTAAGAAGAATCGCATGAACGATGCATTGTTACGTATCAATAAAGCCAAGAACTTTTTTGAACTGAAATCTATCATGCAACCTCTGAAAGAGAAAGGTGATATATTGGATTATGGGAAGTATGCCACAGCCAAACAGCCAGAACTTTGTTACTTGATCATCTATGATCCAGCAGGTAATATATGTGCTTTGTTGGATAAGGGTGAGGATATCCGCAAAAATCTGAAAACAGGAAAAGATGATAGTATTCGCAACTATCGTGGATGTGGTGCCATTTGGTTTACATTGCCAGAAATGAATGATAATAATAAAAACTGATGATATGAAAAAACTATTATTCCTAACACTGATTGTTCTTTGTTCACTGTCAGCACAGGCTTACAATGAAGTACGTCTGGTGATAAATGATGGTATTAACAATCCGCAGTTAAAACAACAGATGCAACAAGCCGTTTCTGCTGTAATGACAGAGATTAATCGTTCACATGAACAGAAACTTGCCAAGTTGAGTTTTCCTACATCTTATATGACCAGGGATGCTCAAGCAGCCTTGAACCAACTTTGGCAAAATGACCACATGCGTTGTGTGGAAGAGGAAATCGTTGAGCGAGCACTCACTACTCGTGATGGTTTTCAAGTTCGTGGTATTCCACTGATTGTTAATAGTGCAGAGGGGAACGACGAATTAGGCTATCAAGAGGCTGTTGTTAATTTCGATAAACAGGGTGTCATTCAGAGTTTCTACTATACCATTAATCCTGAACTGTACTCTAAGTTACGTATGGAACAGATGCGGAACAAACGTTATGAGGTGTCAGATATCGCAGAGCGTATGATGATTCTCGACTATGTAGAACATTTTCGTACTTCCTATAATCAAAAGGATTTGAAGTTCTTACGTCAGGTGTTCTCTGATGACGCCTTGATCATTACAGGTAAGGTGGTACAAGTACGTAAGTCGGATATCATGCCTGCTGGAAAGAAAGTGATTTACACTACTCAAACTAAGCAACAGTATCTGGATAATCTTGCTCGTGCATTCAAGACGAATACCTATATTAAGGTTTCTTTTGATGATGTAGTCATCGTGGAACATCCTACTATTCGAGGTGTTTATGGTGTCACTGTTCATCAAAAATGGAACACAGCCAGATATAGTGACGAAGGCTATGTGTTTATGGTGTGGGACTTCCGTAATCCTGATATGCCTCAGATTCATGTCCGTACATGGCAACCGGACTATATTGACAAAGAGCGTGGACAACGTCTTAATCCTAACGATGTATTTACTCTGGGTGATTTTGATTTATAATCGAATTATTAATATTTTTAAACAATAATCATATGAAGACGAAAAGAATAAACAGTTTAATGATTGCCCTTTTGATGGCAACATTATCATTGTCTGCACAGACATCGAGTGATGAGATTACTTTGACAGATAAAGATTTTGGCTTAGCATCCATTAGTAATGATATTCGTTCTGCAGAAATCAACGGACAAACATATTATTATACAATTGTTAAGTCTAATCCAAATTTTGCTGTAATAGTAGCGAAGAAGAAGGCTTATAATAAGTATAAGGAAGTTATTCTTCCTGAAACTTTTGTAGGAGAAGATGGGCAGACTCTAACTATAGTTGGTATTGGAGTTAAAGCATTCGCAAAATGCAGATCTATCAAAAAGGCTGATTTACCAAAAACTGTTAGGATTATTGGCGACGAGGCTTTTGGTAATGCAGATGTAGGTGACCTCTCGCTTAAAGAGGGACTGGTTAAGATAGGAAGTAAGGCTTTCTTAAACAATGACCTTAAAGACATTCATATTCCTGATGGAGTCGAGGAAATTGGCGAAGAGGCATTCTATTGTTTAAAATCAACAATCTTCCAGCGTAATGGTGGAGGAACGCTTTATATTCCTAAGTCAGTATACAACATTGGCAAACATGCTTTCTCTATGACTCAGAATGGTTGGGGCATGTGGTTTCACTCCAGACGTAAAATCCTTTGCCTGCCTGACCATGTGAATCTGGAAAATTGTAAGGATATGGGTATCAGCAGGGATCCTGTTGAGGAGTATTTAAAAGGGAAATAATAGATGAGGTATGTTCTACTTTTCATGTAATTGTTCTTTAAGGTTTACCTCGAAGAACTCAACAATTTGGAATTTGCCTAAAATATGCATTCCCTTTCTTTAAATCGTTCTTAGGCAGAGTGTCTCAAAAAGAAGTTGGTATAATTGTGGTATGATTATCGGTAACTTATTACCACTTCTTTATATTCTTGGAGAGATAAATCTTCGATTTGTTTTGTTGCTGTTGAGAGAGAAAAAGAAGAATGTTAATATAATATGGAAATGGAAAAAGAATTCTATTATTCAAAAGATGGTACAAAAATAATGATAGTTGCCCCTATAGGAGAAATGGAATCTATCATCGACAGGATGAATAGGTTCAAGTATGATCATATGCTTGTGATAGGAAACGGTTTTGATTTGAATTTAGGATTACCTACGTCATATAGAAATTTTGTAGAGAGTCTGATCTTTAAAAAGATGTACGTAAAGCGTATACAAGAAAAACGTAATCAAATAAAAGCAACCCCATCTTTAATAGATTATCTTTATGGAAAAAAGTTTTATGAGCGATGGTATGATATTGAACAAGCTCTTTTAGAATATGTATTAAGAAGAGCAGATGGAAGTTTTGTCAATAACGTCGAAGAAGATAAAAGAGAATATGAACTTGTGTGTCAAACATTGGTTAAATATCTTGTAAGTCTTTTCAAAACGGGAGACGATTTGAAACAGTCCAAGGAGATGGCGAGATCCTCTGCAGGTAAGTTGCTTAAAGTCTTCAGTTCTGAGAGGAATATTATATATTCATTTAACTATACACCTATTCGTTTAATAATTAATGCTGTTATTAGTCATTATTCCTCGGATCCTGTAAGAGTTCATGGGGAAATAGAAGAAGAAACTATATTTAAGGGTAACATCAAAGATAACGGTATTATACTTGGTATTGAGACGAACGATCTTAATGAGATTGCTCCGAATTATACTTTTCTGTTAAAATCGAATAATCCAATCTATAAATCTACTTGTATAGCCTCTGATTTACTTAAAACAGAACACGTTATATTTTTTGGTCATTCGTTAAATGAGATGGACTTTGGTTATTTTAAAGAATACTTTGGAGTTCTGACTTCAAATACAGATAAGAACAGAAAACTTACAATAATAACAAAAAATAAAGATTCTAGAGTAACATTGCTTGATAATTTAAGAAAATCTAAAATATCCGTTAGAGATTTATTTGCCCATACAAATGTAAAGATAATCCTAACAGATGATATAGGTAAGAAAAAAACTGACTCTAATAATCTTTTTAAAGAATTACTAAAAGAGATAGAAGCGACAAAATATTAGTAAGTGTTTAAGTAGAGAGTATTAATAGTACTGGTAATTATGATGAAAATGAAACGATTTGCCTTTTTGTTTATAATGGTCTGCTCAAATATAATTGCTTTATCACAAACAACAGACATTGAGGTGGACTGTCAAAATCCAGGTTGGTTATCTAGTATGATAAGTTATGATGAGCAACTATCAGTGAAGAACCTAAAAGTTACTGGCTATGTTAACGCAACAGACTTAAAGTTTATTGGTACATTGATTTCATCACGAAGTTTAGATGGTAGACTAGACCTGTCTAATTGTAATATAGTAAAAGATGTTTCAGAAGGTGATGATAATTACCTTGGTAGTTATCTTGTTCCATCTGAAAGTAAATCTTTACGAGTATTATTGATTCCAAAAACAGCGACTAAAGTTGAGGGGTGTACAGGAAAGTATTTGTATGTGGATTCTATATACTTTGATTGCCAAATGACAACCGTTAGTCAAAATTGTTTTGGAGGAAAGTATACGAAATTAGGGCATTTAGAAATAGGAGAAAATGTTATTGAAATTCCCAAGGAGGCTTTTTGTAGAATACCAGGAACTAATTCAGAAGTTAAATTAAGATCAGTACATTTCCCTTCATCTGTTACTTCAATTGGTGATGATGCTTTCTCTATGTCGGAATTGGAAATGTGTAACTTTAATGATTTAGTGAATTTGACAAATTTAGGGCGCACAATATATAATGCAGCATATAATTATAACGATTGTAGAACTTTTGGATCGTGTTGTCCTGACACAATAATTGTTCCTAAAAAATTAGAAGTATTTCCTTTGACAGCCTTTTTCCTTAATTCAGGTTCTCATGTTTTTATAGGAGAAAATACAAAAACCATAACAGGAGGGACGAGCACTCGTTATACCTACAAACAATCAGGAGAGGGTATAACTTTCCATATAAATCAATTGGTTCCTCCTAATATAACCAATTGGTTTCAGTATTCTAATTGGTTTGAAGGTGCAACATTATATGTTCCTAAAGGTGCGAAGTCTGCTTATGAAAGTTCTAGATGGTCTGGTACTAATATTATTGAGGTTAATATGTATCCATTGATTATTTCCTCATCTGGCGATGGTAATGTAACTTATAGTTGTACAACAATTAAGAATCAGACAACGTCGTTTACCGTAGAGGAGGGAACTTCTGCCACCATTTCTTTCACTCCAGACGCAGGGTATAGAATTGCTAGTGTAAAGGTAAATAACACCGATGTTACTTCGAACGTGACGAACAATCAGTATACGATTAGCAATATTTCAGCTAATACAACTGTTACTGTTACTTTTGAAGCGATTCCTCCTACGACTTATACACTGAGTGTGTCAGCCTCAGGTAATGGTAGTGCTGCTTATAGCAATACTACGATAAAGAATCAGACAAAGTCGTTTACCATGGAGGAGGGAACTTCCGCAACCATCTCCTTCACTCCAGACACAGGTTATCGTATTGCCAGCGTGAAAGTGAATGGTACAGACGTCACATCAAGTATATCTAATAATCAATTAACAATTACTGATGTCAAAGAAAACATTGATGTAGAAGTTGTTTTTAGGAATATGTCTGTTGGAGATACATTTACGGCGGAGACAGTTGAAGGTGTTCTTATGACATTCAAAGTTACCGATTCAAAGAATATGATTTGTCAAGTTGGAAATGATACAAATCCAGCTATTGATGTTTCGACAACAGGAACAGTTACAATTCCAGCAGAAGTTAATGGTTATAAAGTAACTGCAATTGGTAAAAAAGCTTTTTGGAACACTTTTTTTTATGTTAGAAGATTCATTCTTCCAGAGGGTATAATTTCTATAGGGAATTGGGCTTTCTATCAAGAAAGCAGCCTTTTGGAGACCATTAATATACCAAGCAGTGTAGAAAGCGTTGGTGACAGAGCTTTTGCTAACTGTACCAAATTGAAATATATTTATATCAAAGATATAAAGTCGTGGTGCAATATTACCTTTGAAGGTGTTTGGTCAAATCCTCTTTGTTATGCAGGGTGTTTATATTTGAATGATCAAAAAATAACAGATTTACAAATTCCTGAGGGGGTGACTAAATTGAATTCAAATACTTTTATTTATTATACAGATTTGGAGTCAGTCTTTCTGCCATCATCTATAACCTCTATCGGTAATGGAACTTTTCAATATTGTAAGAACTTAGCAAAAGTTATTTCGAATATAAACCCACCTTTTTCCATACCAGAAGATGTGTTCAGCAATATTTTATCAGGTTCTGTTTTACAAGTTCCATTTGGTACTAAGGATAAATATCTATCTGTGACAGGTTGGACTAGTAATTTTAGCCAAATTCAAGAAATCGGAGCCTATACTTTAGAAATTACCGTTTCTGGTAATGGCAGTGCCTCCTATAGCAATACCACGATTAAGAATCAGACAAAGTCGTTTACAGTGGAGGAGGGAACTTCCGCCACAATCTCCTTCACTCCAGACGCAGGTTATAGAATTGCCAGTGTTAAGGTAAATAATACCGATGTTACATCGAGCGTGGCGAACAATCAGTATACGATTAGCAATATCTCTGCCAATACAACAGTAGAGGTTACCTTTGAGGCTATTCCTCCTACGACTTATACACTGAGTGTGTCAGCCTCAGGTAATGGTAGTGCTTCCTATAGCAATACCACGATTAAGAATCAGACAAAGTCGTTTACAGTGGAGGAGGGAACTTCCGCCACCATTTCTTTCACTCCAGACGCAGGGTATAGAATTGCCAGCATTAAGGTAAATAATACCGATGTGACATCGAGCGTGGCGAACAATCAATATACAATTAGCAATATCTCTGCCAATACAATAGTAGAAGTTACCTTTGAGGCGATTCCTCCAACGACTTATACTTTGAGTATATCAGCCTCAGGTAATGGTAGTGCCACCTATAGCAATACCACGATTAAGAATCAGACAAAGTCGTTTACTGTGGAGGAGGGAACTTCTGCCACCATCTCCTTCACTCCAGACGCAGGTTATAGAATTGCCAGTGTAAAGGTAAATAACACCGATATTACTACGAACGTGACGAACAATCAGTATACGATTAGCAATATCTCTGCCAATACAATAGTAGAGGTTACTTTTGAAGCGATTCCTCCAACGACTTATACTTTGAGTATATCAGCCTCAGGTAATGGTAGTGCCACCTATAGCAATACCACGATTAAGAATCAGACAAAGTCGTTTACAGTGGAGGAGGGAACTTCCGCCACCATCTCCTTCACTCCAGACGCAGGTTATAGAATTGCCAGTGTAAAGGTAAATAATACCGATGTTACATCGAGCGTGGCGAACAATCAGTATACGATTAGCAATATCTCTGCCAATACAACAGTAGAGGTTACCTTTGAGGCAATTCCTCCAACGACTTATACTTTGAGTATATCAGCCTCAGGTAATGGTAGTGCTTCCTATAGCAATATCACGATTAAGAATCAGACAAAGTCGTTTACTGTGGAGGAGGGAACTTCTGCCAATATCTCCTTTACTCCAGAAAATGGTTATCGAATTGCTAGTGTGAAAGTGAATAACACAGTTGTGACATCGAACGTGTTAGATAACCAATATACAATTAGTAATATTAATAATAATGTTACTGTTGAGGTGGTGTTTGAGGCGATACCTACCTATACGCTGAAAATTACTTCGACAGGAAATGGCTTTGTATCCTACAATGGAACAGCAGTACGTAGTGGTAGCAATACGTTTACGGTATTAGAGGGAACATCTGCGACGATTTCGTTAACTGCTGATAATGGATATAGAATCAAGAGTGTGAAGGTGAGTAATCAAGATGTGACGGCAAGTGTCAACAATAACAGGTGTATCATCAGTAATATTTCTGCCAATACGACAGTAGAAGTGACTTTTGAGATAATTCCGCCAACGACCTATACACTGAGTATAACGGCATCAGGTAATGGTAGTGTGACGTATGGTGAGACAATGATGAAAAACCAAACACAGCAGTTTACTGTTAATGAAGGATCCTATGCTACCATAGGTATAAGTCCAGAAACTGGCTATCGTATCAAGAGTGTTTTACTGAATGGCACGGATGTGACTTCAAATGTCAGCGAAAACCAATACACTACCAACAAGATTTCAAGTAATGTTTCTCTGGAAGTGACCTTTGAACTTATACCAATTCCTACCTATACATTGATAATTACAGCAACAGGTAATGGAACAGCCATCTTTAATACAGAGTCTATCAAAAATCAAACACAGCAATTTACTGTCAATGAGGGTACGGGTATCTCTGTAACATTCAACCCAGACAATGGTAATAGTGTCGGTAGTGTAAAAGTGAATGGAGTAGACGTGACCTCAAAGGTAACAGGAAACCGTTATGTCATTGAAAGTATGGCAGCCAATACAACTATCGAGGTGGTGTTCAAAGAAGATGTAAACGCATTGACAGTTGGGGGTATAAACTTCACTGTTACATCACAAAGTGACAAGACCATTGTTGTGGCAGGAGGGAATTACGGGCAAGTATTAGAAGTGCCGGCCACTGTGACACAGGATGGAACAACCTGGACAGTGCAAGGAATTGATAATGATGCATTGAAAAATAATGCAGAGTTAGCGGCAATCATTTGGAATGCAGAGGTGGCATTTACTGCTACAGTGAGCAATCCTAACTTACTCCTGTATGTCAAGTCTGAAGAATATGCCCCCAGCACTATTAAAAATGTTATAGTAAATGGCGTTGCAAACAATATCACATTGATGGATGCGTCAAGTGGAAACAGTTTCTATTGCCCACAAGCATTCGTGGCTCAGAAAATAAGCTATACACACTATTATAGTATGACAACAGGTATAGGTGAGTCAAGAGGGTGGGAGAGCATCGCACTACCATTTGATGTTCAAACAGTGACTCATGCCAGCAAGGGAACTATTGTCCCCTTCTCTAATTGGAAAAGAGGTGATGCAGAGAAACCTTTCTGGTTGTATGAGTTAACAGGTAATGGTTTCATGACTTCAAGTAGTATTAAGGCATATACTCCGTATATCATCAGTATGCCCAATAATCCTCAATACGATAGTAAATGGCTCTTAAACGGGAGTGTGACTTTTGCTGCATCGAGTGTTACTATTGGTGTATCTGATGACGTGCAGACACCAACATACAAAGATAGGACATTCACTCCTTGCTTTAGTGATAAGGTTGGTAATGAAGGACTTTATGCCCTTAATGTGAAGAATGACTATTCAAGCGAGAATGGTGGTAGTCCAGAAGGCAGTAGGTTTGTATTGAACTTGAGAAGAATCCATCCATTTGAGGCATATATGACGACTATGTCAGGGTCAAGACTCTTTATTGATATTTTCGATGACATGGCAACTGATATTGAGATGATAATGACTGAAGATAGTGCTTTCGAAAAAGAAGGTACAGTCTATGATCTGAAAGGACATAAAATTAACAAGCCTTCTAAGAAAGGTGTTTATATCATTAACGGAAAGAAACAAATAATTAAATAACGATGAAGACTTTTTTAGTATCAGTGTTGCTACTTGCAACAGTATGCCAACTACAGGCACAGGACATTCAGATTACTCGCTTTGAGCGTAATTACACTAATTTGGCAGCCAGTACAAATCCCGTTTACGACAATACGGGAGAGGCTTGTGCTCTTATCCGTTTTTTAGTACGTGATAAGGATTTTACTATAGAACCGAATATGGGTATGATGCGACAGGATCATCTGAAAGGGGAAATCAGAATGTATGTACCAAAAGGGACAAAACGATTGACGGTAAGAAAAAACGGCTATATGCCACTTGTCGGCTATGAGATTCCTGTCACTATTGAACCCAAAGTTAGTTATGATGTGGAACTGTCCATCACAGATGAGGCTGTCAAAAGAAGGAAAGCCAATAAAGGACATAACGTATATGTGGGGGCTGGCTATAATATCCTGTCTATATCAGGTCCGTCAGTAGCATTGGGCTTTGACATCAACCATCATAATATTGAACTTGGTGCAGTCTTTGGACTCAATAAAACTGATGACATGTATCTATATGATGCTAATTCAAATGTCACAGGTGCCTATTGTTACAAGGCGACCAGAATACAATTACGTTACGGATACGATTTTAGATTGACAGATTTCTTCAGCGTTACACCACAAATTGGTGGAGCGTATAACATTTATAGTGGTACAGAAGTCGTAAATGGTAGCACTGGTTATGATTCTGCCAATTCCTTCTCCATATTTGGAGCTGTTAGATTTGTGGCTTCTTTCACTGATCGTTTTAAAATGCATATCACACCAGAGTATGATTTTGGAGTTGCAAAAAACGACAACTATAAAGTCTTGTCCGATTTTGATAGCAAATTCAAGAGTTGGACAGATGGATTTAATCTGAATATTGGTCTGATTTATTTCTTTTAAAAGATGCTGAAAATGAAGAGACTATTTAAATATATAAATATTGCAATCGGATGTGCCTTCTTCATTGCCTGTGGAGGAGGTGATGGAGGAGGTGGTGGTGATGGTCCTCAAGTCAGTAAAGACTATCTGAGTGTCACCCCCAATGTACAGTTGCTGGGTGATGGTGAGACGAAAGAGATATCGATATCAGCTAATTGTAGTTGGACAATATCTAAAGATGCAGATTGGCTTACTGTTAATCCCACATCGGGTAACGGAAACCATACCATTACGATATCTGCAGGTAAGAATACTACTGATGCAGATCGCTACGCAGTACTAAGTGTTAAGGGAGGGTCACTTCCTGAAAGAAAGGTTACTGTCACTCAGTTGAAAGCACCATCAAGTGACCCTGTATTGTCTACTGATGTTACATCTTTGAACTATGATAAAAAAGGTGGTAATAAGAACATTATTATCTCTAGTAATATCAGTTGGTCAATCTCTTGCCCAGAATGGTGTTCCCTTTCTGCTTTATCTGGAAAAGGAGATGCGACGATTACAATCTCTGTTGGTGAAAATCCCAAAGCGGAACAGCGTTCAGGACAAATAATAATCAAAGGTGAGGATGTTGATTTATCAATTGATGTCAATGTTAGTCAGGACGCTGCAGAAAAAGACAATGATGAGCCAGGAGCAGATGATAATCAGTTACCTTCCTAATTTAACAAGGAAACTTGGTCTAAAGTATATTCGACTGGCAGAGCAACGACTTTGCCAGTCGTTTCTAAATATTCCAAAAATCCTGCTATCCCTGCTACAATGTGGCTGAAATGCCGATGTATAAAGGGCGGAGCCTGTAGCACGATTGGGATTTATCCTGCTACAATGGTGCTACAATCATGCTACAGGATGAAATAATCGCCCTATCGCACTACCCAATTGCTGAAACTCCGATATACAGAGGGATTGCGGGTAGTGGGATTGTCTAAAAATCTCACTACCATCTCACTACCATCTCCCTACCCAGACAGCGACTGTTTTTTGAGCGAGTTGCTTTCGGCTGGAGCCGTTCAGTCGTTCGGCTGGAGCCGTTCAGTTGTTTGGCTGGAGCCGAACGGTTAAAAGGATGCTTCTAACTCCCTTGAAGGACGGCACTGATACCCCAACAAAGGTAACTGGTTACCCCTACGGAAGGCATCTTCATCATCGATGCAAGGCATTGATGACTGTTGCCGAGATATTCCTCTTGGCGACTTCAGGTCTCATGGCTTCCGACAAGGGAAGGTCGGCAGGATTGATACAGGTCACCTGTGCGAAACCAGCATGCAGCAAAGCGTCCCGGTCGGCGACACGCCCGGCGATGAGACAGACAGGTACCCGGTGCGTCTTGGCGTGTTGCAGGATGCCGTAAGGCAATTTCCCCATCAGTGTCTGGCGGTCGGCAGCCCCTTCACCAGTGATGACGAGGGTGGTGTCTTCCAATAACTCGTCGAAATGGACGGCTTCCAGCAACAGGTCGATACCAGAACGACAAGTCGCATTCATATATTGCAGGAAAGCATAGCCCAGTCCTCCTGCCGCACCAGCACCCGGTTGGTCTTGTCGGTCGTAGCCGAAATGACGGGCAGACATCTCCGAAAACAGTTTGGCACAGTTGTCCAGACGAAGGACCATCTCAGGGGTAGCCCCCTTCTGGGGTGCAAAGACATGCGCAGCCCCATGGTCACCACAAAGCGGGTTGGTGACATCCGTAGCAATGGTGAAACGGATATCGTCGAGTTCATGGATTGCGTCCCAACGACTATGGGCAATAGAAGTCTGCTTGGCAAAACTGTCGATAATCGCATGCAGCATCCCCATTCCACAGTCGCTGGTGGCACTACCGCCCAGTCCTACGATGATATTGCGACAACCCCGTCGCACAGCATCCACGATGAGTTGTCCCGTTCCATAACTCGTGGCAATCAAGGGGTTACGCTCCTCGGGTGAGAGCAGTGTGAGTCCACTGGCTTGTGCCATCTCTATCACGGCAATACCGTCATGGACGAGATAATGGGCAGTGACCGGACGCATCAGCGGGTCGCGCACCGTCATCGTGACGAGCGCTCCGCCCGTT
>Ga0247611_10005052_pt1 | contig 17846 bp, 19 predicted proteins | sample 177DNAGHGhighgp2_FD_192422 | JGI IMG/M metagenome (GOLD analysis project Ga0247611, IMG submission 192422) | Sheep rumen microbial communities from Palmerston North, Manawatu-Wanganui, New Zealand - 1770 DNA GHGhigh gp2 | ecosystem: Host-associated > Mammals > Digestive system > Stomach > Rumen... | reverse complement strand
CAGAAACCAAAAATGCCCCGCAGAGTGTTCTGCAAGGCATTTCGGCGGAGGACGAGATTTGCTCAGGCGCTGCGCGCCTTCGCACTTCTCGTGCTGTCCGGGAGCAATCGTCAACGGCAGATGCGGCCGGAGGCCGCTTTCTGTATGTGGCCGGATCGGCCGGAGAGCTGGCTCTCCGCCGCCCGGACACATACAGAAATGCCGCACCTTGCGGTGCGGCATCTGCCCTTGCGATTGCATAGCGCGGAGAGGACGAGATTCGAGATTATTGTAGAATCCCCTCTAGACGATTGCAGGAAACCGCAATATACGTTCACTAAATACGTGTGAAGTTGTTTGAATATTGGTGATTTTGTCCCATATTTGTCCCGTGGAGTCAGTATTATGGGACAAATATGAGCGCAAAGTACAAAATAAGTTTTAAACTACGGCCGTCCGGAGAAAAAAAAATCGTTTATCTGGTTCAGCTGCATTTGTCATACCGGGGATCTCGTTACAAGATATCAACGGGATGCCAGATAAACGATCCCGAAGCATGGGATCCGACCCTTGAACAAGTACGCCCAGATTACGCGGCACCAAAAAGCGAAAATGCCGCTTCAATCAACAAGATCATTCAGAATTATAGGACATCAATGGAATGGTCGTTCAAATTCTTTGAGGTCAATGACATTGTCCCCACTATGAATCAGGTCATTGACAAATTCAAGGAGCGACTATTTGGCGAAAAACTCTGTCGTCCGAAGACTGAAAGAATAGCGCCATTGAAGCCTAAACGCCTCCAATTCTTTGATGTTTTCGATTTGTTTACGCGAGAATGTGGGGAGAAGAACGCTTGGACACAGGCCACCTTCGAGAAGATGGAGGCGATGCGACAGGATCTACTCACCTTCAAGAAGAACATCAAGTTCTCTGATCTGACGGAAGCCACGCTGACGGAGTTCGTCGCGTATATGCGCGATAGCAAGGTCCTCAAGACCCCTCGGAAAAAGAAGGGAAATAGGGAGGACTATGACCAGGAAGACCTGGTGGGCCTGAAGAACTCCACCATCGAAAAGAAGCTGGGCTACCTCCGCTGGTTCCTGAACTGGGCTACCGACAGGGGCTATAACACCAACCTGGACTATAAGAAATTCCACCCGACACTGAAGATGACGCAGCGGAAGGTCATCTATCTCACCAAGGAGGAGATCGCCCGCGTCCGCGATCTGGAACTCTCCGAGGCCCAAGCCTATCTGAATCCCATCCGGGATATCTTCCTGTTCTGCTGCTTCTCCGGCCTCCGGCACTCCGACGTCAACAACCTCCGCCGCAGCGACATCAAGGGCGATCACATTGAAGTCACGACCGTCAAGACGGCGGATAGCATCTCCATCGAACTGAACAAGGTTACCAGGGATATTCTGGAGAAATACAAGGACACCCCCTTCAAGGACAACAAATCCCTTCCGAACTACACCAACCAAGCGATGAACCGCGACATCAAGGAGCTGTGCAAACTGGCCGGTATCAATGAGGAGATCCGCGTCACCACCTACAAGGGCAACGTACGCACCGACAAAATCCAGCCCAAGTGGGAACTGGTCGGCACCCACACCGGCCGACGCACCTTCATCGTGAATGCCCTTTCCTTGGGTATTCCTCCCAACGTCGTGATGAAGTGGACCGGGCACAACGACTATAAATCCATGAAGCCCTACATTGACATCGTGGATAGTATTAAAGCAAAAGAAATGACCAGGTTCAACAATTTGTTATAAAACTATGTGAACTAACGAACGAACTGCCCGAAAACAGCTTTACGCTGCAACTGAAGGCTGTTTTTTTGTCCGCGAATTGTTCGGAATTGTTCGCGCGCGTTCGTCAAACACCAAGATTACACGGGCGCCATCGCCTCCGTCTTTAATCATTGACTCTTTCTTATATTGTCTTCCTCCCTTATTGTTGAGCCGGCTCCCAGGGAAGGGGACAAGGAACGCATGGATGCGTTATTTAAGCGCCTTATTGAAGAACTTCCCGCTGAAATTGACCGAGGGGACTTCGTTCGTCAGATGATTTCCAGGATGCCCGACTATTTTGCTATGAGTCAGGCCGAGAAAGAGAACAATGTAGAATAGTATAAATTACTACAATTCTACAATTATACACCTTTCCCCGGAGACCTTCCAGCTAAAAAAGGAACTGAGACGGGGATGGGGTATCACGATGTAACTGGATTTTCAGCGCTATCTGTGCTTCCTGCTCTGGAGAGATCTCTACCCCGGCATCATTTTGCAGAATCCATCCGTCCTTTCTCAATTCTTCACTACTTCGTTCCTCGCCATTGAGTTTCGCGCTGAACCATAGTTTTTCTACATACGCCTTGATTTCCTCGGCATCTTTCACGAAGAAATATCTCATATCCCATACTTCGCCTTCCGTTGGATCCACGGGGTAGGTAGGTGCTGGAGGATTCTCCTCACGGTACTTCTTCCCTTCATCGACATAATCCTTTATGTCCTTGTCGAAACGGCCGATATTATCCATCCATCTCCTAAACATCTGTTCCCAGGAGACCCTGACAGGTACAGGATTTCCCCATTCATCTTTTTCCCGGGAAAGGCAGATAGAGTATGCTTCCTTGTAAAGTTTGAGTTCCTGAACAACCTCCTCTGGAAGAAGAAGATGCTTGATATTTGCCTTCCTTCCTTCACCGTTCTTGGCCTTCTCTTTGGTGAACAATTTACGTATCCTCATAACCGTGTGTATTATACACGGCAAATATAGTTTGTATTATACAAATATACAAGAAGGTGAGAAAAAAATGAAAGAGGAACTTCGATGAAGGAGACCCACGTTCCCCGCCCTTCCTGTCGTCTGGGTAGGGGAGTGTATCGGCAACTGGCCACCCACGCCAACACACGGATGCTCGGCCGGTCCAGCCTGCGGCTGGACTCCCCACCGGGGAGGGCCGGCATCCTTTCCCCTCTTTTCACCGGTGCGCCCGCCTGTTCTCTCCCGGTCGTTTCCCGATGCTCGTCCGGTTCCCTTTCAGGGAAGCTGCCACTGGCAGCGGACGGCATCGGCAACCGAGTCCCCTCAGGGGACGGGAGGCACAGGCGCTCGCGCCGGCCAGGCGATTTTGCATAATAGGAAATTATTCCTATATTTGTCGCACCGGAGGTGCGGCAAAATCGCCTTAACTCAGTAGGGCAATTTTGAACTTCGCCAAAATTGACGCTGCAAGCAGCTCCCTACTTCGCCCAGGGCTCCGCCCCGGGACCCCTCGGAGACTCCGCGGAATATGCGGGACCCACGGCTTCGCCGCCCGCACATTCCGCTCCATCTCCGACCAAAGGGAGGCCCCTTTGGAATCCCCCGGCGCCGCCGAAAAGATCAGGGACCCCACCCTGAATCTTTTCTCTGGTGCCGGAATCAACCAGATACTAAAACTTGTTACGAGATGTCGAAATACAAACAGGTTTTTCATATGGAATCCCGGATAACCATCCCGGGAGGGTTGAACCGTCACATCACGCGCAAGGAATTCGTGTCTGAAGATGGAGAAAATACCGCCCAAACCTGGGTTCCCAAGAACGCCGATCCAGCGAAAACCGCAAATAACGTAGAACTTATTTCGCGAAAATACACGGATTCGACTGGCAAAGCCTACGAGCTTACTCTGCAGCATGCCGTCGATAAGCGACTCCGCGAAGCCGGCATCAAACGAAGAAAAGGACAGGCTTCTTGCCTTGAAATCATCTTCACGGGGAGCCACGATCGAATGTGTGACATGGATCGGAGAGAGCTCATGCAATGGTCCTCCGATATTCTGGAATGGTCGAAAAAACAGTGGGGAGAGGAGAACGTCGTGAGTGCCAGTCTTCACGTCGATGAAAGGACGCCTCACATCCACATGATCGTCGTTCCGATTGTCACCGGCCAGAGCCGGAGAACCAAGTTTCATCAGGAACACAAGAAATCCACAAAGACCTACAAGATCAACCACGACAAGCTGCGTCTGTGCAAGAACGAAGTGTACACTAAGGCCAAACTCTACGAGTATCACGACAGCCTCTTCCAGGAGGTAAACAAGACGTATGGTCTGGAGCGTGGGGAATTCGCCCTTCCCGGCAGCAAAAAGAAGCATCAGGACAGCATCGACTATAACCGGCAGCTCGCTGAAGAGGCAGCGGAACGTCGTTCCCTTCTCGCCGAGATCCAGGCGGAATACAACGAAACCAAGGAGGATATCCAGGAACTCCAGACGAAGAAGGACACCCTTTCTTCCAAGGTGAAAGAAGAACAGGAGAAGTTCAATGCTGCTGAAGCAAAAACCAAGGAAGCAGAAGAGGGAGCCAAGAAGGCCGAGGAAAAATTGACTGACCTAGAAGGAAAGATAGAAAGCAATAAAGGATTCATAGATAGACAGAAAGAAGCGATAGAGAAATATAAAGGGATAATAGATAAGCAGGCGGCGGATTTCAACGCCCGGAAGGAGGAATTGAATCAAACCAAGACGGAAATCACTACAAACAAGACTACTATCGCCCAGCAGAATCAGAAGATTTCCGATAATGAAGCCACCATCAAGAAACAGGAAAAACTGAAGGCTTCCACGGTAATCAGCGATGATGCCGCGGATAAGGAAATTCTGAAAAAGCTCCAACTCATCAAAAGCCTTGAAGCGGAGGTAAACAATCTCAGTCGCTCCGTTGTCGATACAAGAAGAAAACTGGATACGGCAGATGCTAACCTTCAAGATCGTCTTCGGATGATTGATGCCAAAGTTAATCTTGAAGATGTCCCGAAGAAGGGAATGTTTGGATATAACTCTGATGAGGTAACGGCCTTCATTAAATCCGTCAATTTGGCCAGCCTTAAAGATGCCATGTCCTGGAGGCCGTCGGATATCAAGGTGGATGCCTCTACTCGATTGGAAAACAACAGACTCCGGGAGGTCGAAGACGATTTTACGGACTTCATGAACTCTCCGGAACGCCTGCAGCAGCGCCTCGAATACCTGGAAAATGAATCGAAGTGCCACAAGATTGCCGAGGTACTGAAATACGTCGTCCGGGAGACCGTGAATGTTATCCTTTTCACGATAGATAAGGCCACTGGGGAAATCTTCGCCAAGTTCACCAAGGGACGCAGCACCACGGAATACGCCGCGCACATCACGCCGGGAGATTCCGTCTACTATACTGATGAACCCATAAAGAATCTCCAGGAAGCAAAAGCCAGGGGACAAGAAAAAATATGGTGGGGCGATCGTCTCGATGATATCCGCGCCGAGAGAGAAAAAGAGGATACCCTGTCGAGATACTCCACGAAGCTGTCCTTGCTGACAAGAAATGATATTAAAGTTACAGACTACGTGGCTGACGGTAACCGGTATCTTCTATTCGCTTCGAATGGCCGTGCCTACGAAGTCAAACCGGACGGCAGCACTCGGAGCACCAAGGATTCAAGGGTTAGGACGCTTGACGATTGCCGCCAGCTTTCTAAGGAGAAGATATGGACGAACGAAGGTGATATAAACAATCCGGAGATAAGCCGCGGAATAAGTCGGTAGAATATTCTACAATTCTACGATTATACAAAGAAACGCCCTATTTGAGGGCGTTCTTTATTTTCTGTACTGTCTTTGTCGATAGTTCGCACTCCCCCGCCACCTCTCGGATGGTGCGGCCAGCCTGCAGCCGCTTGACGGCCTTCGGGTACTTGGCCAGCAGTTCTTCTTTTGTCATGCCGGATCCTGACGGACGGCCAGGCTTGAATGCCCCCTTCTCCAGGGCGACGCGGCGCCCGGACTGCAGACGGTCCACAATGGTAGAGCGCTCCAGCTCTGCAAACGCCCCGAACATCGAGACCATCGCCTTCACCGTCGCGTCCGGCTTGCCGTCGATGATGGTGTTCAGCCCCTGCGCCTGGAAGTAGATGTTGACGCTGGCGGCCGTGAGCTCGTCCACGACCTCGAGCACCTGCTTGAGGCTTCGGCCGAGGCGGGACAGCTCGGTCACCAGGAGGTGCTGCGCCCCACCGCCCAGCAGGAACGCTCTGCACGCGGCCAACTGTTCGCGGTCCCTCTTCGCTCCTGAGGCCTTCTCTTCATAGACCTTAACCACCTCCATGCCGGATGCTGCAGCGTACCGCCGCAGGTCGGCGACCTGCCGCTCTGTGCTCTGGCGCTCCCCCGTCGATGAGACACGGGCGTATATAACTGCCTTAGACACCTCTATCGGCCGTTCTTCACAGCGTACGTAAGATACGCCTCCAGATTCTCGGGCGAAAGGCTCAGCAAAAAACGCTGGAGAGCGAGCTGCTGAACAGGCCATCCATCATTCGGATCAAGGCCGATTTCTGCGGCGCAATTCCGTACAGTCTGCCGCCATTTCGATGCAAGGTGATCTGCCAGCTGAGGATCATCTTTCCAGATCTCCTTGATGAAGTGAGTACCATCTCCATTGCCGATGTTGTCATTCACCCAGAACAAATAACGCCGAAAGTAAAAAGCAAAATCTTCCATAATTAAACTTGTTTTTTATAATTAAACCAAAATCACGTAGTCACAGGTCCGTACATACCAATAAATCTTTGATATTTCCTACATCACAAATATAGGTGTTTTCTTTTAATTTATCAAATTAAAAGTACAACAAAACCGGGTTTTTGAGAAGTACAACAAGCCGCGCTCCTTCAGCCATAGGACAGCCTCTTCTGATAAGCAGATGCCACCGCTAATTGCAGTGTTGTAGACAACACTGTATTTCTTCATTCGTTTCCCGATTCATTATGAGAATCAACAAAACGCCTCATCACCGCCAGCATCGCCTCATTCGCCGACGAAAAGTGCCCGTCTTTGAACTGGAACTCATCCGGGCCAACCGTCCTGCCATACAGGTATACATGCTGATGGTCATCGTATTCGCTGATTCCGATGCCAATACCATACTTTGCTTCCAGCATTGCAAGTATCCCGCAGGCTGTCAGGGGCTCCGTTACTTCTTCCCGGATCAAATCATACACAGGATCCTCCAGCGGGACCGTCTCATCCAGCACCACAGGCTCCTCCGGCTTCCATTGCGCCAAAGCTACAATCGCATCATATTGCTCTCTGGTAAGTTCTTCAGGGCCGCCCACATAGCACTCATATGGCAGCGAGAACACGCTCCCTTCTTCATGATTGTTCAAATAATCATGATAGGTATGCGACGTCAGCCTCACATAGTCCCGACCCTCCAGGATGTTCAATATCTTTTGTGCATTGTGGATTAGGAGCGGCGCACCCGCCTCATACAGCGCCAGAGCAATCTCGCATCCTGCATACACGTTAGACGAATAACTGATATCGAAGGTGATCAGCCATTTCCCGGGCGTATAGTAATCCGTGGCATGCACATCGATTCTGGACAGTCCCAACTCTCCGTAATGGTCAATGGCCATCTCCTTGAACGCCGCCTCACTGTCATAATCCGTCTCGCCCGTAATCTCCCCGTGTCGGTACCTGTAAAACTCAATATCCGTCATAGCCGATGACTTTTCCACGAATCTTGAGTACTTCTCCCGATCCCAACGGTTCCGCCGCATCAGATGCCGGAAATACTCCTCATAAGCCTCATATGCTACCCGGAAATACTTGGCATATACGCGAATGCTCATCGTCGGCAACGGCTCCCGATAACACGCAGGCAAGGGCGTCTCCGGTACTTCCTGCCGATACACCGCCTCGTTGGCCAGGCACTCCTTCAGCATCCGAATCACCTGCTTCAACTTCCTGGGACGGTGACGCTGCCAGGGTACAATCCGGTCCAAGTCTTTCCGGGCAATCCGTCCGGTGCGCTGCCGTTTAGGCAGATGCTCATCCACATAGCGGTTCCATGCATCCACATCGGCTGCGATCTGAGGCACCCGTTCCCGCAAATAAGCCGCCAGCGGCTCCAAGAACCACTCCATATCCCTCCTTTGCGCCTCCTTGGCGTCATCGTCATGAATTCTGCACCACCAATGGTCATTCTCCACGATATGCAGGTCCGTGTGTCCACTGTGTCGTGACACCGAAACATTATACCACTGCGACTTCCTGGGGTAATTGGCTTCCCATTCCTTCAGATAATCCTCGCGCGTGCGAATATCCTCGTCCCAGCGCTTCATCTCCGCAAAAGACGCCCAATCCGAGGGCTTTCCCCTCGGCACCTCAATCCACAGTGTGTGCAGATAATCGTCCCCCACCGGCGCAAACACATCCAGCAGAGCCCGTATCTCCAGCAGTAACTCCTGCGAGCGCCCGCTCACGCAAATCCCATTCAATTCCTCGTTTCCACATTCCGCCTGATCCATCAGTGGAACAGTCAATGTTTTCTTTTTCGCTGTCTTTTTCATTCTAGTTTTCGTTTTTGTTTTCGTCCAAGGAACATAAGTTTCCATTATCCCGTAGCCGGAAGGCCCGCCTGCAGTCCAGACAGGCAAAGTAGTCGTTGATCACCGGCAAGCCTGGCTGCTGCGAGTGGCCGAAGATCTGATAATAGCCGGACAACTCCGGAGCGTCCGTCCGCATATCTTGGACGTCGGACCACACCGGGCTGCCATATGGCGCCGAGCCCCATCTGCTTTCCGGGATGTCCGCCAGTATGGAAAAGAGCGTCAGCCACGTAGAATGATCGAGCCACATGTCGTTCAGCACGCGGCAGACGGTCTGCGGCGTGGCTCCGTCCAGGTCCTTCCGATGACGCTCGATCCATCCCGCCAGGATACCGGCGTGCGAAAAGAGGTATTTCCTTCCGCCGGCTTCCGTCTCGCATGCCAGTTGGAACAGGTCCGCGTGCTGACGGAAGAACATATTGTACCAGGCGCCGCGCACAGAGTCGAACCGCGATCCCCGGCCCATGGGAGTGAGGTAATGGATGTCGTGATTGCCCAACAGGAGCGTGATGTCGTCCGGATGCGACTGCTTGAATTCGACGATGTACTGAAGTTGCCGAAACGCCTGTTCCGACGTAATCCTCTCTCCATGGTACGGATCCAGGTAGTCCCCAAGAAAGAGGATGTGCTCTTTGCCGAGGTTCTCTTTCACAGGCAGCTGCCAAAAATAACGGCCGTGTATGTCCGGAATTATTATCATTTGTTCTGGCTTTTGTAATCCGCTCTAGCGCAACCGATATCCCAACTGTTTGACAACCTGATCCTCCTTCTGTATCCGTGCCTCCAGCGTGGCCCTTTTGTTCCGCAGGGCCTGCTCTATGGCCTGTTCGGCGGTCAACGGGTGCTTCATCATCTCCTCGACCTCCCGCTGGCAGGCCTCGGAATACTTCCGGTGAGATTCGCTGAAATAAGTCAGATTTGCCATATTCATTGTTCTTTTGTGCCCTAATATACGATTCTTTAATCGATTTTGTTTCAGTAGTTTGCAAGTTTTTTGCCTTCCTCGTACGCGCGCGATATGATATATAACACGCGGTTTTTTTCGGGAGCCCACAAAATTTTCAGCAATTGCCCGAAAACTGCTCGGACTCCTGGTCTCCGACAGCGGGGCTGGAGTCTCGGCGCCCGGGCGGTTTCCCTTCCCCTGGGAATGATGTAATAAACAAATAAATATTACTTTTGCAAAGAAATGCAATGCGCGTTACAGTAACAACTGTTGCAATAATTGATACAGCCGATATCTTGCCCGCACCGATGCCATCCTCAAGAATATGACAAATATGACAAAGATTGAAAAGAACGAACAATACGGATGGCCAGTAGTGAGTGTTCATTTTCTTCGTCGAAGACCATGCAACTCCTCATGGCATTCGCGGCACAGGCACACCAGCTTCTCTAGGTGAAACAACTCCGTCCCCAGACAGGCGTAATCCATGTGGTGAACGACCAGCCCGCTTCGACGCCCGCACTTGGCGCAACGCCAGCCGGAATCGCTCTTGACCTGCAGTGCAATTAAATTCCAATAGCGGGTTGCCAGGAAATCATGGTACTCCATCCTTCTAATCTTGCCAATTATGCTCCTCCAGTCGGTCCCTCTAGAATCAGCAACCATTCTAAAGCAGCCAAACCCCTTTCCAGTGCCTCCAGGAACAAGGTACTTGTCGATAAATGCTCTAGTATTTAATTCGCTCATCTTTATTGTGTTTAAGTGTTTATTCATAATCTCGCGAGCAAAGTTAAGCATTTATTCTTATTTTACAAAATATTCATAAGGGTTTACTCATATTTTTTCACAATTTTCATGAATTATTATGGGTTATGGCTTAAATTAACTATCTTTGTCAAAAAATGGGAATAATATGCCGCTAAAAATCAAGGATGTCGCCAAGTCCAAGGGAATGACGATGGCAAACATCGCTGAGAAATTAGGGATTAACCCGATAACACTATCCCAGTCCTTAAATGGGAACCCTACATTGAGCCGCCTAACGGAAGTGGCGAATGTTCTGGGGGTAGATGTGAGTGAGCTCTTTGTCCCGCCCAGAGGAAAGCTGGATATTCACGGCTGCATCTTTGTTGATGGAGACCCTGTTGTCGTGAATAATAAGGAAGATCTGAACGAGCTGGTAAATTCTTTGGACCGCCAACACTAAAAGACTCATGAGAGACTCTTTTTTACAATACGTACATAAAGGCAAAGCGGTGCTCCCCTATGGGATTCAGGAAACAGAAGAGTTAGCGTCTTCTCTTATCCTTGGCTCAAGTGTATTGAGATTCCTAATAGTGTGACAATGCTTGAGCTCATTAAGAGCAAAGCCCGGGAGGTAATGCCTTTCGGTATACGGGCATTTCTATATGGGTCTAGGGCGCGTTGAGAAGCCCATGATGGTTCTGACTAGAATATTCTCATCCTTGTCGATGCACCGCGAGTTGATATCGGCCTTTATGATACTCTGGCCTAACCGCTGACTGAATTTGGCTGGGAGTACGGCGAGGTCATCGTGCCAGTCATTTACTCTAGTGATGTTGCAATCCTCATACAATTTGCTTAACTTGCCTTCATAGATTGTATGATGATGGGACTGAAAGATAGATTCCTGGCGCGTAGAGCAAAAAAGGAGACCGTGCAGATCCTTATTCCAGATGAGAGCCTTGACCTCGTCGAGTCCGCAGACGCCGAAGGAGCTAAGGCTCTTATGGTAATAAATGCAGCATTAAAGCCTCACAAGGACGATATCCCTTTAAAGCAGGTCTTTGGCTACTATTGCTCTATCATATTCGATTATAACGATGTCGATGACAATCTGTGGCCGACTTCGGAGGAGTTCTCCATAATGCGAGATTATGTGGAATCCTTTGACCAGGCTCTTAAGGTTAACGATGAGCATCCCAATGCGTTATTTGTCGCAAGGGTTACGCATAAAGGTACCTGTCAGATGATATGGATGCTCCACGATGCCCAAACTGCCATTGAATACCTTGACGGGGTCATTTCAACGGGTAATCAAATTCGGGAGTTTGAATATAGTATTGAAAGCGATCCGGAATGGAGTTACATTGAGTGGTTCCTGCAGGACTTCCCATCGAAAGGTCGTCAATAGAAAAGGACAAGGATTCTCCCTTTACGGGGATGGCCTTGTCCTTGTTCCTCTGGGTGGTGATGCTCCGAAATGGCACATTTCATTGCGCTGTGGGTGGGGCATCGATTCCGTCGCTGTCAGGCGAACGTGGTCGTGCTTGTTTATCATTCGGCCTGGAGCTTAGTGGGGACGGAGCCTTCAAGGTCGTTGATGATTTCCTGGATCAGGAAGTCCAGGTCCCAGCGGACGGTTTCCTCGGTGTCGTTTTCTTTCCTGCTGCAGTACTCCAGTTTGTCATAGATTCTTGTGTCGGTCTTTCCGTCGGCATAGCAGAGGGAGAGGATGAAGCGGGCGGCGTGGTGGTCATAGGTCAGGGAGAAGACTTCCATCGTCTCGACCATACCCATTTTTGAGGCGGTTTCATCGGCCTTGATGTTTTCCCTGATAAACTTCTCCACTTCCTTCCGGAGAACGTCGTAGCGGTCAAATGTGGGCAGCTTGACGGTGTTTTCGGCCGGCTTGGAGAGTTGGTAGGTCTGGCCGTCAATGAGGACAATGCCCAGTGCTTTTTCCGGGCGCTTGGTCAGAAGTTCGGCGATGCTGACCTGCAGGGCTTCGGCGATGTCTTCCAGCTTGGTGATGGTGGGGTTTCCCTTGACGCTGGAGAGGAGGTTGCTGGGGCTGGTGCCCATCCGGTTGGCGACGTCGGTCAGGGAGAGGCCCTTCCGGCGGCAGATTTCTTTGAGGTTGGTTTCGATGCTCTTCATACCTTCGGTTATGTTTTCTGCGAAGGTAGGGATTTGTTAGGATATTAACAAATTTATTTTGGATTGTGTTGGTAAAATAATAAAATACAGCGGGAATTGTGGCGGTTGGGTTGTTTGCGCTTGGTATGGCGTAGGAGGTGGAAGACGTCGGTAAGTTGCGGATTTTAGGGAATTTGAGTAAATTTGTATGCACTAATCCTCAAAAAAATGGCAAAAATCTATGTCGCCTCCAGCTGGAGGAATGAATTCTATCCCGAGGTAATAAAACGTCTCGAGGAAAAGGGACATGATGTCTATGATTTCCGGAATCCACCTCATGGAGGCGAAGGCTTTCACTGGACCGATATAGATCCAAATGCATTGAAATGGTCCTTTGAAGAATATACTGAAGGTCTGAAGCACCCTCTTGCGGAGCAGCAATTTAATGACGACATCTTTGCAATGGAGTGGGCTGACACATGTGTTTTGGTTCTACCTTGTGGACGCAGCGCACATACTGAAGCCGGCTGGATGGCTGGCGCAGGAAAAAGGGTCATCGTTTACATTCCAGAAATGCAAGAGCCAGAGTTAATGTACAAACTCTTCACAACTGTTGTTGGAGATATCGACCAACTGTTGCTTGCATTATAAGTATGGCCGACAAACTGACTAAAGAGGAACGGTCAGAATTAATGTCCCACATCCGCTCCAAGGACACGAAACCGGAAGTTGCTTTGCGGCATGCACTCTGGCAGCGTGGATTCAGGTATCGTGTGAATGTGAAAGTTCTACCGGGGACACCGGATATCGTGTTACCTAAGCATCGAACTGTTGTGTTTGTTCATGGCTGTTTCTGGCATGGGCATAAAGGATGCAAAATATCTCATATACCTCAGACAAACTCCGAATTCTGGCAGGCAAAAATTTCAAGAAACCAGGAAAGAGATCAGGAAGTATGGCGGCAGCTGGAGGCGAAGGGATGGGCTGTCATAGTTGTTTGGGAGTGTGAACTTTCTAAATCTCAATTCGACGGAACGATAGAAAAAGTCTGTTCAGATATTCTCTCAAATGGTGACTTATACAAAGCCACGAAGGCAGAGATTAAATCATCAAGAGATAGATGGAGGACAGATAACAAATTACGAAAAGAACGGATTCTGCACTTGAAAGAAGAAATTGATAAGCTTTATCACGTAAAATAAAATGAAGGCCACCGCTGTACCATGTCATACAACGGGGGCCTCTTTTGTTGCGATCACTAAGGGGTTTAAACCTTAGCGTAGCAAATATACTAAAAAATAATCAAAGATTATTCTGGGCTGAACACGGCGACGATTATCTTAATCCGAGCCGATAAACTCAAAGGAGTAAGAATCAGGAGAGCGAAGCCATTCATTACTCTCAAAAACATTGTCAAACGGATTGACAATATAAAGTGGTAAATAACCGTCCTCTTTTATTCGATTGTAATCAACAAGGCAAAGGCAATACCGTTCTCTCCGTAATTTTGCGATTTCTATTTCATTAGCAGACCAATGGAAATGCAATTTACCAGTGTATGTCTTCACCTCTATAAACCTATCAAAAGACGGAGAATCGTCTGACTCAAAAGACGCGATATCATAACCTGCAGCAACATCTACCTGGGAGATTCGAATGACCCTCTTGGCTTTTGCGTCACATAGGCGAAGCTTTTCAAGTTGCATTACAAATTGTTCTCCGTCATCGCCCATCCTTTGTTGTTCCTCTAAGCTCTTCTTTAAGTCTTCTAAAGAAACCTGTTTCCTTCTAGTGGAAATCTTCTTAGCAAAGACTTCAGTGGAGTTGTTTTCGACGTAATATAGGCCATCTTTGTAGAATAGGAAGTCCAAAGAAATAAGCATATTACGGAAAATTGCTGAATCGAAGGAGAAAGCTCGCTTGGACAATGAAAAAACTACCGAGGACTCATTGAAGGATACAGCATTAATATCTATTAGACCTTCTGACAAAAGAACGTCAAGACAACGTCCACAAAGTTTTTTCCTTAAATCTTCATCACTCCCTGTATAGGTTACTAATCCTGTAGATTGTATGCTCCGGGAGTTGCTTTCCGTCAGCCCCAAGAAAGCAAAAGCTTCGACAGCACAGTTGAAATTCAATGAAATGTCCTGATTAACCTGGCATTGCTCCCGGAGAGAAGATAATACAACTTTATCGTTCGTCAACACATGTTTGGCGAAGAACATAATGCCGGCATAGTCTCCAATTGCACTATGACTTTTCAGCTCTTGATTCATAGTCCCGAATGAGTGCTTTAATATCGTCCAGGCCTTCGCCTTCTACTGTGTTATCAAACAATGGAATTGGCATACTCTCAATGATTTCAAGCATTCTTTGTTCTTTGAGATTAAGCCGAGATTCGATTGTCTCATCTATAGAATCTTCTGAAATGAGATGGTAATAAGTGGTTTTGGTGCCAGGCTTCAAACCGTAACGGTGAATCCTATCCTTTGATTGCATAAAGTGAGCTGCATTGAAAGAGCGCTCAAGATATATGGCGTTGTGACAAGCTTTATGCAAAGAAATGGATTCAGCGACAGCAAAAGGATTAGCAATAATAATCTTGCTGGAAGAATCAGGGTCGTTGAACTCCTTAACTATTGCTTCTCTGGTTTCCAATTCATCTTCTGCATCATCAACAGAAACAGGGGTTGCACCATATAGTTCTTTTACAGAAAATCCTTTACTCTCAAGGTATTGACGTAATAGATGGATATTTTTTACAAAAGTGGCCCAAATGACGACCTTCCCGCCGGAGTTGAGTATGTTCGAACAGAGTTCCCCAGTTTTAATGTATTTGGCAGGTATTTCATTACCATAGAAAGAAAGAACCTTGTCCAAAAACTGTCGCTCTTCGCCACTTTCAAAGCCTTGAAACCCTTCGCCGTCGATGAAATTAGCAATCGGATCTCTCAAAAGCGCTGGATTCGTTGCGGCTTGCATCAACCTTATTGTTTTCGCTCGTTGGAGATCTGTTATTACGGAAGATGATATGCTATCCTGGGCAGATGCCATATAACGACGCTCCAGCATGTCGTATATGTCCCGTTGCTTCTCAGACATTTCAACAGGAACAACAACTGTTTCGGATGGCGGAATATGTAAATCTTTTTTCTTTACCCTAATGTAATAAGGTGCAATATTATCCATTAAAGACGACACCCGGCTATCATCCGAGGACTTCGACATGCTCTTCAACTGGGCTTTCCCAAACCGCATTACATCCTTTGAAGGCCAAATGAATTTGAATAGGTTAAAAAGGTCTTCATACCCATTTGGCGCAGGTGTTCCTGTTAGAACGACTCTGGCAGAAGCATACGAAGCAAGCCCCATTACGGCCGTGGCTTGTAGACCGCCGTCAGTGTTCTTTATTTTATGCGCCTCATCTAACACAACCATCAATCTGTTGCGATGAATGAAATGTTTCAATCCATCCTCAATAGAAGGTACTGACTGGTATGATGTCAAGTTTAATTCTGTAGGGTCGTCACCGTATAGATAGTTATCTTTGGCATCTTTTGACATACCACCTATCAGACGGGTAGATTTAGTTGAATAACCAAAGCAGGATTCATACTCAGACTCCCAGGGGCCAAAAGAACTTAGCGGGCCAATTATTAGTAAGCCACCGACATACCGTTTATCATCCTTCGGAAGACTATGTAAATATGCATACGCTCCATAAACGACACTTGTCTTTCCGGCACCAGGGACAGAAAAATTACAAGCGTTCTGAGAGAAACACAAATGATAAGCAGAAAGCAATTGCTGTTCATATAGACGCCTAACCATTCTGGACTTCAAGGTCTTTTCAAAGGCCTCAAATTCCGATATGATAGGATGATTATCGCGAATATCACGCGCCCGTTTGGAGAACTCCTCAAAAGCATCCTCTTCTTCCTGATACTCTTTGATGTCTTCCTTGACTTCAGTGTCAAAAGATATCTCGCAACCAGCATATTTGGCGACCACCTTAAGGTCATCCAATACTGCGTGAAGATTATCATCAACGTGAATCTCTAAATCAGCCCCATTCCAGTTGAAATTGAAATTGTCACGAAGATACATCATTGCAAGACGGCTCTTTTTTAATAGATCCGTCTTGCCAGAAACGAAGATTCCACTTTCTGAAGAGCTGACTTCTAACAGATTATTGTTCATTAGCAGCGTTCAGCAATTGTTGAGCAAGTTCAATAAGTTCCTGAAGCCCAGAAGATATACTTGACGCATTATTCTTGAAAGAACTAGCGCCAACATCTATAGAACTTATTGCATTGAATGCTTTGTTAACGAGCCTTTCGGGCTCCTTAGCTTGGAGGCGACTGGACAATGTCTCTTGGCTGTCACGGAAGGCCCCTTCCAGTTTTTCTTTGGATCTTCTTCTCCAGCTATCGTCGCGGGCTTTTAATACTTTATCTATATCCTCTCCTGGGTGCTCTTCAATCCACTGCTCTACAGGCTTCTCCTCTACTAGGGCATCATTATATTTTTCTTTGAAAGATTCCCAGATTGACTTTGACCCGAAGATACTACTATTGTTACGGGACGGTTTGCGGAAAAGATCACGAATGGCCGTCTGTTCCAATCCTAGTCGGATATAATCAAATGCTGCAATTTTCAATTCGTTCCTATCTGCTTTTGTGCAGTCCCACATCTCCGCAACACCATTTTCATATGATTTTAGAGCGATACGTAGTTTTTGGAATGAATCTTCATGACCGACTGCCATCGTGTAGATGCCGTCGTAGCCATATGTACTCAGGTAGTCATCAATAAGGTCTAAGATCTCGAGGTTTTCCTTTACTTGAGTTTTGCTTATGCCCATGAAATCAGCAATATCTTCATTCATAAAGCCGCTCTCTCGAAGATCTCGAGTCTTAAGATATTTCTCGATTGGATTGTAATCTACCTTCGCGTCTTCACCCATCTGATATGATGTCTCTAGACGCAGAATATCAGCTTTTTGTGCATCAATCGGTAAAATGACGGCCTTAAATGAGGAGCAACGAGCACGCTCCTGAGCTGAAGAGTTCTCATCACGTCTGATGCGGTTCATTATAGAAGCGCGACGGTTACCATCGATAATGATACCGTCAGCAGTTACAATGCCAAATTTCTGCTGACCAATGGAGCGGAGACTTCGTTCAGTTTGTTCATTGGCGGCCGGTTTTGACTCCCAAAGAAAGCGTTCTATGATTGCTGCATCATCTGGGTTGTCGGGAACTAATTTATGGTCTTGTTTTTCATATGATTTTACAACGGAGCCGATACGGCCGTTGTAAGGGTTGTAAACAAGAAACTCCATTGGGATTTCCCAAACGGAAAACTGTTTATTCTCACCCTTATACTGGAGAGGATAACCACTTGCATAAGGAGTTCCTTCTTCCTGGATCTTTTTGAGAGCCGCTTTTCTATCTGCCTGATTCATATTGTTATTGCTTTAATTCATCTCACTACTGTCCCGTTAAAGTGGACTAATCGCTCTTTGAATTAATTGAAATACAGTCTATTAGGTGGTGTTTTGGAATGAAACGGACTTGATTTCGTAACTTTGCAGTCAAATTAAAATGACTGC